>Ga0172379_10008886_pt1 | contig 12526 bp, 13 predicted proteins | sample GrowelOW334metaG_FD_119756 | JGI IMG/M metagenome (GOLD analysis project Ga0172379, IMG submission 119756) | Groundwater microbial communities from an aquifer near a municipal landfill in Southern Ontario, Canada - Groundwater well OW334 metaG | ecosystem: Environmental > Aquatic > Deep... | reverse complement strand
GTTGTATTTTTTGGCTAGTCCAGAGGCAACTCCCTCGATGGATTCTTCTAAAGTTTTAAAACATATCTTGTTATCACCATATATTCCCCAGCCGTCGGGATTGTTGCAGTTTAGCGGCATACGCTTGGCAAAACTTGATTCAGTACCGGCAATGGCAGCCATGAGGGTCCAGTCTAGACCGTACTTTTCGGCAGTTTTGATAAGTACATCTTCTAGGCCTATCATAGGTGAATTGTATTTGGCTAGTACAACACGCATTTGAACAGCACGGGGATCGTGCTCGACTGCTCTGACGTTAGTTTTGCCAGATATAAGTAAAAGAATAGCACTGGCGATCCAGATCAAGACTTTATTCATAGTCCGCGGAGTATACCACAGACTATAGGACTGTCAAGGAAGAGAGATTACCAAGATCCACTCTCGAGTTCTTCGAGAAATTGGTTGACACCTTTGGCCCAGGCGCCATCAGGAGAAGTGGCGTTGTATTTGGTCATGATTTCCTCTGGAGTATGGAGGCCATAGGCGAGATACTTTTCGGCTAAGCCAGAAATAAAGGTATTGATGCCCTCGTTCCAACTATCAAAGCAGAGAGTGCCAGCAGTGTGGATCCCCCATCCCCAGGCGTTATGACAATCTGGTGGCATGAGTTTGCCGAGATTGGACTCTTGCTGGGCAATAGCGACGATGAGATAAGGATTGACTTCGAACCGATCGGATATTTTGACGATGTAGTCGCCCATACCAGCCATGGGAGAGTTGTAATGCTCGAGGTAGCGATTGATGAGCATAGGCCTCGCATCTTCTTTGGCCAGGGCAGTTTTGATTTCAAAGGCTACCTTGGGGAGAGCAGCAAAGGTCACGGGCTGATTTTTGAAATCTGCCAGTTCCTGGCGAATGAGGCCGTTCATGCCTCTGGTAGAGCTAATTTTGGAATAAGTAGTGATCGTAAATCCTAGAGATAAAATGGTGATAGGGAACCACAAAACAACCTTGAGTAGGGATTTCATGACTCCAGCTTACACTAAAATTATTCTTTGTTCCACACGAGCCACTTTTCTTCGACTTCTTTTTCGAGATTGATTTTGTGATGCTTGGCTAGCAGGAGGACGTGGCAAAAAACATCGGCCATTTCCTTGTGAAATTCTTCCATAATCTGTTCTTTGGTCTTGTCTTTTTGGCGACCTCTACCGGTGAGCATGAGATAGCTTTGTGTCAGTTCCCCCATTTCTTCCTGGAGTTTGAGGAGATACCAATTGGCATCGCGGCGAATACCAAATTTTTTGGCATATGTATCAGATACTTTTTTGATTTGACGGGTTACTTTCCTGACGTTCATAGGCGAATTATAACACTTGAATCATTTACATAGTATCGCCAGATTGCAGCTCTGACGCTATACTTGGTAGATGACTAGTCAATTGCAGGTCATGGTCGTTTATAGTCTCCCGTCGAAAAGAATGCTTTCGACAGAATATGGTGAGACAGATAGTGACTCGGAGATAATTGCCAAAACAGTGGTGAGAGGTCTTTTGGCCAGAGGAATGAGAGCAACACTTTTCCCAGTTAGGGAAGATAATATCTCAGATATTGCAAACATCAAGGCCGATTGTATTTTTAATTTGATTGAGTGGTGTGGGCAGGATATAGCTCTGAGTAAGAAGGCATTTACCTATTTGCGCAAAACAGGAATACCGGTGACGGGGTCTGATGAAAAGATGTTTGTGTTAACAGGAGACAAAATCAGAGTAAAGCAGGAACTGATAAAGCTGGGAGTCCCCTGCCCTAAGTCGATGGTCTTTAAAACAGGCCAGGACGAAATAAGGGGGGATTTGGAATATCCAGTGATTGTAAAACCATCGCTAGAGCATTGTAGTATGGGACTTTCATATGATGCAATTGCGCATAATAAAGTTGAACTGAGACAAATTGCAGTGCGTCAAATAAAAAATTTTCACCAGAGTGCGTTGGCAGAGGAATTTATTGTCGGGCGAGAGTTGCTCGTATATCTACTTGAAGAACAAGGTGATGTGCGAGTGTTGCCAATAGAGGAGATTGTCTTTTACGGTAAGCAGGAATTGAAATTCCAGACTTATGAGACGAAGTGGAGAGAAGAGAGTGAGGATTATAACTCGACAGATGTGGTACGAGCAAAGCTTGGTAAAGATGAGAAAAGTGAGATTGAGATGATATGTAAGAAAACTTTTATTCAGATGGGACTAAGGGGATACGCTCGATTTGATGTACGACTGAGAAATGGGATTCCCTACATCTTGGAAACTAATGCGAATCCCTCGGTTTATGATGCTACGGATGAATTAAAAAATGTCGAGGATGAGGTGATTTGGGGGATCAAATTTTGCGATTATTTGGAGATGATTGTGAAGATGGCTATGACGAATTATCAACGGGGGTGGAGGGTATAAGAAGCGAGTTATTATCTATGTTGACTGTAGTGGACTATGTTAGAGCCTGGTATAAAAATGTTTACAGTAGTTTGAGACTAGGAAATTTGACCCCAAGTGTATTATATATACATGAGTAGTGAAAGCGTGATCCGAGATACAATCGAATTCCTTGTGGGACAAGGAGTTGAAGAGGCAGAGCTTCGCGATGTAATTGGTGATGATCCTTTTGCAGCTGTAATTATTGACACATTTATTGAAGCTATCAGAAATATGCAAATTGATTTGAGTGACTCTCGAAGATGGACAACAGAGAAGCCAGAAAAATTTATAACTTATCAGTTGAAGAATGCAAACCTGCCAATTGGTGAAGAAGAGCGTGAAAGAGTGTCTAGCGGAGTGGTTGCATGGACCGATGGTAGATTGAAAAAATATCCGAGCATAAAGAAGCTCGCAGAAATTCGGATGAATGAACGTTTCGCGTGATCTATTTTGATCTAGTTAAGTTGAGGGTTTACGAAAAATGTCGAAGCTCGTTTTGTTGAGCTCGGTCGCCTCTGGCGACCTCGCGGTTTCGACTGCTCGGCGCCCCTGCCCGCCGGGCAGTCGTGTATTTTGAGTTTTCGCGCGCGCGATTTTCGGCTTCGCCGAATTCACAATATAAATTTCAAAGCTAATCAAATAGCTCAGATTTTCTTTTATTTGTAGCTCTTTTTAACTCATATTCGCTTACTAATTGAGAGTATTTTTTTGCAGATTGTATTATGTCTAAAATCCAAACATCTGGTTTGAATGTATAGGCAATATCGTTTGTTCTTGGGGTGTAACAACTGAGCACTTCTTTTTTGTTGTAGTACCCTTTAATATGCCATTCCTTTTCATCTCCATAGGGGTTACCATAGCCATTGTATTTTTCTATAGTCATATAGAACTCTCTATTAAAGATAATTTCGTATTTATCTTTATCACCATCTTTCTTTAATGTTCCACCGGTTGCATCCTTCAGCAATTTTTTGTATTCTACCCACCCACTTCCATCCATAACATGATCAATATCCCTAGTAAGGATGTCTATTGTTTTGCTCAAGCCGGTTATAGCGTAGAACGCATTTGATGTCTTTCCTGATGGAGTATCAGAAGTGAGAACTTCTTTTCTTTGTTCTGGAGTTTCTGATTCAAATACTTTTCGTAGTATCTCGTAGTACACGTTTATAGCCTCTTTCAAGTCTACTTCTGTAGTTTCTGGGTGAATTGTTTCTCCTTCACTAATGCCTAATATTTTTAAGACCGGGCCTAGTAATCCCCTCGCCCTATTATCACCTGAACCTTGGGTGCTAAAAAGAGTAACGATTAAAGATAATGCTCCCATACCTAAGTAAAAGAGGAACGTGGCAATAATGATAAAAGCTATGATATTTATTGCAAATCCAATCATTGTCATAGTCCTTTTTGTAATTTATATTTTCTTTTGCAAAATTATTGGTATGACTTGTATAAACAAATCTTTGCTAAAGTTTAGTATCCAAATCAAGATGTTCTTAATATTTTCCCAATTTTTTTCACCCTTGCTCAATTCTTCCTTCAAGTCTTTTAACCTACCCCTACTTTCTTCATTTTCTTGCTTTGATATTAATTCATTTATTGTGTAGTTAATTTCTAGTGAAAACTCTGATTCATTTTTGTTGATAATCACGATACCGGGATTACTGCTATTTTCACTAGTGCCAAAGCTATATTCCATTTCTAATCGATTAATGATTCTTCCTAGCTGTGCCCTTACGATGTCTGTGGGAAACTTGCCTGGCCAATCCTCTAATTGTTTTGATTCTGGAACCTTATATCCAGAATAATCTGATCCCGATACATTCGTGAGATTATCTATCGCGGTATTCAACTGTGAAACAGTAAACTCATCGACTATGCTATTTGTAGCTTCAAGTGGTATCTGGCTTAGTAGACCCTTTAGATCACCGTAGCTAGATTTGACTTTAATTAGTTGAATTTCTCCCATAGTCGCAAATTTATTGTAACGGAGGTGGCTGGATTTTCCTTCGCCTTCTTGTTCTTAGTATTTGGATTTGATCCAAAATGTCATCATGTTCTTCTTCGTCCAATATGGTAATTTGATCAGCAACTTCTACATCACTTTCTAGCACTTCAATTTGTTGAAGTGCATCTTCGATTTGGATTCTTATTTCTGGGATTGAGTCATAAGGTCCTGCCAAGAATCGATTTAGTTGATTCTTTAACCCAGTTATTCTGCGGATATTCTTTTGTAGACTTGCTTTTGCCATATCAATAATTTTTGATAATTGATCAGCTATTTCAGGTTTGTAAAGTTCTCGTAAATCTAATTCGAAGGTAGTGTTTTCTTCACCGATTACTTCGATTTCTACTTCAGCTTGTTCGTCGACTAGAGCTAATTCCTCTGCAAATTCTAGGTCTAGTTCATTTATGGTTGGGACTTCTTCTACTTGTTCAGATAGATCAATCTCAATCCAGTTTTCATTTTGTTGATCGTCATCAAGTTTAACTTCCATAATGTCTTCTTCGCGGATACGAAGATTGTGTTGTTTTTGTCCCCCATCGGGTAGTTCCCAGTATCCTGGGTTGGGTAATCCCTCGACATTCCCCCTGTCCTCGTTTTTTACTACTCTAACTCCTGTTTGGAAGTTAGCACTTTCGGCATTCTCGGTATCATCCCACCTCCAAAGAGCGAATCTAACTGGTTGATCGACTTTTGATGTTTCGACAATCAACATTTCTTGAGGTTTGCCGAATTTTCTACTGTAGTACTCGTTTACACCCAAGTCACCCGTTGCAGGTTTGCCCTCTCTCATACCTCCTGTGGGGTATGGTGGCATGGGTGGCATTTCGGAACCGTCACGAGCTCTAATTACTGGTGGATGAGTATGCCACCAGCCTAGAACTTCTAACTCATGTCCGTCGTATTCAGGATTTTCTTTCATTCTTCCCATAGCCCAAAGCATTTCTCTTTCACCGTCCATAATCTTGAATGAACCAACTTGTGCGTTTTCAGGGAGATATACTAGTGTATCGGCAACATGTTTTACGCCGTTTTCCATCCAACCAACCATCAACCCGCCCACTTCATTCTGGATATGCCCGAGAGATAGACGATTCATGTTGTCGATAGCTTTTTGACTAAAATCAATTGCACCAAATCTCTGCTCTGTTTCCTTATCTTCTCTACCCAAGAAATAACTATTTCCAACTCCAACTTCATCATTATCTAGCTGATCTATGATAGTAATGCCTAATTCTTCTTCTGGTCTTGCCTGTGCCATATATTCCTCCAATTTGTTATTTGTAGTATATCAATTTTTGACAAGTTGCGGTACTAGTCTGAGAGTGCTATTGTAATTTTGTACTCAGCTATTAAGGATTGCTTTTTTGATGCCCGCTTTGGACAATTTGGAGCAATCCTAGTTGAGTACAACCAGAGCGGGCATCAATTATTTGTACGAACAAAGCACATTAACATTTTTACGTTTTTCTTCTTTTAGTCCCGCGAAGCGGGACTCGTCGAGCCGACAGTTTTAATACACGACTGCCCGGCGGGCAGGGGCGCCGAGCAGTCGAAATCGCGAGGTCGCCAGAGGCGACCGAGCTCAACAAAACGAGCTTCGACATTTTTCGTAAACCCTCAACAAGTTAGGAATGTTGGTCGAAAAATTGTCCGCGCGCCAGGCGGTGGCGGTCGCCTGGAGCGCTAAATAACCCTGGATTTTGTAATTTGCAGTCAGTTGGCGCGACACGCAAAATGAAAAAAGAAGAAAAACGTAAAAATGTTAAACACAAAAAGAGAGTTCTTACTTTTATGATCAAATATATAGCCTATTGTCGCAAATCAACTGATGAGCCAGACCGTCAGATACTCTCTATTGAGGCACAGGTAGCGGAACTGAAGGAGTTTGCACTGCGGGAGAAGTTAGAGATAGTTGAGTGGATCACCGAGTCCAAAACAGCCAAGAAACCAGGAAGATATGAATTTGCCCGCATGTTGCGACTACTTGATAGTGGCGTGGCACAGGGTATTGTGTCGTGGCACGCCGACAGATTAGCCAGAAACAGTATTGATGGCGGGCAAATAGTCTACATGCTAGATACTGGTAAACTGCTTGATCTCAAATTTCCCTCGTTTTGGTTCGAGAACACCCCGCAAGGAAAGTTTATGCTCAGTATTGCGTTTGGCCAGTCCAAGTACTATGTGGATAACCTAAGCGAGAATGTGAAGCGTGGCAACCGCCAAAAACTAAGAATGGGGAACTGGCCAAACAAAGCACCCTTTGGCTATCTGAATGACTCAGGAACCAAAACGATACTGGTGGACAAGAAACGAGCACTTTATGTGACTAAAGTGTTCAAGCAGTTTGCCACAGGTGGCTATACTTATGTTGATATCGGAAAGTATCTAACGGATCACAGTATCCGTAATTCCTCAGGTACGACACTTCACCTAGATAAAGTGAAGCGGATACTGACTGATCCGTTCTACTACGGCGTCATGCGTTTTAACGGCGAGCTATATGAGGGCAAACATCAACCCATAATCAGCAAAAAGTTGTTTGATGTTTGCCAACTCGCCATATCCAAGCACAGCCGCAAACAGAAGATAGTCAAACACTCGTTTGACTATCTGGGACTAGCCAAGTGTGGAGAGTGTGGCGCCTCTATCACCGCCGAGAAGCACCACAAACACTACCGCCGTACCAACCGTGACGTGGAGTATGTCTACTATCGCTGTTCCAAGAAGCGGGGCGTGTGTTCCCAAAAATATGTTGAGCAAGCCTCCCTCGTACCCCAATTACGCAAGATAGTGGGTCGCGCCTCACTCTCTCCGTTTGCCGCTAACAAGTTCAACGAGTGGGCACAGCATGATGCCGAAGCCGAGCAAGCTAAATCTACCGAGGAAATTACAACCCTCAAGCAACAACTGGCTAAAACTACTGAGCAACTAGATAGACTGCTTGAGGGTTACTTGGACAAAGTAATCTCCTCGGCAGAATACATGGAAAAGAAAAACAAACTCGTGGAATATCGAGCCACTCTCACCGACAAAATAAAGACTCTGGAGTCTAAAGGGGTCGAGTGGCTCGAACCTTTTGGTGATTTTGTGAATGGTGCGCTACAAGCGCACCAAATCGCGCGCGCGAAAACTCAAGGCCATGATTTGCTCATCATGGCCAAAACTGTCGGCTCGACCTTCATTTTGCAAGACCGCCAACTGACTGCAAATTACAAAATCCAGGGATATGGAGCGCTCCAGGCGACCGCCACCGCCTGGCGCGCGGACAATTTTTCGACCAACATTCCTAACTTGTTGCGGGACTAGGGTTCGAACCTAAATAGCGGGATTCAAAGTCCCGAGTCCTACCATTAGACGATCCCGCAGCTGTGTACTATCCCCAGTTGCCAACCAGAAATTTGGCGATTCAGATTCGTACTTTTTTTGACTACAATTCTGACTACGCCTTTATAATCACTTTTGGGATAGCTTTTAGTGACTATATTTTTCTTGAGGTATATTCTATCAAACTTTGCCGTAGGTTTGTCTAATATCCTAGACCAAAAGTTGATTACTCGAGAAATTTCCCCCTTCATGCTCTCGTGCAAATAGATTTCATAGTCGATAATATCTGGGTTTATCTTCATGATTCGAGTTAGCCAGAGATCGAAAACCTTGATCATTTTGGAATCTGAGTTGGTAAATTTAATCCCTTGACTGATCGTTTTTGGACCTTGTTTTGATCCTTCGGCCCAGTATAGTGCTATCCCGATAAGCCAAAGATCTCTATTTGATATAGTTAATATCTCGCTAGCGGAACTGGAAATGATGTCTTGTTTGAGTTTAGTGGCTTGATTATGCCTAGAAGTGGCACCCCGCTTGATCCCTTCAGTACGTGCTTGCTGAATATGATTCGTCTGTTCGGCCGTCAACGGAATGTTTCTACACCAGAGTGAAATAGATGATTGGGCGACTGGGACAAGTTTAAGGATCTCAGAGTAAGTCATTCCCTGCTTTCTCAAAGTAATAGCTTTTTCACGAAGTTTTGGTAATGCTTTCATTAGATAATGATAAATTACCTACTAGGGTAAGTCAAATACTTTGAATGTTTAGTGCCAGCCTCGCGTAGGAGCGAGTCTAGGCAGGCCAGCCGTTGCCATCACCGCGTGCATCCTGGAGCGTGTTGATAAACATGCGCTTGAGTGTTTCTTCAAAACTGACGCCGTACATATCGAGAATCATGCTGTAGGTAGCATGAGTTTCTTTAGGTGGGCCAAAGAACGGATTGGCGTTGGGGTCGATGAAATAATAACGACCGGCTGCATCGATCCTAATATCGAAACGAGCATAATCGGACATTTTAAGGAGATTGAAGGCTTGTTTCACATAATCTTTTAAGATAGGATCCTCGTATTTGAGATAGGTCATGCCGAGATAGTCTTTCCATTTGGTATCAAAAGTGACGACATCTTCTATGCCTTCGGCTACTTTGCGCTGGACGGCATAAACTTTGGTATTGAGACCATCGAGGACAGAGGCAGTAACCTCTATCCCCGCGATAAACTCGTCGATTAAAACGGGCTGTTTAAAAGTAGTAAAGAGATCTTTGAGTTTGGCTCTAAGTTCCTTTTCGTTGTGACAAATACTGTCTTCCCCTACCCCGATACTACTATGTTCGTAATTGAGTTTGGGAAAAAGTGGATAACGTAGTTCTGGGTCAATCATGTCACTATTACTGGTCACGAGCTGGTGCGTGGGGACGGGAATGCCAGAAGATTGCATGAGCTGGTACATAAGAAATTTGTTGCATCCAAGTGCCCAGCCGAGCGTACCAGCTCCAGTATAGGGAATATGAAGGACCTCCAATACTCCTGGAATAGAGGAACCAAGGGAGCTATCTCCCCGGACTGAATCGATAAGATTGATGGCCATGTCTGGATCAAATGCTTGAATGTTTTGTGCCATGTGATTGTCACCCGCAATAGTAACAACCTTGATCCCCATTTTTTCGACGTAGCTGGCTACTTCGCCGGCATAGAGATCGGCACCCTCCTCACTTAGATAGGTTTGCTCGGAAACAAAATATTCGCGTTTGACGTCGGAATAGAGAATCGCAACTTTTTTGGGGAGAGGGAGAGGCTCTACTGGTTTATTACCTGAATCATCAGAAGGCATATTGGTTAATATTAATGTAATGAGCTAATAAATCAATACCCCCACTCGCGCATAGTGTTTTGTAGGAGTCGTTTGAGTAAAGTAATAAAAGGCACGCCGTATTTGCCCATGGTGAGTGTCATCTCGCAGAGCCATTCTGGGGGGCCAAAGTGGCAATTGGCATTGGCGTCGATCACGTAGTACTTGCCATTGATATCCATGCGGATATCAAATTTGCCGTAGCTAGCCATTTTGGTGATGACATATGCTTTTTTAATCATTTCATTGAGGAGTGGGTCGTGATATTTGACATAGCTTAGGTGTTTGGGATTTTCGGAATCTTCTCCCCAACAGAGGTCATAGTCGAGAAATTCGTGACTGGTTTTGTTGTCCCGAAGATGAATCTCACGCTCGATGGCATATACTTTTTTATTTAAAGCTTGAAAAATAAAAGCCGCAAATTCGCGGCCATCGATAAACTCCGATACCAGGACATCTTGATCATATTTGTTCATTAGGTATCTGAGCTGGCGGCGCAGCTCGGTTTCGTTTTCGACAACTGATTTGCGGGTAACTTCGACATTGCTATGTTCTTCGTTGAGCTTGAGAATGAGTGGAAACTTGAGGATTGGACTAAGTGGCGTAGTGGTCGAGGTCATGAGCTGAAATGGGGGCACGTTGATCCCGTGCGAAGAGAGTAACTCATAAATTAAGTGCTTGTTGCAGCCAATGGCAAAACCAAGAATTGAGGCACCGGTATAGGGAATCTCAAGTAGTTCTAAAGTACTGGGGACCGTGGCACCTAGATAGTCATATCCTTTGACGGTAGTGACGAGATTGATGGCCATGTCGGGTTTTTCTTTTTCGAGTTTTTTGGCCATATCGGCATTGCCAGCGATATAGCAGGTTTTGATACCTAGTTTTTTAAAGTAGTGGTCAAAATCTTTTGCCTCTTGCTTGGAACCATCAACAGTCCAGAATTGCTCGTCGCTATAAAAATTTTCGCGTTTCTCTTCGGTGTATAAAATTGCTACTTTTTTGGGGAGCTTGCCACCATTGTGATTGTGTTTGGCGATCAGGGGTCTTGTGTGTGGTAAATTTATTATGTTTGTATTCACAAACATCTGTTATACAAATATATTATGAGTTTTGCAATATAATTGAATACGATGAAAATATACCAGGCCAAAGGAGCGACTTTAGAAGAGCAATATTTTGATATTGGCGCTTTGTTTAGTGAAAGTATTCGCAAATCGGTAAAAAGTATTGCGAGGCGTCGTGCTAGACAATCGCAAATCCGCAAAATGATGGCCGAGAGAACATTGGCTAATTTGCAAGATAAGAAATCGGCGCAAGAATTTTTACTTTGTTTGGAATCGTGGGCACGTGGAGCACAAATTACTACGTCGCAGGCCATGTGGCTAATGGCAGACAATTTGTCCGGTTGCCAAACGGTGATGATTAGGTATCAAAACGGAGTGGCTCTTCTCCATAGTGAAGAAGATTATGATGATATGTCTCTGCATATGACTGGAGAGAAGGTGGTGTCATTTGATGATAAGGGGCAAGTGAGTAAATGCATAGTTTATAACGATCTAATGCCGGGAGCTGGGCTATATGGTTGGAAGGAAAATCTATTGGTGGCGGTCGACACATTGTTTTTACGGGAAGACGAAATAGAGAATGTCAGTAATCCCCTACTAGCCAACGTGGTGGCGTGGATAGTGTGGCGGATGAAGGCTGAGCTGGCAGAGCCAAATACGATTTTGAAATTAGTGCAAGATTTGGGAGAGTTGATCGATGGCTACGCGATAAACGTAGTGCGAAAAGTACAGCAGAAAACTGAGGGATACAAACTGACGCTAGCGCGGACAGAGAGTAAGATAGAGTATCTAGGTGAGTCCGCAGGAGACTATCTGCGACAGGTAAACATCGTAGACCCAGAATATCCAAAAATGAAGTGGGTATCGCCGCCGAGGCGCATGTGGCGAGGGGGGTATAAACATTTTTTGGCGCGGCTAAAGAGGATTGATAGCGATGTTGCGAAGTATATTTTTGTTGCACAAATGCATAGAGGGTCAGGTACCGTAGTGGCAGACCACAATCTGATCCAAAAGACAATCTATACAGAACTAGGTGAAGCATATATAAATGAGAACGTTGGGGCAGTTTGCGTAGGTTTAATAGACAATAATCAGACTAGTGTGAGTGTCAAGCTGACAGAAGGAAAACCATTTGAGACAGTGGAGTACATAGATTTATGCTAAACATTAATACTAAGAAAGTTTATGTGGCCAAGTCGACATTGGCGCAGGGCAACGGGGTGTTTGCAGTGCACGATTTGCGCAAAGGAGAAACTGTCGAGGTCTGCCCTGCGATCTTTTTGCCAATGAAGGAATTTGAGCTGATTAAAAAAACTAAATTATATTATTACTTTTACGAATACTCGAACAAGGAATTTGCGATCGTGCTCGGGTATGGCAGTGTGTACAACCATTCCTATACACCTAATGCAGAATATAAGTTTAATTATTTACGTAGAGTCTATGTAGTAAAGGCGATCATGCCAATAAAAAAAGATGAAGAAATATTGATAAATTACAATTATTACTCTGATGATATGACTCCACTAGAGGGTTGGTATAGTGAAGGAGTAGACAAGAACCATTTGGGTTGAATTTAATTATAGGATCGTTTTTGTGGTAAAATGTCCAGATGATTTTACGAGGTGAATACAGTTTGCGGGCATTTGATGCTCAGAATATGGGGGACGTCGAGCGGATAAATCTGATGTTTTATCACCCACAAGTCATGAAGGCAAAGGGCTACTTTCGTCAGGGATACGTGTTAGAGTCACAGGCAGATTTACATAGTATTGACCAGCAAATGTTTAAGATCAAATCTTATATTACTAGAGCTAAACAGGAAGTGGCGCTGGCGG
>Ga0172379_10008885_pt1 | contig 12527 bp, 13 predicted proteins | sample GrowelOW334metaG_FD_119756 | JGI IMG/M metagenome (GOLD analysis project Ga0172379, IMG submission 119756) | Groundwater microbial communities from an aquifer near a municipal landfill in Southern Ontario, Canada - Groundwater well OW334 metaG | ecosystem: Environmental > Aquatic > Deep... | reverse complement strand
CGCCATCGGTCACGACGCCCGCGAGCGCGCTCGCGGCGCGAATCAGCGCCACCCCGCCGCCAGGCACGATGCCTTCCTCGACCGCAGCCTTCGTGGCGGCCACCGCGTCCTCGATGCGATGCTTCTTCTCTTTCATCTCGGTCTCGGTGGCGGCGCCGACCTTGATCACGCCGACTCCGCCCGCGAGCTTGGCCAAGCGTTCGTTCAATTTTTCCTTGTCGAACTCGGACTCGGTCGTTTCGAGCGTCTTCTTGATCTGCGAGACGCGATCCGCGATCGCCTGCTTGTCGCCCTTGCCTTCGACGATCGTGGTGTTGTCCTTGGTCGAAACCACCTTGCCGGCGCGACCGAGGTCCGAGAGCTCCACCTTGTCGAGCTTGAGCCCGACGTCTTCGGTGATCACGCGTCCGCCTGTGAGCGTCGCGATGTCCTGGAGCATTTCCTTGCGTCGATCGCCGAAGCCCGGGGCTTTGACCGCGAGCGAGTTGAAGGTGCCGCGCAGCTTGTTCACGATGAGGGTCGAGAGCGCCTGACCGTCTATATCATCGGCGACGATGACGATCTCCTTCTTGCCCGCTTGGGCGACCTTCTCGAGGATCGGCAGGATGTCCTCGACCGAACCGATCTTCTTGTCGGTGATGAGGATGTAAGCGTCCTGGTATTCGGCCTCCATCCGGTCCGGGTTCGTGATCATGTAGGCCGAGACGTAACCCTTGTCGAAGCGCATGCCTTGGACGACCTCGGTCGTGATGCCGAAGGTCTGCGATTCCTCGACCGTGATGACGCCGTTCTCGCCGACTTTCGCCATCGCCTCGGCGATCGTCTTGCCGATGCTGGCGTCGTTCGCCGAGATCGAGGCCACCTGTTCGATGGCGCTCCCCGAGACGGGCTTGGCGATCTTGTTCTTGATTTCCGCGACCAAGGCCTCGACACCCTTTTCGATGCCGCGGCGGATGGCGAGCGGGTTGGTGCCCGCGGCCACGTTCTTCAAACCTTCAGCGACGATCGCCTGCGCGAGCACCGTCGCGGTCGTGGTGCCGTCGCCGGCGACGTCGTTCGTCTTCGACGCGACCTCTTTGACGAGCTCGGCGCCGATGTTCTCGAACTTGTCTTCGAGCTCGATCTCCTTGGCCACGGTCACGCCGTCTTTCGTGATCGTCGGCGAACCGAAACCGCGATCCAACACCACGTTCCGACCCTTAGGACCAAGCGTGACTTTGACCGCGTCCGCCAACTGGTCGACGCCGCGTTTCAAGGCCTGCCGCGCCTTCTCGTCGAAAAGCATCATCTTTGCCATATCCGGTATGCGTTATAGATCTAGGAGAACATCGTCCTGAAAGGTAGCCCTTCCCACGCTCGGCGGGGTCCCGCTTACCACTTCTTTGTTGATAGCGGAGCGGGAGACTTGGCTCAGGGAATGATGAATATATTTCCTGAGTGTAGCGTCCGGCGGAATCGAAGGACTACCTGATTCGACTCGTCGCGATCCGATCTTCGTTGATGTTTCGTCACTCGATCACCGCCATGAGATCTGACTCGGACAGGACGAGACAGTCCTCGCCGTCCACTTCGAACTCGTCGGGGCTGTACTTCTTGAACAGGACTTTCTCGCCGACCTGCACGGACATCGGGACGATATTGCCGTGGTCGTCGCGGCGGCCGGGACCGACGGCGATGATCTCGCCCCGCTCCGGCTTTTCCTTGTCCACGGTGTCCGGCAGGATGATGCCGGAGACCGAGGTCTCCTTTTCGTCGATCGGTTTCACGATGACCCGATCCGCAAGCGGACGAAGTTTCATACGAGTATCGAGGTTAATTCTTAGATCTGGATTAGCAGATAAAAACCTGCCCGACGGCAGATTCGGCCGTCTAGCACTCGAAAAGCCCGAGTGCTAGCGCGGCACCATTTTGTCTTTTCACGGGCTGACTGTCAAGACCCTCCATCCTGTCATTCCCGGCATTCCTGCGAAAAATCAGAAGCCAATGATAGGGAATCCATGATGTCGGTACCGACTTTCGACATCCCGAATCCTGGATCCCCGCCTCCGCGGGAATGACAAGCAAAACGTGTCACAAAAAAATTCAGGCCCCGCGCACATCTCTCTGTCACAGCAGATTGATGCACGCGAGGCCGGTACTGACGCGTCCGGCGCTGAAGCTAAGGGATTGAAGCTCCCAGAGCTAAAGGGCCAACAGCTACTTGCGCGGGACGCCGAAGACGACGACGCTCTCGAGAACCCACTTGACGCCCGGGCCCGCATCAGCGCCGCTCAACCACCGCCCGCCGACAACGCGACTCACCCCGAGGACGTCCGAGCAGCCGCCGGAGTCGACGATCGGCTCCATGTACATCCACAGGTACTCTCCGACCGGTTGGTCGGCGTATCCAATCCGCAGATGGGCGCCGGCCGACGGTGGGAGTATCTCGCCGCCGATTTCCCTGATTCTGGCATCGCGTTGGGCCGTGGTCGGATTCGAAGTGAATCCGAGCTCGCGGATAGTCATCCTCGCGAGGTCGATTTCGCGCGGTTCGGACTCGGTCGCGAAGGCTTTCTGGGCCATCATGTCCCGAGCCCATCTCCCGACCTCGTAGCCGGCGGCTGCGAGTGACTTGGGAAACTCTTCGCGTGACATCCCACCGACTCTGATCGTCTTCCAGACCTTGAGGGTCGGAGGGACGACGGCGGTCAAAGCGGGCGTGGGCCAGGGGTTCTCCTTGCGGAGAAAGCGTTTGAAGGCCGTGAGCCAGATTTCGCCCTCTTCGCCTGCGAGCCTATCTTCCAGCTCATCTCTCGGTCCCCGAACTACGGAGAGCGGGAGCGTGCCGAGCATGCCCTTCGACATGGTCGACTCCTTTCTTGATGCCGTCGATTCCGCTGTTCTTGAGATCTCTCCCGAGGTATCAGCGAAGTCGTTGAAAACGGCGGTCTATCCTCTTGCGCTCCACTCCAGACTGGTGGGGCTGGGGGGTGGTTCCGGCAACCCCCTCACCCTACCTCTCCCGCCCGGGGGAGAGGGGCCGACGATTTAGAGAACAAAACGCCGCTTTCAAAGGTCTTCGTGGCCAAAGAGCAACGCGGAATTTTGCCACGAAAACCCGATTTTGTCAAGGATTAGTCCATTTGTCCGACATCCGATGTCGGACAGGAGAGGAAAACCTGGGCGATTCCGAAGATTAGTAGCAGATTCCCGGCCCAGAGCGTCCAGAGATAATGATCCAACGCGGCGACGGTCGAAAGCGCAAGAAAAACTCCGAGCGCGACCGCCGACTTTTTGGCGGTCATGAAGACGAGATACCAAAGGGTCAACGCCGACAACAGACCGATGGTACCGAGTTCGACCGCGACTTGGAGCGGGACAAAATGCGTAGGTTCGGTCGATATGGCGCTCGAGACATAGACATCCGGATTCAACTGACCGGCACCGACTCCGAGAAACGGGTGTCCGACGAAAACATCCAGACCGTCTCGCCAGGACGAGACGCGCTCCGCGGTCGAACGATTTTCGAGCCTCCCCTGTCCCGTCACGCGACCGACCACCGCCGACCAAAAGACGAAAGCGACGACGAGCGCGGGAACGACCGCCAACACGAGCGACCGGCGTTCGGCCCAGACACGACGTCGTTCGCGGATGAAAATCGGCAGGAGACCGACGGCGACGGCGAGCCAGGCGCTGCGCGAGAAAGTCAGGAGGAGACCGAGCGTCAATAGAGCGAGCGAGACGGTCAGGAAGACGCGCGAGCGCGGTTTCGACGTTCGCAGGAAGACGTTCAGACCGATCATGATGGCGAGCGCGAAAAATCCGCCGAGCACGTTCGGGTGCGGCAACGTCCCGTAAGCGCGGAGCAGTCGACCGCCCGCCCATTCGACGACCGACGCACCGCCAGCGAAGGCACTGTGCTCGGCGATTCCGAGCCAGGTCGAGGCTGGGGAAAAGTTGTGGATGGTTTGCGCGATCCCGACCGCCGCCTGAAGCGAGATCGAAGCGACGAAAGCGCGAATCAGCAAAATCGGACGTCGTGCGCCGACCATCAACACGAACGCGCCGCTCGCGAGCGCGAGCGTCGCCGCCTTCTGGATCGCGACGTCCCGGTTGTGCGACCAAAAGACGGATAGCGCGGCCAGGACGACGAGCGTCAACGCCAGGACGAGAACACGGCGGTCCACGTAACGACCGACCCGCGTCCGAAAGTCCCGGTCGAACATCGCGATGACGACGAGCGTCGCGACGAGAACCTCGGTCGCGAACAACGAAAGCGTCAGCCACTCGAGCGGCGTGCCGGTCAAAGGACGTTCGCCGACGCGCGCGATCCATCTTGCCTGCCAGGGCAAGAGGAAGACGAGAAGCGCGGTTCCCCAATCGCAGATTTTTCCAACCACAGGCTGTGCCATAAGTGCGCGGAATGTGTAGTCCTTCTCCCGCTGTCGAGCGGAATCCCGCTTACCTGACTTTCTAAATAGCGGAGCGGGAGACTTCTCCGGGCGCCACGCTCAGGAAAAAGACACGCTTATTCCCTGACCCGCGTGGAAGGGCTACCTTATAGTCCTTATGGCGTTTCTGCGAGCGCGATCGTCTTCGCCTCTGACGCACCGCCATCCTTCGTCAGCAAGAAACCGAACTTGCCCGAAAACAGATCTGGCAGTCTCGAAGCCAAAAACGAACGGACGAATTTCGGCAACAATCTTCTCGGCAAGACTCCACCACCCATGAAGTTGAACTGGCGCGCGATCGGTCGGAAGCCGGTCGCCGTGAACATCCGTTCGAGATCGGCGAGACGCAAGAAGCGCAGATGCGCGTAGCGCTCCGGCGAGGCGTCCGGATATTTACGATGCGACCAATGCACGATGCCGCGCCCGAAAAGCGTCTCGAGGCGCTGACGCAGATCAAAATGGTTCGGGAAGACGACGATCGCGTGCCCCTCCGGCGCGAGGACGCGGCTCGCTTCGGCGAGCGCTTTCGCCGGATCGACGAGATGCTCAAGGACATCGAGCATCAGAACCAGATCGAAGGACGATCCATCGACCGGCCACGCCGTCTCGAGATCGGCGACACGCGCATCGAGTCCCCGTTCCCGCGCCGCCGCGACCGCGATCTCGTTCGAATCGAGTCCGGTGACGGCGTGGCCGACCGAAACCAGACCGGACGCGAGACGTCCATCGCCGCAACCGACGTCGAGAATCCGCGACCGTCCGACCGGCAAGGTTTCGAGCAACGCGGAAATCTTTTCGAGCGACGAAGGATGTTCCCACATCGTCGATCCGGCGTGCAGTTTGGCCGAAGCTCCGGAATCAGACGCCATATCGGGCCGTGCGTTCGAGAAACGCCTCGCGGATCGCCGTGCGCGTGTCCGCCTCGTGGAACTTGAGCATGCTATCCGTCACGACGACGTCGTTGCCGCCGTCATGCACGCGGCTCGCCGGGTTATGCATGATCCGCGGCCGCTGGACGACGCGGGCGAACCTGTCGACCAAGCCGCCGATCGGGCCCGAGGTCGTCATCGAAGCGATTCTCGCGATGGGCGAGTCCGTCACGACCCTCGGCGAGGCCGGTCGTCTCGCGCCGAATCCGGACAACTGTCCGCGCAACCACCCGTTCGCGGCCAGCAACTTTCCGTATGCCCCGTCCCGATCGATGACCGGAACGAGCGTAGCGAGCCAAACCGCGAGATACGGATCGGACGGATCTTTGGCGATCTTCGACAGATCGGTCGCTTCGTCCGTGACGGAGAAGCTCAAACACAACTTATCCTCGACTCGCTGACCGCGACGGGCGAGCGATCCGACGGCGAGCGCGGCGTGGACGAGGAGACGAGCCGCCCAGATCCGACCAGGCCGGATGACGAGGAAAATATCCACGTCACTCCCCCGCCGCGGCCCGCCCATCGCGACCGTGTTGCAGACGGCGACGAGACGTATCCACGGCAGATGCCGGAGCCGCGAAACGGCGCGTCTCGCCATCAACCACTTCTCTTCGGCGACGGCCAAGGACTCCTGTCTCGCGGCCAATGACCGTTCGCTCCCTTTGAGGACGTAAAAACCGTCCTTCGTCGTCACGAGACCGACGAGTTCGGAGTCCTCCCGCAAGACGGAAACGATTTCCTCGAGCGTGGCCGCCGGGCCGAAACCGAGACCCGAAAGACGCTTGATCTCAAGCGCACTCAAAGCCATGCCGATCGCGTCGGCGAAGCAAAGCGTCCTCAAGACAGCGACGGAGACCGGCCGCATACCAGACTGTTGTACCTCAATCGAGGGGATAGATATAGAGACCTCTGAAAAAGTCGTGTCCTGACAGGTAGCCCTAAAAAACGAAAGCCCCGTCTGGTGGCGGGGCGATGCGTTCACGCGAGCGTCTTGTCTTCGGCTTCCTTGATCGTCTCCCAGAGAACCTTCTGCCGCTTGAAATCGTGCAGGAGATCCTCGGCCGATCGTCTATTCTCGTCCCGCTGGACCGGCGACAATTTGGGGTCTTGGGACAGGTTGTCGAAACGACGGTAATGGAACCACAGGCGTTTCAATTCGTCCTCGCACTTCTTGAGCATCCACACGTAGGTATCGAGCCGCTCCCTGGTCGTGACTTCGACCTCGCCCGGCTCGCCGACTTCCCCGAAATCCTCGGAGACGTCCGTGACGATCTCGGCCTTCCTGGCTTCACCTTCTTCCGACGGAGCCTCGAGCGTGTCCTGCCGGCCGATGTCCTGTTCGGTTTCCGTTTCCCGTCTCGGTGCGCCTTCTGCCATATGATTATGGAGATCGATTATTCTTGCCTCGAGGCGATCGGATTGACGCTCGGCAACCCGCCGCGGACCCGAACGGCGGACGTTTCGTTCGCCCTGACGGTCGTGTCCGTCACCGTCATCCGTTCCGCGGTAATCGAGACGACCTGCGCCGGCGAGACGAGATACTTCTCGCCCCGAGGCCAGCTCGGACCGACGTGGTAGCCCATCACGGCGTGCGCTTCGACATCGACGTCGAAAGCGAGCACCTTGCCGAGCGCTTGTCCCGTCTCGGTCACGACCGGCAATCCGGTCAGTTTGCGCGAGTCGATACGCATATCGATTGGAGAGTGGTGAGTGGAGGGTGGAGAGTGGATCGTCGGAAATCGCTACCTATCCTTACTTCCTACTCCCTACTTCTTCGCGACCGTCTTCTTCCTGAACATGTAATACTGTTGCGCCACGGCGAGCAAGTTCATGGTGAGCCAGTAGAGCGCCAAGCCGGCCGGCAGGTTCCAGGCGATGAAGACGGTCATCACGGGCATCATGTAGAGCATCTGCTTGTTCATGATCGCCATCATGTCCTCGTCCTTCGCGCCTTCGGTCGGCGGCTGCGGCGGGCGGTTCGTGGCCATCATCTTGGCTTGCAGGAACTGCGACGCGCCGGCGAGCAACGCCAGGACCCACGAGGGATCCGCGAGGTTCACGAGGCCTAGAGTCATCGGGCTGATCGAGCCCGGGTTCTGGACGAAGGGGTAAAGCGCGTCGAAGCCTTTCGAATCCAAGACGTTCCGCAAGACCTGGTAGAGCGCGATCAGGAACGGCAACTGCACGAGGAGCGGGAGACAAGAAGCGAACGGGTTCACTTTCTCCGCGGCGTAGAGAGCCATCGTCTCCTTGGCGAGCTTCTCCTTGTCGTCCTTGAACTTGGTCTGGAGCTCCTTGAGTTTCGGTTGGATGTCCTGGAGCGCCTTTTGCGAACGGATGCTCGAAGCGTTCAAAGGCAGGGTGAGCAAACGGATCGCGAGCGTGATCAGGATGATGCCGACGCCGATGTCGTGCCCGGGCAAGACGTTATAGAGCAGGACCAGGGCGTTGTAGATCGGCGCGTAGAAGACGGCCTTCAGGACGAGTCCGAGTATGGCCATAATTGACTTGCGTTCGCGGCCTTAAGCCTTCTCTTCCGGAGCCGGCTCCTCGACTTTCGCCTCCGTCTCGACCTCCGGCGCGGCTTCGGCGGCCGGAGCGGCGCCGCCCATCTCGACGATGTTGATCTTCCAACCGGTGAGGCGCGCGGCGAGACGGACGTTCTGGCCGCCGCGAGCAATCGCGAGCGAAAGCTGGTCCGAGGCGACGAAAGCCGTGGCGACTTTCGAGTCCCGATCGAGCTCGACCTTGACCGGTTTGGCCGGCGAAAGCGCGTTCACGATGCCCTTCTCGATATCTTCGCTCCACTCGACGATGTCGATCTTCTCGCCGCCGAGTTCCGCGATCACGGTCTGGATACGACTGCCGCGCTGGCCGATGCAGGAACCGATCGGATCGACGTTTTCCTGGGTCGAAGACACGGAGACCTTGGCGCGCGAACCCGGGTCCCGCGCCACCGCATGGACCGTGACCACGCCCGAAGCGACTTCGGGAATCTCAAGTTCGAAGAGTTTCTTGATCATGCCCGGATTGGTGCGCGAGACGAGGATCTCGGGACCTTTGGAGCCCATCTGGACGGAGTAGACGAAAGCCTTGATGCGATCGCCGGGGTTGTAGGCTTCGGTCGGCATCTGGTCGTCCGGCAACATGACGCCGGAAACGCGGCCGAGATCGACCAAGACCACTCGACCTTCGTGACGCTGGACCATGCCGGAGAGGAACTCGCCCTCTTTGCCCTTGTACTCCTCGAACACCTTGGAGCGTTCAGCCTCGCGGATGCGTTGGATGATGACCTGTTTCGCGGTCTGCGCGGCCATGCGGCCGTAGGCGGCCGGGATCGGCAACTCGATCTTGAGCTCCTCGTCGATCTGCGCGTCGGGCTTCACGGCTCGGGCTTCGGTGAGCGAGAGGTGAAGCTTGGGATTGTATTTGAGCTCGTCGGTCGGTTCGCCCGAAGCCACGAGCTCCCCGGGCCGGGACTCGGCGATCGCTTTCTCGACGCGGCCTTCCTTGACCTGGTCTTCGGAGACCGTCTCGCCGGCGGCGCGCGCCGCTTCGAGCGCTTCGAGTTCGCGCTTCGCCTCCTCGACGAATTCGTCCGAGACGACGTTCTTGACGTCGAAGACGCGGGAGCCGCCCGTCTCCGGATCGAACTCCACCTTGATGTTCTGGGTCTTCTCGCCGAAGTCCTTGCGGTAGGCGGCGGCGAGCGCCGCTTCGACCGTCTCGAGGACCGCCTCGAAAGAGAGGCCCTTCTCGTCCACTATCTGCTTCATCGCTTGCGCTATCGGAGATGACATATCGAATCGAGAGTTAATAGATATAGGCGATAGCTATAGGCCGACTCCGTACCGTCACGACCAGTCTTTCCGATTAGTAATTTCGTAGTCATTCGTACTTTCGTAGTATCGTTACAAAAAATGACAAGCCTACAAAAGCTTGTCATACCCACGTACAGATTAGCACGCGAGTGTCCGGAAGTCAAGACGGCCGGGCCGTCACTTCATGCGTCCGTAAAGGACATCTTCCGCCGCGACCCACTTCTTGAGGTCGAAACAGTCGTCCAACTCATGCGGAGCGACGCGGGCGGCGACGTCGACGTCGGCCTTGAGCACCTTGAGCAGAGACTCGCGGGACTGGACAGCGGCCGCAGAGTAATACTGGACCTTCCGATACGCCAGTTCCGCCGGCATGCCTTTGGACTTCAGGAGCATCTCGACCTTCTGCGAGGCGAAGGTGCCGTAGCTCAAGCCGATGTTCTCGAGCATCCGCTCGGGGGACACCTCCATGTCGCGGACGATCCGGACGAGCCGCCGGAGCATGTGATCCACGAGCCCGAAGGCGTCAGGGAAGGCGATGCGTTCGACCGAGGAGTGCGAGATGTCGCGTTCGTTCGCCGTGGCGACGTTCTCGAGCAGGGCGCTCGCATAGCCGCGGACGAGCCGCGGCAGGCCGAAGAGCTGTTCGAGTCCGATCGGATTCTTCTTGTGCGGCATAGCACTCGAACCCTTCTGGCGCTTGCCGAACGGTTCGCGGATTTCGCCGATTTCGGTCTGTGCGAGGATCCACAGGTCGCGGGCGATCTTCTCGACCACGGCCGCGATCTCGGCCAAGCCGTTCACGAGCTGGGCCCGCCGATCGAGCGCCAGGATCTGGGTCGAGACCGGCGCCGCGACAAGACCGAGCCGCTCCGCGACGGCGACCTCGACCTCGGGGCCGAGCGTCCCGTACATGCCGACCGCCCCGGAGAGCTTCATGACGCGGATCTCGTCTCGCGAATCGGCGAAGCGTCGTCGCGTACGTCTCACCAGCTCGAGATAGTTCAGGAGCTTGGCGCCGAACGTGGTCGGCTGGGCATGCTGGCCATGGGTACGGCCCATCATGATCGCCCCGCGATACCGCTCCGACTGCTTCAGGAGCACGTCACCCAGCTCGGCGAGACGCTTCATGACGATCGTGTGCGCCACCATGAGCTGGAGCGCCGTGGCTCCTTCCTCGGTGTCGTACGAGGTCATCCCGTCGTGGAAGAGCGCGGCTTCGGGCCGAGAGACCTCGGAGAGCAGACGGCCGAAGACGAGATTCCAGGTCGCTTCGTCATGATCCGACGACTCGACGAGCTCGCGCGCGACAATCCCGAGACAAGGACCATTCGTCCAACTGTCTCGCAACCAACCGCGCGCGATCAGGATCCTCATCGTCTCGACGAAGGCGTTCAGGTCATGACCGATCGCCTTGTCGCGCCGGACGATCGTCGCCACGACTTCCGCGTCCACCCAAGTCCGCTCGCGGCAGTAGGTCGTCGTCCCGGCCGGGATCTGACCGAGTTTCTCCCGTATCTCGAGTACTGCCAGCTCGACTTCGAGCCAGGCTCGGAACTTGGACACGTCGTCCCAAACCGCCGCCATTTCGTCGCCTCTGTAACGATCGATCATGATCTCCTCCTCTGCGTCCGTGACGCGTGAGGAGATTACAGAAAAGCCGTCTTGCGCGCAAGACGGCTTCCGTACCGCCACTTTTCTGACTTCACGATCTCAAGCGCTCGCCTCAAGCACGACCAGACGCCGTTCGTGATCCTCCACCGTCTCGGTCAGGGTATCGGCGATGTCGTCCATCTTTCCTTCGAGTCGACGCATGTCCGTCTTGATCTCCGAAACGTCGGACTTGAGGACGGAAACGTCGGATTTCAAGACAGCAACGTCAGATTTCAGGACGGAGACGTCGGATTTCAACTCATGGACGTCGAACTTCAGGGTCGATACGTCAGACTTGACCACGCCAAGTTCGCTCGAAAGCGACTTGAACCCGGTCCGCATCTCTTCGCGCAGGTCTTGGATGCCGAGCTCCAAACGATCGACCACGTGTACCAAGACATCGACCGTTTCCTTGAGTTCCGGCTTTTCGTGCTCGAACTCATGCTCCATATGAATCCAGTATAGCAGTCCCGTCATGGACGTCCGGACTTGTCAAGACTCGATCCTGTGTACGGAATTCTCAATCCGCCAAGATGTCTTCGATCTGCCGGACCTTGGCCTTGCGCGTCGCCGGATCCAGCTCGATCGCGATGGCGTGGACGCGGAACGGGCGGTCCATCAAGTTTTCGGTTTGACGGTAGTGCTCGACCGAACGCGCGAGGTGTTCGCGTTTCGTCTTCGTGATCGACTCCTCCGGCACGCCGAACCGGTTTCCGGTCCGCGTCTTGACCTCGAAAAACAGGAGCTCCTTCCCGCTCTCGGCCACGATGTCGATCTCGCCGTACGGAGTCCGCACCTGCCGCCCGCGGATCCGCATTCCGCTACGCATGAGCATCATCGTCGCGAGACGTTCACCGAAATTCCCGGTGTCTTTGCGCTGGTCCATGCGTGCATTGAAAATAAGCCAGTAGGCCAGTAAGCGAGTTGGCCAGTGGGGCCGACCCGGTTTTCGTCACTGGCTTACTGGCCTACTCGCTTACTGGCTTAACGTCTCTTCGGCTTCGGCAAATATTTGAGGAACTTCTGGCGCAGGGCGCTGGCTTCGCGTTCGGCCGGCACGGTGATGTGCGCACGCCAGATCGTCCAGCCGCCCCAAGACGCGAACAGGATGAAGATGAGAAGGAACCAGAACCGGACCGAAAGGATGCCGGCCTGTTCGAAGGCGGTGAAAGTGAAGAAGACGCCGAGCAGGCCGGTCGTCACGCAGACGTTGCCGCCGCGGGAGAGCGCCTTGCGCATCGGCTGATCCAATTCTTTCATGCCCTTGATGCGCTTCGGCAAGACCCAAAACAGGATCCCGACGACGACGAACAGCGCGAAAACCACGAACATGAGCACCGCCGTCTTTTGCGTCATCGGGTTCCACTGGAGCGAAAACCAGAAGGAAGGCGAAACGATCAATCTCCAATCGATCATATGTACAGGCGCTTCTTTGAGACCGTGAACAAGTGAGAAAGATATTGCCAGAAAGTCCGAGGCTTGTCCACTGGATGAGCCAGTAGCGAGTAGCCAGTCGCCAGTGGGCGACAACGGAACCGGCCTACTCGCCACTGACTACTCGCTACTGGCTTACGCCCAACAGACGAAAAAGGGGCCCGCAAGCCCCAGATCCAGACTCACTTAACGAAGACCAAACCATAGTGATACTGCCCGGCTTCGAATTCCTCTTTGAGCCGCAACTTTTCCGCGGCGGCCAT
>Ga0172379_10008884_pt1 | contig 12527 bp, 8 predicted proteins | sample GrowelOW334metaG_FD_119756 | JGI IMG/M metagenome (GOLD analysis project Ga0172379, IMG submission 119756) | Groundwater microbial communities from an aquifer near a municipal landfill in Southern Ontario, Canada - Groundwater well OW334 metaG | ecosystem: Environmental > Aquatic > Deep... | reverse complement strand
GTCTTAACCGGTAACTTAAAAGTCGGTGACGGCACTCCCGATGTGGCCCTAAACGGTGAAGATGCTTACGTCGAAGGTACTTTAGAAGTTGACGGAGCTGCCCGGTTTGACGCTGCCCTGGATCTAAGTGGTAATCTGAATATTACCGGATCCGCATCTGGCATTACTTTCTCCCATAACTCCACACACACAATCCAGGCTTCTGCCGGTACTTTATCCCTGGGAGCTTTCACCGCCACCGGAAATATTACCGGATCAGGATCTCCTACCATCTCTAGCTTTGGCACTATCAACGGCACCACACTGGGAGGCGGATCTATTACCGGCGGTTCTATCTCTGCCGGCACCATCTCCGGTGGCGCCCTTTCCGGTGGCACTTACTCAGATTCCAGTGTTGTAGCCAGTGGCGGTTATACGGTTCAAATGGGGAATGGCAGTTCATTCAATGTTACCGACGGTTCCAACAATCTCTTTAATGTCACCGATAACGGAACTTACGGACGGGTAGGTATCGGCACCAACGGTCCAGCCACCCTCCTCCACGTAAACGGTTCAGAAGTCGGTAAAGCCTTGGCCATTTTCAACTACACCGGCACTGATCAAAACATCCTCACCGCTTCCGCCTCCGGTACCACCGTCATGAACCTGGATCAGTCCGGAAATCTGTCTCTTCTTTCCCAGGCAGATCTGCGCTTATACGATTCAGACAATAGCAATTATTTGGCTCTTCAGGCTCCGGCTCTTTCCGCTAACCTTACTTACACTCTTCCGGCCACTGTTACCAACGGCTTTATTCTTTCCACAGACGGCTCCGGGACTCTTTCTTGGCTTGACCCCGGCACCCTGCCCTCCTCAAACTACTGGTCTAAATCCGCCGGGGTTCTTTCCCCTAACGGAACTGATGGTTCGGTTATTGCCGCTACTTCCTCTGCTACCACCATTGCCACCTTCACCGCCAGCGGTTCTAATTTAGCCTTCCAGGCAGGTGGAGCTTCTGCCGGCACCTACCTCACCATAGGCAGTACCGGTGACCTAAACCTCACGGCCAAAGCTAGTAGTGCTTCCACCACTGAAGGAGCCATCTATTACGATTCCGACGATGATCAGCTCAAAGTTTATGCCAATGGCAAATGGCAGGCAGACCGCACTACCGCAACGATTATTGTGGCCGCATCAAATTCCAAAAATTCAGAAAAGGCCGATTTTGTTACCGACGGAACCGGAGGAACAGACGACGCCACTACCATCGAATCGGCTATCTCTGCCCTGCCTTCCGGCGTCGGCGGAGTTGTCGTCCTTTTAGAAGGCACTTACTATCTAAACTCCACTTTAGACATCAGTTCCGACTACGTTACCCTGACTGGAACCGGTAAAGGTACCAAGATCCTTAGGGAATTCGGTACCGCAAACAGCAACCTGATATCCGCAAGTTCTCGTAACGGGGTTACTGTTTCTAATCTGTTTGTAGATGGTAATCGCACCACTTATTCCGCTGTCGACTACGGCGCAAACATCTATATCGCTTCATCAGATAACACCAAAGTCTTAAATACCTGGTCAGATAACTCTGACGGATACGGGATTAGGGCAAATGACGAAGGTTATCATTCCAACATTTTAATTTCTGAGAATCATCTTTATAACAACGAATTTGGTGTAGCCGTAACCCAAGCTTATGAAACTTCACAAGGAATTGTCATCTCCAACAACAATATCGACAGCTCAACCTGGTTAGGCACAGAAATTGGATCTTCCGCCTATGTCGTCTTTGATGGTAACACTATATCTCAAACAGCCGGAGACTGGGGAGGCATGATCATTCAAAACGCAGAATCGAAGTACAACATTATTTCCAATAACATTTTCAAAAGTGGCACAGGATGGGCTGAGGGTCTCAGAGTAGACTCAGATTCCAACACCATTATTGGAAATACTTTTGACAGCAATGCCCAGGAAGGTATGACTGTTACCGGTAATAGAAACGTCATTTCCTCTAATATCTTTACCCAAAATACCGCAGATGGTCTCTACATTAATGGTGGTGACTTTAATCAAATTACCGGCAACACCATTTACAATAACGGCGGCGACGGTATCGAAATCTTAAACGACGCCGACAATAATAGTATTACCTCAAACACGATCACCGACACCGCCGGTTCGACTTACGCCATCAATATTTCTGCCTCCACCTGTAACAGCACTTATCTGTCTGATAATACCTACTCCGGAACCGGAGCTGCAAACATCACCGACTCCGGAACCGGCACCGTCTATGGTGGCCAGCTCGCCAACTCCGGATCAGATCTTGCCCTTAAACCCACCGGCGCTGTCACCGTCGGCACCGCCGCTTCCGGTATCGGCAAACTCTTTGTCCAGGGAACAGCCGTCGGCAAAGCTCTCTCCATTTTTGACTACACCGGCACCGACCAGAACATCCTCACCGCTTCCGCCTCCGGTACCACCGTCATGAACCTGGATCAATCCGGAAACCTGTCTCTTCTTTCCCAGGCAGATCTGCGCTTATACGACTCGGATAACAGCAACTACGTTGCCTTCCAGGCTCCGGCTCTCTCGTCTGATTACACCTTCACCTTACCCGCCGACGATGGCACACTCAATCAAGTACTTACCACCAACGGTTCAGGAGTTCTTACTTGGGCAACTGTCGGAGCTCCTCCCGGCGCATCACTTTGGCAGGAAAATGCCGGCACTATTTCCCCTTACTCACTTACTGCTGAAATAAACTTAGGGGCTACCGCTACCGCCTCAGCCAAGATTTCTCTGGCCGGTTCGCTAACCCGCGGTATGGCTGCAGCCATTATTAACCAAACTGAATCTCAACCTATCTTTGCTGCTTCCGCCTCCGGCACTACCCGCTTCGTTATCAATAACGACGGTACCTATACCACCATGCCTATTACCTCCTCAACCTCCACTCAGGAAGGCACTATCTATTACGATTCCGACGATGACCAGCTCAAAGTTTATGCCAACGGTAAATGGCAGGCAGACCGCACTACTGCCGCTGTCATCGTTGCCGCCAGCGATTCCAAGAATAAAGAAAAAGCTGACTTTGTCGGAGATGGCACCGACGATCAGGTCGAAATCAATGCTGCCATCGCCGCTCTGCCTTCCACCGGTGGAACTGTAGTTCTTTTGGACGGTACATACAACATAGGTACAACTGCCACTACTCCCAGAAATATTTCCATCACTGTAGGAAATATCACCTTCATTGGTCAGGGTAGTAACACTATTCTTAAACGTGACTGGAACAATGCCAGTTCCGCCACTTACGTCTTGGATATCAACGCCAATTCAGCTTCGGAACAATTGTCCGGACTGTACATCGGCAACTTTACTGTTGATGGTAATAAATCTACCCACACCTCCGAACTTAATTCCAATATCCGTATCTATTCCGGTAGCACTTATTATGTTGCCGACTCCAAATTTACCCGTATCACTTCGCAAAACAACGCTATGGGTGATTCCTGGCTCCTCACTGGTTCATACACCAGGAATAACGTCTTTGATTCAAACGTTATCAAAGACAACGACGGCCCGGGTTTGTCCGGTAGTTCTCTCTATCCCAACACCTTCACTAATAACGCCTTTGTAAACAACGTCGCCAATTCAGGTGCTTATGGTTGGCAATGGTATGTAGGATCAGCCAACTATTGGACCATCTCCAATAATATATTCAGCGCAGTCGGTACTTATGCTGTCGGAGGAATATATTTAATGGGTAACTACAACACTCTTGATTCAAATATCTTTTACGGAAGCGGACAAGGCTATGGTATTGCTATCGGCAGCCTGACAAATTCGATCATCTCAAATAACATTATCCGTGGAACCAACGACACCGGAATCTACGTATCCGACGCTGATGGTGCCGTTTCTTATAACGTCATTACCGGCAACAGCATTTACGGAGTAGCCACTTCTGCCAGTCATGGTATTTACCTGACCGGTTCCACTACCGACAGTAACTCTGTTATCGGCAACTTCATCAATGACACTGCCGGAACCGGTTATGCTATAAAAATCGATTCCGGTGCCGATTACAACTATCTGGCGGATAACAATTATTCCGGTACCGGTGCCTCCAACATTTCCGACGGTGCCACCACCACTATCTATGGCGGTCAACTGGCCAACTCTGGAACTGACCTGGCCCTCAAACCTGCCGGTGCCGTCACTATCGGCACTACCACATCTCCAACCGGCAAGCTGTTCGTCTCCGGTACAGCCGTCGGAAAGGCCCTGGCTGCATTCAACGAAACCGGAGCCAATGATATCCTGACCGCTTCTGCTTCCGGCACCACCAGATTCACCGTCAATAACGCCGGTAATACTTTTGTCACTCTGCGAAGCACCGCCACTTACGCACTCTGCCATGTCAACAACGACGCAGGCTTTGATGAAATTACCGATTGTTCCGGCAGTGTCGGCGCCGACTACATGGAAATTTATCCGGTTGACCCTGCAGCTGATCTGGGTACCATTGTCGTTTCCGGACCCGCCTCGACTCAAACCACTGACGGTGACTCTATTTCCGTCCTCACTCCCGCCACCTCCGAATACCAATCCAATGTCATTGGTATCGTTTCCGACAAATCCAAGGCCGGCGATTTCAACAGTATTGGTTACAACATCAAAGATTCCGACAATCCTCAGCCCATCGCCCTTTCCGGTCGTGTCCAGGTCAAAATTGCTTCCGATTCACCAGCTGTCTCTGCCGGTGATTACCTTACCACTTCCGGCAGCCAGCCCGGCAAAGCCAAAAAGGCCACTCAGGCTGGTTTCGTTGTCGGTAAAGCCTTAGAAAGTTGGAATCCGCAATCTCCGGCTTCTACAATCCTTGTCTACGTCACCAATACCTGGGCCGACCCGAATCGTTCTCTGGCATTCGATGCTTCCGGCAATCTCTTTGTCAAAGGCATCACTTCTGCCACCGATGTCTCGGTCAAAACCGCATCAGCTTCCGAACCGGAAGTTACTCTCACTTCCCTCAACTCTCGTCTCCTCTCGGTTGATACCCAAATTGCCTCCATCTCTGCCCAATTAGCCGGTCTCAACTCAGCTTCAGTCTCCGCCTCACTGGCTGAGATTTCCGTCTCCAGTTTAGATGTCCTCGGCGATGCCACAATTTCCGGACAGCTTCATGTTACTGCCCAATCAGTTCTGTCAGACACTACCATCACCGGTAAGCTGCTGGTCGGCTTATTGAAATTTGATGATCTCTCGGCCGATCTCTCCTCCTTATCCGGTCTCCTCTCACTCCAAAACGGCGCTGCTACTTTAACTGACACCGGTGATCTGACCATCACCGGTACCCTGACTGCCAAAGCCGTTAAGGCCGAACAGTTCCAGGTATTGGGCACCGCCACTTCCTCTGCTTCCATCGGTAAAGCCACTCTCCCTGCCGGCACCACTGAATTGACTATTGCAACCTCAGTAGCCGCCACTTCCTCTGCCATCTTCGTCACCCCGGATCAACCGGTCAGCACATCAGCCGTAGCTACCGACTCCGGCCGGTTTACCATTAGAATCCCGTCTGCTCTTCCCAACGATCTGAATGTTAACTGGTGGATTATCAACTAAAAACACATTTAAACCATTCTGTCCCTTTAGGTGCAACCATTATAATGACCGGAAAATCCTTCTGATATTCCCGACGGTAGTATGAGCTCAGATTACTTCTTCGATCTCTCATTCCGCCTCAAAAAATAACTTTAAATATCAGCTTTCCTCATCCATTTAATTATTGACACAACACCAACAAAGTAGTAGTTTGTATATCAAATGGCAACGTTAGCGATCAACGATCTCCCCGACCTGCTTACTGTCCGTGAAGTTGCTGAAGTTCTCCGGGTTTCCACCCTTACCATCAAACGCTGGGGTAAACGCGGCAAACTCGTCCCCATCCGCATCAACTCCCGCGGTGACCGTCGCTACAAAAAAGAAGCCGTCCTCTGGCTTTTAGGTATGACTCCAAAATCGGCCTGAATCATCTCGTCCTGAATTTGTATTCCCTTCCCCCGATCAAAAAGTAATACTCTCTTCCCTCGGTCAACCCGGAAATTTGTACCGTATACACATTCTCTTTTCTGACCGTGACTTCGGTTTTCCATCCGATATCCAAGTCTTCCTTATAACCAATCTCTGCCACTTCATTATCAGCCTTAAACACTACCACCGCCTTACCCTCCCCGGCATAAGTAATGGCCACATCAGTTACCCCGCTCCCGGCCCCGGCTTCCAGTAGTTGCCGCTTCTGTACCAAACTTACTCCCAACACCGTCACTGCCAGAAACACTGCCACTGACAACACCGGTAAAAGCATGGATTTTGTTTCTCCCACCACCCCCCACAGTCTGGAGTAGGTCATCTTTGTCTCGATTGCCGGTTTATATATAAACAGTGAATCCCCCGGAAACCACCACTTACCGCATCTGGAGCACCGGGAAACCGCTAAAGTCGGCGGAATCCCTTCCCCTTTATATCCGCTTAATTTCATTCCGTCTGCCGGGCACATACCTTTTCCTCCGGAAATCCAGCTGGGACTGATCGATATCCGCCTCCAGGTCACTAAATCCCGGCCGGTCAGGTTATTTAATACATAACTGTCTGCCCACGCTCCGCCGCATTTAAAACACCTTAGAAACTGTCCTTCTTTAAATGCCACCCGCGTCAGGTTTGTACCACAATCCGGACACTTCACTTGTTCCTCCTATTCCGTCTGGAAATAATATCTCTTTCCGCCGACCTGTACCTGATATACCTCTTTTTCAGTCAAATTGGTTAGCTTTACCAAATACCACCCTTCTCCCTCAATTACCACCGGCACCGGCCCCCAGGTTTCCTCACCCAATCTTTTCACCAACACGAACTCCAGCTGTTTGTCTGACCTAAATCTCACCTCTGCCTTTCCTCCCCCCTGGTACTCTGCCCTGAATTCCGTCTGCCCGGATTCGGCCTGTACCTTGGCTCTCTGCTGCCTGGTAATATTAGCCACACTGATTCCCAATCCCACCACCAGAAACAACACCATTAAAATGGGTAATACCATCAGAGCTGATTCGCTTTTCTTTTTCCACATCTTCAGATAATTCTTCTTTGCCTCGTACGCCTTTCGGAATTTCAGCAGATTTCCGTCAGGAAACCACCACCAGCCGCAATGACTGCACTTAAACGCTACCACTTCCGGAGGAATTTCATCCCCGTTGTAACCGAAAAGCGGTGCTTTATCCACGGGACAGATACTTGATCTCCCGGTAAATTTCTGAATATCGGATTTCACCTCCGGAAAGTCATTCATCTGCCCCTCTGCCACCCGGTTAGCTACCCAACCTTCCGTCCAAAAACCTCCGCAGTTGCCGCATCGGTATGATTTATCAAACCCTGATATTGTGATCTCGACAAAATCCTGTCCGCAGTCAGGACACTTCATACTACATAATATAACTCAAACAACTAAGGTTTAATACTTCTAAAAGGTACAACTGCCTCTTCCCCGTTAACTCTTATCCTGACTTCTTCTCCGCCCGCCAAAGTTTTTCCGAATGAGATTTGATACCGATTTTGTTCCATTTTTTCCACTGTCACCGGCACCCATTTGGATTCATCTGTCAGAAATACCTGCGCCGTTTTGACTTCCCCCGCATATACAAAAGTTACTGTCGCGTCTCCGTTTTCAAATTTTATTCCCGCCACCTCGCTCAGTCGCTGCGCCGCCGCCACTTTAACCTGTTGTTGTTGTCCCAGTAGCCTGACTCCCACCACCCCTCCGGTTATCAATAAAACCAACGACAATAACGGCACCAGCGCTGCCATCATCATTGGCATTAATTGCCGCACTTTGGCTTTTTCTTTTTTTCGCGCCTCCTGCAGCGGTTTAAAATTAAACAACGAATCAGTCGGCCACCACCACCAATGACAAACCGGACATTGCCTTACTTTAAATTCCGCAGGAATCAACCCGCCTTTGTAATACTCCAGTTCCGTTTGATCATTCGGACAGCGATTATCTCCGGTCTTCAGCCGCTCCGGATCCACCTCAATCCTTTGCCACTGTCCGCTTTGATCCTCAGCCGGTAATCCGTTTACCGTTTTTGCAATTGCCCACACCCCGCCGCAGTTGAAACATCTGTAAGATTTGTCTATTCCTGTCAAAGTAACATCCATCAACAGCCCGGCACAATCAGGACATTTCATATCTTAAGTATATACTATTGCCTGGTAAAAATTATAGTTCTTTTCCCACTGTCATCTGTCTTATTTCCACTCCGAACGACACCCAGATCTTTTCTCCCGGTGTCACCCCGTCTACTTCAAACCGGCTCCACTCAGCGATCTTTACCGGTGACACCTGAATCCATTCGGTATCTGTCTGTCGTTTATATGCCACCACTCCCGGATCGCCTTTACTGATAAACCGCACTTCCGCTTTACCGTTGCTGTAAATCACTACCACCTGTTCAATATTTGACTCCGCCTGTGTCTGAATCAGGGTTCTGTCCCGCACTGACATCACTGCCATCCCCAACCCGATTGTCAGTATCATTGTCAGCACCACCGGCAGGGCAAAACCGGTTATCGGGCTGCCTTTTCTCCACCGCTGGTTGTACTCGCGTTTCACCTCAAACGCATGTTTCAGATCAAAAACATTGTCGCCCGGCACCCACCACCATTTGCACTTGCCGCACTGCCATACCGGTACATCGGGTGGCAGCTCACCCCCCGACGACTCTACCATCCAGCCCCCGTCCTCCGGACAGGCCAGGCTTCGCCCCGGCGCCGTCTTCCCTCCGGCTTTTCCTGTCGGTACCACCTTCAGTTCTTCTCCCTCGGCGATTCTGTTTATTACCCATCCGGCCATTCTGATACTGCCGCAGTTGGCGCATCTGAACGAATCATCAATCCCCAATATGGAAACTTTATGCAAATCTAATCCGCATTCAGGACATTTCACAGCCCCAAGTATATCGCTTCCCGGTGAATTTTTCCGCTCCGGCACTATTTACTTGTCAGCTCATCTATATACTTCCTGGCAGCATCAACGGTAGGAAAATCTGCATCAGAAATTCTGGTCAATGTGTTGTTTTTCACCACCCCGGCACCGGTCACTACCTCCTGAGGTGGGTGTTGTCTTACAGCATTAACTACCCTCTTTATTAACCCCCCATCCGGTCCGATTACCCAGTTATCAGTCACACCCAAATTACCCTTAACCCGGGTATACGAACTCTCCGAAATACGTGCCGCCTTCTCACTCATGTCCGCGCATTCTAATCCAGAATAAATCGCTTGTCAAAGACATTTACAGCCTAAGCCACCCGGTCTTTCAGCGCTGCATAAAACTTCTCCCAATATCCCCGGGCCTTTTCAAAATTTTTCTTTCCGGTTTCTTCATCCGCCAGACATGCCAGGTGTGCTGATTTCGACATTTGTAATTCCGACACCCGGAATTTCTCCGCCAGCATTAACCTGGCCATTTTTTCATCTCCGCCGTTCTTCCACCATCCGATTTCCACATTCGCAATGATTTCCGGTTCCATCGCCAGACCTATGTTCTTTTTCACCAATCCATACAGCTCTACCAGCGCCTTTTTCGCCGCCGTCCAATTCTCCTGCCGCCGGTACACTAATGCCTCTAATAGGTTCTTTCCCGCCTCTTTAGTCAATTCTTTCGACAATCCGTATTGTTCCGCCAGATACCTTATCGCCAAATCCCGCAGTCGCTGATTTCCGTATGTACCTGCCCCGTGTCCCGCTTCCACCAACCGGCTGATTTCAATCTCCATCTCCGCCATCAGTTTCGGGTCAAACTTCAGATGCTCTTCCTTATCATTTCCGCCGAACCTTCGTCTCCTTCGGGAAAAATCAATTATTGCCTCCCGCAGTTTCTCCGGTGTCATATCCGGTAAATGATCTAACTCCCAATAAAATTCCGCATACGTCATCTGCCAGGGCAGTAATCCTGAAGTCCGCTGTTCTCCGGATGTCCGGATAAACAAATCTACATACGGATATGGCTGATCTCCCGTGTCCAGATATTTGGCAAATGTCTTTTCGTCCACCCGGGTTTCTCCGGCCGCCAGCAATTTATTTATTGCCCTGACTATTTCGTCCCTGCCGCCGTAATCCAGCGCTACATTAAATACATGTTTATCATTATTTTTTGTCTCCTCCTCCACCTCCCCTATATATTTCACCAGATCCGCCGGAAACCGGTCCTTCCGTCCCAAATGTACAAATCTGATTCCTTCTTTTTTTGCCTCTTTCCTCACCTCATCTACCATTTTTCGGTACAACGTCATTAGATACGAAATTTCTTCCGCCGACCTGTCCCAGTTTTCAGTCGAAAATCCCCACACCGTAAACGTGTGCACTCCAAAACTCCTGGCCGCCTTGGCCACCTTCATTCCGGCTTCAAACCCTGCCCGATGCCCTTCCCAAACCGGCAATTTCCGGGCTCTGGCCCATCTCCGGTTCCCGTCCAGAATCAGCGCAATATGATCTGGAACCTTCGTCCCGGCCGGCAACAGTATTTCTTCTCTGGTCATCTCCTGCCGATTATACCGTACCCGGTCTAAAGACCATCATCCCAACCGCTTCACCGCTTCTGTTTTTGTCAGTAACTCTTTCTCCTCTTTATTCCGATACTTCCATTCCACTTTCTCACCTGTCTTTTCCGACACTACTAATCTGACCGGCATTCCTAATAAATCCGCATCCGCGAATTTTTCCCCCGCCCCTCGGTCAGTTTCATCCCACAACACCTCGACTCCGGCCTCAGTCAGTTGCTTATAAATCTCTTCCCCGGTCCCGTTCAGATCCACCAAATGCACCTTAAACGGCGCCGCAATTTCCGGCCAGACAATTCCCCTTTCATCGTGGTTTACTTCCACTAAAGTTCCCAAAAGCCGGCTGATCCCGATTCCGTAACTGGCAAAATGCACCAGTTTTCTCTCCCCGTCTTTATCCGTAAAATATCCTCCCATCTTTTCCGCATATTTGCCTGCCCCGAACGGGAAAATGTTCCCCACTTCAATTGACCGCTTTTTCTCATATTCACTTTCCTGCCCGGAAAATACCTCTTTATTAAACGCCTCCCGGGTCCCCGGCTTAACGTAAATAGTGTCCTCACCCGCCTCCGCCACTACCTGAAACTCCCGGGTCCGTCGCTCTGTAAACACCCCTCCTGCCGCCTCGGTTATGTAAACTTCAAACCCTAACCTTTCAAATATCCTTATATAGGCATCCGAAACCCGTTCATAAAACTCGATCATTCCTTCTTCGGTTGCATGAGCGCTGTACAAATCTTTCATCAAAAACTCTCTCCCCCGCAAAATTCCTCCCTGCGGCCTGGCTTCGTTCCTGAATTTAGTTGAAAAGTGATATATCGTCACCGGTAAATCCTTATACGACTTCACATGTTTGCGGATTAAATCCATTACTATCTCTTCATGCGTAAACGACAGTGCAAACTCCTTTTCCCGGCTGTCTTTCAGTTGATACATCACCTCCGCTGCGGAATCCCATCTGCCTGTTTCATTCCAAATTTCTTTCGGATGCATTAACGGCATCAGCATTTCCTCACACCCGATACTGTTTAATTCTTCCCTGACCACCTTGTTTATCTTTTCAATCACCCGCCAGCCCAATGGTAACAGCGTCCACGACCCTGTCATCAGCTGGTCGATATACCCGCCCCGCACCAACAGTTTGTGGTTAATGGTGGCTGCTCCTTTCGGATCCAGCTTTTCCGTCTTCGGAAACAACTGTGAATATCTCATTCCCAAATCATATCTTCAACTCCCGAGCCACGCAATAACCGCAATTTTTCCATATTGATTGACACTTCGCAGCTTAATCAATACTATTATTATATGGAAATTCCTCCTCCGCTCCCACAGCACACCCCTCCCTCGGTCAATATCATCGCTCCGCAAAAGACCGGCTCATTCAAAAAGATCTGGTTGTTCATCGGTTTAATTCTTCTGGTTCTTGGTGTAGGCGCTGCCGTTTATTTGGTTCAGACCCGTCAGCTCTTTCAGGTCGGAGCTGAGGATTGTACTCTGTATAACTTCAACATTGATTCTCAGGGCAACGTTACCGTCACCAACAGCCAAACCCATTATGCCTATGGCCAACAGGCTACCGTTTCCATAAACGGTTCGCCGGTTACCGTTCTTGACGTCCCTGAAGTTTTGCCCGGGCAAACTGCTTCTCTTGGCCAGGTTACTGTTCCGTCCTCAGGAGAATTTACCTGGACTATCATCGGTTCCGCCTATTGTAGTGATTCCGGCAGTCTCACCTTACCCACACCCACTCCGCAAGCCACTCCCACACCTACTCCCGTCATTACCTCATCTCCCACCCCGACGCTCACTTCCACTCCCACACCTACTCCCACCTCTGTCAGCTCTCCCACTCCTACCCCGACCGGCACACTTACACCTACCCCAACCCCCACCGGTGTTTCCAGTCCGACTCCCACCCCTCCCCGTACT
>Ga0172379_10008883_pt1 | contig 12529 bp, 14 predicted proteins | sample GrowelOW334metaG_FD_119756 | JGI IMG/M metagenome (GOLD analysis project Ga0172379, IMG submission 119756) | Groundwater microbial communities from an aquifer near a municipal landfill in Southern Ontario, Canada - Groundwater well OW334 metaG | ecosystem: Environmental > Aquatic > Deep... | reverse complement strand
CAGAGCGGATTTTATGCTTTTTATGATGGATTTAGCACAAGCGGAGCTACAGATGTAGCCAGTTATATTGAAGGTCGTATTAAAAGCGATGCTGAGAAATGTGGCGTCCCTCAAAAAACGGATGAAATCAAAGCCCTGGCTAAACAATCCGGAAATTACGAAGAGACTTATTTGAGCATGCTTGAGAAGTTAACATTTATCGATACTGTTAATCCGATACCAGCCGTCGATCCAAGTCTTGATGTGCAAGTTACGAGCCTGGAAGCGAAAGCCGAAAGCCAATGGAGTGCCGGTGATACAGTCGGATATCAAGCTACAATCGGTCAGCTTACAACCCTTACAAACAGCCCGTCTTATTCCGGCAGACAGAGTGCTTATAAAGAGTATTTGAGAGGTTCGTTTATTAAGATGATGAACATGCCCGCAAGTGGCGGACAACCGACAAAAGATATTTTCAGACAAGCCTTATCTGGTATGGAGAAATATGATGGTACAACTTGGGAGAAAAGTGATGCCGGTTTGTATGGCAAGGTTGTTGAAATGGATAGGAGTTTCCATACAAGCGGTGTTCATCCAAGCCAGATTCAGGCCGGGTATGATGTGACGAAATTTATGAACGGACGATATACGGCTCTCGTACAGATGGAAAGTGCGAGCGGACTTAATGCTTATCAGAAGATTTCCGAAGTTGAAAGTTTCATGAAGCTTGAACAAACATTCCTTACAACAAAGAAAACTTTCTGGGACGGAGTTAATCAGATAGCATCTCTTAGCGAAACTGAAAAAACGAAGATCGGCACAACCGAACAGAGTATTCACGAGGTACTTTTCTTCTTAAAAGATGAAGATAGTAAAGATATTGATGAAGCTCAAAAAGCCGATTTGTACAGAAGTACATTGATGGACTTGGTTTTGAACAAACTAAAAAGCGGAGATAAAGATATAGATGCCGATGATGTAAAGGATTGGATTGTAGAAAAAGCGGATGATAAAAACATATCTCTTGACAAGGGCAGCATAAATGTTCTATAGTAAATTCCTTTAATTTTAAGGAATTCGCTATATGACTACACCTTTAACTTTGAATGACGAACAGGATGGTGGTTTTGATTGTAATGCATGGTTTGCAAATGGAGATCAGGCTAGGGAGTATGCAGAATCCATTCCGACCTCTCTTATTGATCAGATGCGAGAAATTCTTGATCGTATTAGACAAACTCCTTCCGCCATTGGAGAGTCCATTCCAGTGTTAAAAGTCCTTATCAATTCCCATCCTACTTTGGTAAGTTTATATGCTCGAGCCAATGTTGCATTGCTTGGATTGATGATAGTACCGGCGATTAGTTAAGCAGGTGTTTATGGTCATGGTGACGGCGGAAAGAGTCCCTCACCAAGTGCGCCTATAACACCTGACGCGACAACTATCATAAGCACTCATGGGGATATGGGTTATTTGGCTCACTCTATTCCTCAAGTAGCAATTCAGAATATAACGACGCTGGTTCTGGATTATATGGTTAATGATGAATGGAAATATGGTAAAGCTGCTGAAATTGCGATTGTGGTTACCGCTCTTGTTATTTCAACATTAACGGCTACAGGAGCTACCTATGCATTCGGTAATAATGCATATCTTCCTTACAGTTTAATAAACGGTGGAGTACAACTTGCAACATATTTACTTTCACAATTATTACCGGATTATAGAAAACCAGCTTATACTGGCGCTAATATTGCCATCACCCAAGGATTAGTCCCTTGGATAGGTGGCCAATTCTAGTTTGACAAGTTAGCCTTTTCGACTTATAATTCCGCCCTTTTATTTATTATAAGATGTGCGGAAAAGTATTATATTTATTCATTTCTTTTACCTTACAGTTAAGCCTTTTTAGTGTTCCTATTGCGAACGGCTATTTTGATGGAATAATTGAGCCTAATAGATTGGAAACCGTTCAACCGTCAGGCAAATACGGGATGGAGTCCGGTGCGCATTATGCAAGCTCCGTGAATATTCAAGGCTTGGCCGAGGTTTCCGATGTTTCTTCTTGTCTTGATATCGTAAATAATGTTTTGGACACACTTCCAAGTGAACACTCAATGGCTGTTGAGAATTTAAGTTTAGTTTTTGATGAAGTAGCAAAAAGAGGTCAAGGCGGAGGCAATACCGTAAAAGTAAGATGTGTTAATGTTTCCGAAGACGAACTGGTTTCGGTTTTGATTCATGAAGTTGGACATGTGGTGGATACCGGGTTGATAGATGCGAATGATGGTTCCGATTCAACTTTCACGGACGGTGATTATCCGGTTTCTTCCGATGACAAGAGTGTCGATTTTTATTCGGTTTCCTGGATTGCAAATAACGAATTTCAGGCTTCGACCAGTTCTTATTCGTTTGTCAGTGAGTATGCGATGACAGATCCTTTTGAGGATTTTGCGGAAAGTTATTTATATTATGTTTTGCACGGCGAATCTTTCAGAAGATTAGCTCTTGTAAATTCACAGATTGATGCCAAGTATGATTTTTTGCGCGATTATGTTTTCGACGGAGTTGAATACGGAGGGTTCGATTGGTATACTGCTCCCCTATTCGACAGACCATATGATTCGACATTGTTGCCTTATGATTTGGAGGGGTTTTTGGAATAGGAAGTTAGGCTTTGGTTTTTACTTGGCACTGTTTTGAATTTGCTTTAGAATGCCTGCCGATGGCTGGGAGTCCCGCAATGCGGGACGAACAGCCCAAATAACATGGTGGGTGTAGCTCAGTTGGTTAGAGCGCGAGGTTGTGGTCCTTGAGGTCATGGGTTCGACCCCCATCACCCACCCCACAGGCCGGAAGCGAAGCGTACGGCCTCTTTATCTTATTAGCCGTTTTGCGAAGCGATCCTAGCGCTCTTTTTTATTATAAGTTGTTTTGCGTCAGCGAAACTCCAATCAGGTTCGAACATTGCTCAATCAGTCTGATTTAGGCTTGGAGAAACCGTTTTCAAATGTAAGGCTATCACTCATCAATACCTCTCGGTATTTGCATTTCGCAATGTATTATTGGTGACTTCTCACTACCTGTTAATGATACAGAACAGAGTACCATTATACCGCTTTCTTTTAATATTTCTGCAGACAAATATTTCGCCAATATGTCTCTCCATATTATTTCGATATAATAAAATCTGTCTTCCATAATAACATTACCTATAACAGTAGCAGTTATATCTGGTACTTCTATAATAATGTTTCTACAGCCTTCTGTTAAAAGTCGAATTACTGTTTCTAACATTCTATTCAAACACACCAACCATCTTTTACTCCCCTGCTCAATTTCAAATATAATTACTGGTTCTCCATTAATTGTGCATGGAGGCACATTCACTTCACCACGATCTAGCGCTTCATTTAAACCTACTGTTCTTAAATATGCAGCATGAAGAGTTGCTTGATTTTCATCTCTAAGAGGGTCAAGATCCTCACTTTGCGGTTTACCCATTAGCTAGTTTATTTATTAAGGCAGTATTTAAGCACGACTATCGGCGGATATCAACCATTTGTAAGGGTTCATTATCTATCGACCACCCACCTATAATGCCCCGTAATCTCCGTCGGCCAATTTAACAAATAATCATTTTCTTTCACTCCGTATCCGTAATTGTGAATTATAAGCGGTACGCCGTCGTCTCTTCTCTCATCCGAAACTATCGCGATATGCCATAGTCCACCTTCTATTTGATCAAACGACACGATATCTCCGCCCTGCCATTCCGCAAGATTTTCTTCATCCCAAGGGATAACTTCGATAGTTAAACTTTCCGCATATTTTTCCAGAAAAACTTTTATGTTCCGAACCCGTCTGAAATTAATATTGGTATCCGGTGCCGGATCTTGCGTGTAATCTTCCGGGTAAAGCGCCATATCCGCATCAAGCATCTCTTTCAAATCATATCCCGCTTCCTCAAGCGCTCTCCAAATAACATCCGCGCAAACGCCGCTGTTTTCCGGCGGGTACGCATCTTGATAATAACCGGTATCATATTCCGTAACTACTCCGATTTGAGCCCTCGCACCTTCCATTATATCCGTATAATCGTCCAGTCCGTCACTGTCTTTATCAACGGAACTGGTTATTTTTTCATCTATTTCCAGTCTCTCGTTATCCGGTACCACAAGCCAAAACGAACCAAGTGCCGAAACAACCAACATCATTACAATCAATAACTTGTTTTTCATTTATTCCTTTTTAGAAGTATTATAAATATAACATGTAACGTTCCTTTCGCCCTGATGAAATTTTTCACAAAAAAATCAGCCGAACTTGTTTTCCTAGTCCTTTATGAGGGCGTGTTGGGAGGTATTGAAATTCTTCTTGGATTGGCTTTCCTTATAAACACGTATTTCCTCAACCATTCCGATACAAGCCAAATCCTGGAAAAAGTCATCCAAAGAGAATTGGCCGAGGATCCTCAGGACTTTCTTGCCAATTGGACTCTTGATAATCATTTTCATATTACTGGATATATCGGATTTGCAATCGCTGCGGTTGGTTTCGTCAAAATACTTATAACAATCGGTCTGATTACTCGCTCGGAAAAGATGAGAATAATTTCAATATTCCTCCTCGCTGTTATATCCGGAATCGGTATTTATGAAATAGCGGCAAAATTTTCAGTAATAAAACTCGTATTGCTTTCAATAGACTTGGTCATGCTTCACTACTTTATCTTTCTGGCACATAAGCATTTTGATGAGAGATCGCTTCGCGACTAAATCTTCAATTCCGGCAAAACCTCTTTCTTCACATCTTTCGATGCTTTGTTGATTTTCACCATAACACTTCTCAAGACCGCAGCCGTGAAATCCCACATGTCATCATAATCGTGCTCAAGTCCATGCATGGTGAAATAATCCCTCAAAGTAAATGCCGCCAACTGCACAACAGGAGCTTTTATTTTCTTTTCCGAATCCAAAACCGTCCCCAAAGTCTTGTGAGGATTCATAAGTCCGGCCGCCAGAATCATCTCTCCCCACTCATTAAGTTCATCTCTTATTTTTGGTGATAAAATTTCTTCTTCTTCGAGATCTTCCATCTCTTTTTCTCTTTTCTTGAAAATCTTCCTTTCATCCTTTGTAAGATCAACTTTTTCACCTTCAATCATCTTTTGTTCCGGATCTTCATAATTTTTAAGCATTAAATCTTCTCCAGCCTCTTTCTTGATATCTTCTCGACTCAAAATCAATATGGCAAGTATGAAACCCGCAGGAATGTTCTCTGCCAGAAGTTGAACTATCAATGCCAATACCCCTGAAGTCGCACCTCCTCCGCTCTGAATGAGTTTAACAAGCAAATTCGCAAGTTTATCCTCTTTTTTCTTCTGTTTACCTTCCTCCTTTTGAATCGCCTTTATCGCGGCCGAAGCTTTCCTCATCTGTTCGCGGAGTTTTTCAACCGCCTCCGCACTGGCACCACCTTCACTGCTTTCCGAACCCGCCAACTCTAAATCCGACATAAGTTATGTATTTTAGTGTTTGTGAGGTGATTATAACATTGAGAATACTGAATTGCGAATTACAAAAAAGCCCCTCGGAATCCGAGAGGCTTAAAATTTCAAAATTACAAAGGACTAAATCACGCTCACAATCGTATTCTTGAATATTCTCCTGTCATATTTCATCTGTTTCTTCTCTTGAAACTCAACCTTGCCATCTTTAAGTGCAAAAAGAGTGAAATCAACACCAACTCCGACATTTTTACCCGGATGAACCTTGGTTCCTTTTTGTCGTACAAGGATTGAGCCTGCAGTAACAGTTTCCCCACCGAATGCCTTTATACCCAACCGCTTAGCATTTGAGTCTCGTCCGTTTCTACTGGATCCACCAGCTTTCTTATGTGACATATTCTAGATAATTAAAATTGAAGAGGAGATTAAACCGCGGAGATGTTATATGATATTCACGGATTTGGCAAGCGATTTTTCAAGGTTATGTCATTTTTGCATATTTGTGTATGCTATGCGTCAAATCGGCATACGAGTCAAGCTCTTATCTGTTGCGCACGCTATATTCGGTTCCCCGTCTGATTGAATGAATCCTGATTTTCAGGTATAATTTACAGATGGCTCAAAACAAACGAAAACTAGCATTTCTATTAACCGGCGTACTTTTGTTTTCTTTATTGCTTACACCTCTGGTGTTTGCGGAAGAAACAGAAAGTGCAACCGGAGAAGTCTCGACCGACTCAACAGAGGAAACTCCGGAAGTTGACGATGCGACGATCCGTTCCGCTTATCTTATTTTGAAACTGCAAAGCCAGCTTTCGCAAAAAACAACCGAATACAATCAGATTCAAGATCAAATCGATAATACTCAAGATGAGCTTGTCACAACACGAGACGATATAGATTCCCTACAGGATCAAATAGATAACCTCGACTCTCTTATAGATGAATCGGAAGCCAAAATTGAAAGTGTCACTTCTCAAATAGGAGAGGCCGAGACGGATATATCCGACATCATGGAGGAGATTGATATGCGCGAACTTCAGATTCAAGATCAAGAGGATTCTCTCGCGGAAATCATGACGGTTTTATATGTAAAAAAGAATACTTATTACGGAGATTCCGACCAGTTCAGCACCCTTAAGCTTCTTATAGCCGAGGGTAGCGTTTCAGATGTCACTCAGAATATGGTTTATCTCGATATACTTGAACAAACTTCTCAAGATATTTTTGAGGCCCTAAAACAAAATAAAAACGATCTTGCCGATAGGCAGATTGATTTGGAAGAAAAGAAAACAATTTTAGAGTCGCTTCAAGATGAGCTTTTTACGGAAAATGAGAATTTAAATACGGAAAAGACCGCTAAAGAGACACTACTCGATGAAACGCAAGGCAAGGAGGATATTTACCAGGAACTTCTGGTCTTGTCCAAACAGCAACAAGACGAGGTTGCAACCGAGATGGAGGATCTGAAGACGAATATCGATCTCCTGCAAGGCAAAATCGATTCCAATGGACAAACACTTACCGATGAGCAGTTAGACGAGATTATGCAGATTAAGGCTGAATCCTTAGCGGAGAATGGGGTTTATGGCTCTTCCGAATTTTTGCAATTGGATTGGCCGGTTGACCCTTCCGGAAAAGGTTTATCGGCTTATTTCGAGGATCCCGGCTATGTTTCGGCATTTGGAGTAGATCATCATGCAATAGATATCCCTATCCCACAGGGGACTCCACTCGAGGCACCGGCAGACGGGGTTGTTTATAAGGTTCAATATGATGAAGAGAGCATCGGTTATGCGTACATCATGATTGCTCATAGGAAAGGAGTTGTAACCGTTTACGGCCATGTTTCCGCCGTAGCTGTCAGCGAGGGAGATTATGTTTATAGAGGTCAAATTATAGGTCTTACCGGAGGTATGCCGGGATCTATTGGCGCGGGATTGCGAACAACCGGATCACATTTGCATTTCGAAGTTTGGCAGGATGGAATTCTGGTCGATCCTTTGGACTATTTGGATATATCTGTAATCCCGATTGACACCTTGCGAGATGACTATTTGGAGAGGTTGCAAAATGCGGTTGAAGAAGAGATGAGCGAGATAGAAAGCACTCTTGAAGAGATGTATTAAAATTTTATGGGAATAAATCTTCTACAATCCATATTTATGCTCCTCGGGGGGCTTGGATTGTTTATTTTTGGTATCGAAATGAATGCGGAAGGGCTCCAGAAAATCGCCGGTTCGCAGATGAAAAAACTTATGGCGAAAGCTACCAGAAACAGATTCACAGGCGCTCTTGTTGGCGCATTAACAACTGCAATCCTACAAAGCAGTTCCTTTACGACACTTATGATTGCGGGACTTGTGAATGCAAATGTTTTAAATATAACTCAAGCTGCAAGTCTAATTATAGGTGCGAATGTCGGAACAACTATAACGGCTCAAATAATCGCCTTCAAAATATCGTCTTTCGCTTTGCCTATGATAGCTCTTGGTGTTTTCTTAAAATTTTTCACGAAAAGCGAAAGAAAAATTTTTATCGGAGATATTATAACCGGTATAGGAATGCTGTTTTTGGGACTAAATCTTATGCAGGAAGCTTTTTTGCCATTAAGTAGCAGTCTTCAATTTCAAACATTCTTATCGAATATAAGTGATAATTTCTGGATGTCGATTCTTTCAGGATTCTTGCTTGCCGCATTAACACAATCCAGTTCGGCAAGTATAGGTGTAATTATGGCGCTTGCGTCAACCGGCATGCTTGAATTTGAGTCTAGTATTGCGATGGTTTTGGGCGCGAATGTCGGGACAACATTAACTACAATTATTGCTTCAATGAAAATGAATTACATAGCAAAACGAGCTGCAATGTTACATATCCTTTTCAATATTGGAGGTGTTTTGATGGTTATACCTTTTTTCAAACTATTCTTTTTTCTTGTTTCAAAAACAATTTCCGATCCTACAAACATATTGAGAGGCATCGCCAATGCGCACACGCTTTTCAACATCATCACGATGTGCATTTTTCTTGTTTTGTTACCGTGGCTTGTTCGCACCGTATCTTTTATTGTCCCCAAGAAGAAGACATCTTCTTTTGGCACGCCAGCTTTTTTACAAGGATATTTAAAAGCTCCGGATATCGCGCTTATGCATGTTAAAATCGCCTGCGTGGATATGCTCAAGTTAACTCAAACCACCCTTGAGTTTTTATCACGATATATAACTGGCGAAGAAAAATATGAAGGGAAAATTCTTGATAACGAATATAAAATAAATACTTATCGCAATAAGACCTCAAATTATTTGGCAAAAATTGCCGGCAGAAATTTAACACAATCTCAAGCACAATCTGTTCCGGTTCTACTTCATATAGTAAACGACATCGAAACAATCGGCGATCAGCTCAAGGAAATGGCGCTTGAGATAAAACATATGCGAGAAAAGAAATTGCGGTTTAGCCGACAGGACATCCTCCAAATAATTGGATTGTGCCGCGATACGAACACTCATCTTAATAAATTAATTTCTCTCCTTGGAAAATCTTCGAGAAATCATGTTATAGCCCTTGAAGAAGAACTTATAAATTTCAGACGCGACAAACTGGATCAATTAAAACCAAAAAGCTCGCATTTCAGATTTATACTGAGATCTTTTCACAATATTACGAGGAAAGCGGTGAATTTGCTGGTAATGACGAGGGAAGTGTGAAGAAGTGACATAGTCGAAGATGTTAAATACGAAGTTTTCGCGTAAAAGATGTAAGCATTTTTTGGACTTCATCAATATTGTTTTTTATATCAGCGAAATCAATATTTTTATATAATTTTTCAGCAATAATAATATGAGTTTCCAGCTCTGCGACAGATCCACTCGAAACTGCAAGAAAATATTTATATTGTCCTGTACTTCTCCTTTTGTAGCCTTCGGCAATATTTGCAGGTATCGAAATTGCAGATCTCTTTATTTGAGATGTTAAAATATAAGTTTCATCCTTAGGGAACTTTTCTGTAATCAAATAAATCTTCTCAACAAGAGAAATAGATTTTTGCCAAACCAAAAGTTCCTTAAAAGATTGTGCGTACATATCCCAAGAAATAGCACGACAACATTAAATTTTTATGAAAAACCACTCTCTCTTCACTATGTCACTATGTCACTTCCCATACTTCCTCCTACTTCTCCAATACCTCTTTGTACTCCAATTTATATATATGCAGAAAAGTCAGTGCCAATATCAATGCGAAAGGGCCGAGAATAATACCTTTGAATCCCGCCGTAAAAAGACTTCCCAAAATCACAAAGAAGGTAAGAAGCGGATACATGTGAGCTTTTCCACCTATAAGATAAGGCTTAACTATATTGTCGACCGTTGAAATCACGGCAATCGCCCATATCGCCAAGAAAATCCCGGCAACCCAGTGTCCGCTAAGCAATAAAAATATAACCATTGGAATCCAGACAACGGTAGTGCCAAGATAAGGTATTATAGAGAAAAATGCGGTTATCGTGCCCCAAAAAACAACATTATCTATACCCGCTATCGCGTATCCCACTCCGGCAACAAGCCCTTGCATAACAGCCGCTCCGAATATGCCGTATATTATTGCTTTGCTTATAATTGCCAACTGTTCAAAAAGCACTTTTTGATATCTGTTTGGTAGCGGCATTATGCTTTTTATATACCTGATTATCCGATCTCCATCTTTCAAAAAATAAAATATCGAGAGTATCATTACAAACAAATGCACAAGCAGAACGGAAACTTTTTTCGCTATACTTGTTGTTCCCGAAACTATTTTCGTCCCCAGTGTTTGTGTCGCGGAAGAAAGAGCGTCAACGAGATCGCCTCGTGTTATCGGTGAATATTTTTCCATTTTATCCAAATAATCCCCAACCACACTATCCCTGACCATTTCAGGCAAAAGATGGATATCTTCTATTTGATATGTTGAAATCCTGGTATCTATTGCCGATATCGCCGTAATGGTTTGAGCTGAAATAAGTGATATCAACATTGAAACTATCCCTATCGCAACCGTAAGAATTATTATTGTACTTAAGAGAGCGCCGAGCCATTTAACTTTTCCTTTAAAAAGTTTATGCCATAATTTCTGTAAAGGACCTACAGCCGAGGCCAAAATCGCCGCCATTATAATCGTCACTATGAATGGAGAAACGATATAAACTATAAAACATAACAATAAAACTATTACACTAATCAAAAAATACTTGGACAAACTGCCAATTACCAAGCTGTCTTCCGCGTTTTTGGAAGTACGCAATTTCTCCAGATTTGTTTTGTGTTTTACCATTTTGTTTTTGTTTATTTTACGATTGATATGTTAGCATATCGACAACATAATCATCAACAAATATGAAAAAACTTCTATCTATCATTTTAATCTCAATCTTTATGTTTGGACTTTTTGGATGCGACACGAAAAAATTCGATCAAACTGCGATGCCTGTTAGCGGAGACACTATCGCGACCATAACTACAAATATGGGAGTTATTAAGATTAAGTTCTTCGCGGACTTAGCTCCTGAAATAGTCAAGAACTTCACAACTTTGGCCGGAGAAGGTTATTATGACGGACTTATTTTCCACAGAATTATTGAAGGTTTCATGATTCAGGGCGGCGATCCGAAGGGCAACGGAACAGGTGGGCATAGCTACAAGGGCGAAGACACGAAGCTTGATGACGAGATTGCTCCGGAGTTGTCGCATATAAGAGGAGCTGTTTCAATGGCGAATAGTGGTCCTAACACGAACGGAAGTCAGTTTTTCATAGTTCATAAAGATTCCACTTTTTTGGATGGCGGTTATTCGATTTTCGCACAGGTTTATGAAGGGATGGATGTTGTTGATGCAATTGCCTCAGTGGAAGTTGATGAGAATGATAAACCGTTGACTGATGTTGTGATAGAGAAGGTAGAAGTTGGAGAAGTGACAGAGTGACATAGTTAAGAAAATTCTCTTCAAGTTGTAAGTTGTAAGCTATTAGTCCCATGAAAATTGCAATAATAGGTGCGGGAGCGGCAGGAATGATGGCTGCCGCAACAATAAGTGAAAAACGGAGTGATGCGGAGGTTTTTTTGATAGAAAAAAATCCCGAGGCTGGCAAGAAAGTTATGATGACCGGAGGTGGAAGGTGCAATGTAACAACAGGATATACGGATATGAGTTTTATTTTGAGTCGCTATCCGCGCGGAGGGAAATTTTTGAATTTTGCAATGAGAAATTTCACGCCAGATCAGGTCCGCATTTTTTTTGAAAGCAATGGTGTTCCGCTTAAAGTTGAAGATGATATGAGAGTTTTCCCTGTTTCCGATAACAGCCGAGATATTGTGGATGTTTTTGACAAAATCGTGACTCGTAATAGTAATGTCCATGTGATTTTGAGTCGACCCGTGAAAACTGTTTCAAAGGAAGTAGGCTACCGGCTGGATTGTGGAGGATTAAAAATCGAAGTCGATAAACTTATTTTAACAACCGGTGGGAAAGCCGACGATGGTTATTCTTTCGCCAAGTCTCTAGGTCACCATATAACACCTCTTGCGCCAAGCTTGAGTGCTTTTATCATAAAAGAAGATTGGATAAAAAAACTTTCTGGAGTTTCAATCGAAAAAGCTTCCTTGAAAATTGTAAGTAGCAAAAAGCATGAATTCACGGGACCTTTTGTTTTCACTCATACCGGTATGAGCGGACCTGCCGTTCTTGCGATGTCGTCTCTGATGGCTTTTGAAGATATAAGTGAAACCAAGCCCGCAAAATTGCTTATTGATATGGTGCCGGATCTCCCCTATCCGATTTTTGAAGAAAAGTTCAAAAAAGAGGTTAGCGATAATCCGAAAAAACTTTTCAGAAAAACTGTTGCTTCGTTTATGCCAAAATCACTCGCTGACATATTATGTGCGAGAGAATACTTGGAGAAAAAAAACAACGCCGAGGTAAGTAAAAGCGGGCTCAACAAAATGATCGAGTTTATCAAACATATACCTTTAACCCTTATAGGACGGGTACCTGGTGAAGAGTTT
>Ga0172379_10008882_pt1 | contig 12530 bp, 15 predicted proteins | sample GrowelOW334metaG_FD_119756 | JGI IMG/M metagenome (GOLD analysis project Ga0172379, IMG submission 119756) | Groundwater microbial communities from an aquifer near a municipal landfill in Southern Ontario, Canada - Groundwater well OW334 metaG | ecosystem: Environmental > Aquatic > Deep... | reverse complement strand
GAACAAAGCAAGAATACAAAGACTGCTTAACACAATTATTTTTTTCATTATTCTCTCCATACATTTTTGAACAACCTAACGGAAGGCTGCTAAACTGCAACAATGTGAACTTTCAAATTGTACCGCTCTATACAAGTCGTATGCAGCTTATTTTATCATTCACGCATATTCATTCCGATATTTTGATCCATAGGTTATACAGTTGTTAAACGCCGTGAACAATTCCTTGATGAGTGCCATTTCCGAAGATTATACCGGCGCCAATGCAAAAACCGAAATCGTACCAACGACCATTATTCTGCGTTTCGTAGATACGAACGTTCAGATTGAATAGACTTACGATAAAAGTTATTGGCGCTATCATTCCATGCCATAAGCCTCCTAAAAAACCGGCAGGTTTAGCGCCTTCGAGTTTGTATTTTGAATTTGAACCTGCAACTGAAAGAATATTTGCCATTATCTTACTCCTTATGAATTTATTGAATGCTTATACTTAAATAAAATGCTATTAAATACTCCCTGCTTTTTGGCGAAGACTCTTTACTTACCTCTCCGTCTTTGATGGATTAAACAGGTTGTACATTTTCCGGTTTTATAACTTCAACTGCACTTAATATTTTCACAACAAATATGATTGATATAATAAGTGCGGCTAAACAAACTAAATAAAAAATTATGTACAATAAGATATTATCACTGAAGTAAGAGCTATTTGGTGAACAATATTTAAATAAGATTCCGCTCAATCCATTTATTACAGAATGCAGTACGATACAAGGAAGTAAATTATTTGTTTTATAATATACAAATCCGAGAAATAGTCCGCCCAAAAATGCTGTTAGCATTTGTGACGGATTTATATGTATTAAGGCAAATAGTATGCTGCTATAGAGTATAGCCTTTATTGGAGAATAAAGTTTTATAAAATCACCGAGAAACATCCCGCGGAATAATATCTCCTCTAATAACGGGACTAAAACAATACCGTAGATTATTATTATCGATAAACCGGTGCTCTTAAAATTAGACATTCCATTATGGATGACGGACATTTTAATTAAAAGTGGAAAAAGAATTATTACGAATGTTATTGATATTAGTATAACCAGAGCATAAATAGATAAAGGAGTTTTTCGATAATTAAAATAAGTACGGATCTGTGGTTTAGATGGAATCAGGAAAAGGATTACTAAGAATAATCCTAACGAGTGTGAAACAGGTAAAAGATATGAATTCAAATTAGCATATCCCGCTGGATAATATAAAATTAATATTATCCCTTGAATCATTACAAACAGCAGTATTAATTGAAGTACAGCTCCTATAATACCGGTAGCACTTATGATATTACTATTTTCACTTATTTTTTTCATATAAAATTATAGGTATCTAGAACATATTACGGTGTGTTATCCCGTATGGTAGTATTATCCAACACTACCATATTAATTATTTAAATATTTCCAACTCCCATTCGTAATTTCTAATCTGTCAGAACCAGAACCCAAAAGGAATAATGAATAACGAACAAGGAATGTAGAATATCGAAGGGCAAAAACTTCAACACTCGTTATTCCTTGTTCGATGTTCGATATTCAATTTCAAGAAAATATTCTTGCCATTCTGCGCAGAATATTTTTACTAACTATCTAATTTCTAATTATTCAAAAGTTGCTATTGCCCTTATAGGAGAACCGTCCGCATCTTCAATTTTTAAAGGCAGACATTGAAACATAAAAATATCGTCCGGAAGTTTATCCAGATTCGTCAGGTTCTCAATTAAAAGTATTTCCTTTGCTAACAAAATAAAATGGTTTGGTAAAGTCTCACTTGTTATAACTTCGGCAGAACCCATTTTATCAACAGAAAAAGCATCAAAACCAATTCCGTCAAGTTTGAAATTTGTCAACCACATTGCCGCCTCCTTTGTTAAGGTTGGGCAGTCGTTAAAATAGGCTTCCGTTCCCCATTTATTCTGCCAGCCGGTATAGAAAAGGATGAAAGCAACTTGAGCTATTTTCTCCTCGAAAGTTTTAAGGTAGCTGAGGGATATTTCACTCCTCCCTTCGCAAGGAATTACAATTGCTTTGCCGATAAATTTCTCAACCGGGAACCGGTCAAGTGATCTCGCTCCCTTCAAGATATGGCAGGGTGCGTCAATGTGCGTTCCCGTGTGCGAGACCAACGTCATGTTAATTTCTGCAAACCCATTCTTATCTATCGAATAACTTTTTTCGAATTTAGGTTTGAGTGTGCCTGGATATACCGGCATTGTTTCGTTAAGAACTTGTGTAAGGTCTATTATTTTATTTTTCATTCTTAGTTATTATCATTCCTAACGGTGATAAATATGTTCATTTATTTCTTGACGCTTTACTTATTAAAGAGGTTATGTTGCACCTAAATAATTTTACTTAACTATGAAATAATTCATCCGTAATCCGAACGAAAAGGCATTTACATCTTGGTCTGGTTTATTATAAGAACTTCTCGAATATTCCAAGTAAGGTTCTATGGCTACGTTCTTTGTAAGAAAATAATTTACGCCGGCTGTTGCTGATATTCTATTCCCTTCCTGTTTTGAGCTGATCTCTTTAAAATAATTGTCGCTAAGCCCAACAAACGGAACAACTTCATTCCCCGGGAAATAATATCTTACACTTGGTCCAATACCATAGTGCCGGTAAATATTTTTAAACTTATTTGAAGGGGATGTGGAATATTCTAATTCGTAATAGTTTAACGAAATATTGCAGCCCACCAACAAATTATCTATTAAGAAATAATTTAATGATGGCGCTACAATAATGTTGCTTTGTTTTGTTATCTCACCTTGCATGGTGTTTTTTGAATATGAGTACGACACACTTCCACCAAGGCTATACACTCCTTGCTTTAACGCATCCTGCGGGAATAAGAAAGAACCGCTAAGAAATAAAAACGTTATTACGAAAAAGATTTTTTTTGAACACATAGATTTACCCTTTAGTTTATTTAATGAATGATCCAACAACACAAATGCTACATTGAAACAGACTACCTGGCTTTGGTGAGTTGTCCGGCATTGTTCCGTTAAGTATTTGTGTAAGGTCTATTATTTTATTTTTCATTCTTATCTCATATTTGATTTACTTGTTTATCCAGTTCTAACAGATTAACGAGTTTATTTTAACTCCCAAATTTAACTTGACTTTCAAGATATTTTCCCTTTATTTGCGTATGGTTGTATAAGGTTGTTTAACAATTGAGAACTACATATGGAAAAATTTTACAATATCAGTGAAGCTGCCGAAATCATCGGTGTAAATAAAGAAACTCTCAGGCGATGGGATAGAAACGGCAAATTCAGTTCAACACGACATCCCATAAATCAATACAGAGTATATCCCTCATCAAAAGTTAATCAGCTTGTTAAAGAACTTCAACTTGAATTATATACCGCCGAAAGAAAAATTAAAAAACTTCCTCAGCCAATATTTAAAGATGATTTCGGTTCCCTTTATAACATCGATGCTATTCATTTCTTAAAAGGTTTAGAGAATGAATCTGTGGATTTAATTTTTGCCGATCCGCCATACAATATTAAAAAAGCGGAGTGGGATACTTTTCAGTCTCAGCAACAATATGTTGATTGGAGTATCCTTTGGATTCAAGAAGCGCAAAGAGTTTTAAAACCACACGGTTCACTTTATGTTTGCGGTTTTTCAGAAATTCTCGCTGATATTAAATGGGCTGCAAGTTATTTGTTCGCCGGATGCAAATGGCTTGTCTGGTTCTACAGAAACAAAGCTAATCTCGGGAACGATTGGGGAAGATCGCACGAAAGTATTCTTCATTTTAGAAAAAGTAAAAACTTTATCTTCAACATTGATGAAGCAAGAATTCCATACAACGCTCACACGCTTAAATATCCTACACGCCCACAAGCTGAATCTTCTCAATACAACAATGGAACCGGCAAAGAATACATGTGGGAACCTAATCCATTAGGAGCAAAACCAAAAGATGTTTTTGAAATACCAACTTTATCAAACGGCTCTTGGGAAAGAACTGAACACGAAACTCAAAAACCTGTTGAATTAGTAAAGAAAATTGTGCTTACATCTTCCAACCCCGGACATCTTGTTGTTGATCCTTTTGGCGGTTCGGGAACTACCTATGCAGTTGCAGAAGCTTTTAACAGAAATTGGTGGGGAACAGAAAACAACCTTGAATATTGTCAAATTATCAAAGAACGAATTTCGGATAAGGAACACATCGCAAGGATAGCTTCAGGTAAAGATGAAACAGAAACCGTCCAGCGAAGACAAAAATTACGGGTTTAACATCTTCCAAATATCCTTCATCAAAAATTTTAAAAAGGACAAATAGACTTTCTTGTTCCCGCTATATTTTGTGAACATATTTGATACCCATTAAACTCAGTCTCTTCGTTCAATACATCCGGAATATAATTTAAAACGCGAACCGTAATATCTCTGAACTGTTGAATATCAGTTTTTACTTTCTGCAAATCTTCAGACAACGAACTCATTTGTTTTCCACCAATTCTTATTTAATTGATTGATTTTGTTTGATTATGTTCTTAAAACATTCTTTCTACTTTCAATTTTCAATTTGCAACAAACCACAAAGCCTTCTTTCCACTAAATATCAAACTTGATCCCTTGCGCCAATGGCATTGTTGTTCCGAAGTTGATCGTGTTCGTTTGTCTGCGCATATAAGTTTTCCACGCATCTGATCCCGATTCACGTCCGCCGCCTGTTTCCTTTTCACCACCGAATGCTCCGCCAATCTCTGCGCCGGAAGTTCCGATGTTTACATTGGCAATACCGCAGTCACTTCCCCAAGCAGAAAGGAATTCTTCCGTTTCCCGCATGTTGTTGCTAAAGATGGAGGAAGATAATCCTTGTACTACATCATTATTTAAAGAGATAGCATTACTTACTTCACCTTTATATTTTATTAAATATAATATCGGTGCAAAGGTTTCTTCTTGAACAATCTTAAAGTTATTCTCCGCTTCTATAATCGCCGGACGGACAAAACACTCCGAAGCATAGCTTGCTCCTTCCATCACTTCCCCACCAAAAATAATTTTTCCCCCTTCTTCTTTTGCCTGGGTAAGAGCTAATTGGAAAAGTTTCACTGCGGATTTGTCAATCAGCGGTCCAACATGATTCTTTTCATCCAACGGATCACCTATTTTCAAACTTGTATAGGCTTTCACCAACGACTCTTTTACCTTATCATAAATAGAATCGTGAATGATCAAACGCCTTGTACTCGTACATCTCTGTCCGGCGGTACCAACAGCACCAAAAACAACAGCAGGAATAGCCATCTTTAAGTCTGCATCCGGCGTAAGAATAATTGCGTTATTTCCTCCAAGTTCCAAAATTGATTTACCGAATCTTCCGGCAATAACTTGCGCGGCATGTTTACCAACGGCAGTAGAACCGGTAATTGAAATAAGCGGAACTCGTTTATCATTTAACAACCGTTCGCCAATAGTTGAACCTTTTCCAACTATTAAAGAGAAAATTCCTTCCGGCAAATTATTTTCCTTTAATACTTGAGCGATTATCTTCTGAGTAGCAATTGCCGTAAGTGGTACTTTTGATGAAGGTTTCCAAATGTTTACGTCTCCGCACACAGCAGCAAGCATCGCGTTCCAAGCCCAAACAGCTACCGGGAAATTAAAAGCCGAGACCGTCACAACAATTCCTAACGGATGATATTGATCGTACATTCTGTGGTTAGGTCTTTCGGAATGCATAGTAAATCCGTATAGTTGACGTGAAATCCCGACGGCGAAGTCGCAAATATCAATCATCTCTTGCACTTCACCCATCCCTTCTTGCAAAGATTTTCCCATTTCGTACGATACAAGCTGCCCTAAAGGATGTTTGTATTCGCGTAACTTTAATCCAATCTGCCTTACGATCTCTCCCCTTTTCGGTGCTGGAACATGTCTCCACTCAAGAAAAGCTTTTTGAGCGGTATCAACGATCGATTCATAATCTTTTTCCGAAGATTGATAGACCGAACCTATAAAATCGCCGTTAACAGGCGAATGAATATTTAATTTTGTTTCAGATTTTGATTCGTTCCAGATTTGTCCGGTTGATGAACCGTAATTTTCCTTTTGAATACCAAGTTTCTCTAAAAATTCCATTTAAGTCTCCCTTATTTTTTATAATCATAATATCAAACTTAAAATGAAATAGGGAGATTAAAAAACCGTATGACGTGATGAAGTCATATCACACAAGCTATAATGATTCAATAATCAGTTAATAAGGAATTATTTGAAGCATGGATGGATGGATGCATGGTTGAATGATTTTAATCTCATCAACTTCATTTAAGAAGTATTTGCAGACACTTGAAGTTTATTTCCCTGCCATTCAACCATTCAATCATTCGATTAGCTAACTTTCTGAGATTACCATTGCTTTACCGATTTAAACAATTCTATGTCAAGCACTTGAAACTTATGCCTCCATAGCTTAATTTGCGTCAGAAGAAATTATGTTTTACAGAAACATTCATATTACCCCCAAGAAAAGCAAAAGTTTAAGGAACTATTTGGTTTCCCGCTTCGAAAACGTCTTTTAGATCTCAGCCTATCTCTAAACTTTTAATCAATAATTATTTTTAATTTCATTTAGAGGTTATTATGAACAGTGCTGAACCGAAAGAGTATATCTCTTTACAACATAAATCAATTGATCCGAATTTTGTCCATGAGACATTAAAAAAACATATGCTCATTGACGGCTTTGACATTGTCCTCGATCTACAGAAAAGTCAAGGCGTCTATTTTGTTGATGCAAAGACAAATGATAAATACTTAGACTTCTTTTCCTTTTTTGCTTCTTCACCGTTAGGAATGAATCATCCAAAACTGCAGAGTGAGGATTTTAAGGAAAAATTGCTTCTTGCAGCTTTGCACAAACCATCCAATTCGGATATCTACTCAACGTTAATGGCAGAATTTGTTGATACCTTTGCAGCCATTGCCAAACCTGATCATTTCAAATATCTGTTTTTCATCGACGGCGGTACACTTGCCGTTGAAAACGGTTTGAAAGTTGCGTTCGACTGGAAAGTCCAGAAAAACTTTAAGAAAGGTTATACTAAGGAAATCGGACAGAAGGTTCTTCACTTTAAAGAAGCTTTCCACGGACGAAGCGGTTATACTTTGTCGTTAACTAACACTGATCCGAACAAAATTAATCATTTCCCAAAGTTTGATTGGCCGAGAATATCGAATCCTAAAATTCTTTTCCCTCTCGAAGAAAATTTAGAGGAAATAATTAAGTCGGAAGAAACTGCAATAGCGCAGATTTATCAAGCGATAAAAGAAAATCCGGATGATATTGCCGTAATCATTATAGAACCGATCCAAGGTGAAGGTGGAGATAACTTTTTCCGCAAAGAGTTTTTCTTAAAGCTTCGCCAAATTGCCGATGAGAACGACATTCTGCTTATGTTTGATGAAGTGCAAGCCGGAATGGGAATTACCGGTAAAATGTGGGCTGCGGAACATTATGTTTATCCGGACATTATTTCCTTCGGAAAGAAAGCTCAAGTCTGCGGAATTATGGTTAGTGATAGAATAGATGATATAGAAGAGCATTGTTTCAAAAAATCGACCAGAATAAATTCTACCTGGGGTTCCAACTTACCGGATATGGTTCGTTCAACAAAGATTCTTGAAGTGATGCAAGAAGATAATCTCTTAACTCATGTTCAAGAAAGAGGTGATTACTTACTTAATCAATTGAAAATATTGCAGCTTGAATATCCTACGCTTATTGAACATGCCCGCGGCTTAGGATTAATGTGTTCGTTTGATTTTAAGAGCGTAGAAATGCGGAATCAATACATAAAAGAATGTTACAAAAATAAATTAATTCAATTGGGTTGCGGCGCTAAAGCTGTTCGCTTTAGAACTCCCTTGATAATTAACGAGGATGAAATCGACGAAGGTTTGAAAATTATCCGTAATGTTTTAAATTTGCTCCGTAAATAAAAGTAATTATAAACTTTACTACTTGCACGAAACGGCTCCTATTAAACGGAGCCGTTATCGTTTTAAATATATTATGATAGTGAAGTTATCTCCAAGTGTTAGCCCTGAAAGGGCGTTATACACAAACATAGGGCGAAACCCTATGACAAATGGAACTTCAACCGGAATCATAGCTCTGAAAGAGCGTAATATTTTTGAAGAAATATGATAATCGTTCACTATAATATATTACGCCCTTTCAGGGCTTAACATTTCCTTTTTTTACTTTCGTAGGGTTTCACCCTACGCTTACATATCCCGCCCTTTCAGGGCTATGCCATTTTAGTATAACTCTTCAAAAAAATGTTCTTGTCATTTTGAGTGTCAGCTGCGGTTGATTTACTGCAAATTAAGAACTTTCCATTTTTAACTTACCTCATTGTTCTTTAACTTTCTCAAAATTAATTGGAGTTTTTTTGAATAGGTTAATGATTATATATTTTCTGATTAACGGAATGCTCTTTGCGCAAGATTATCAGTTGGAAAATCAATTTGGTTCGTTTTCGGAAGCAACTTCGTTTGCGCTTTCTCCACAAGGATATTTTTATGTTACTGATAACGGCAGCGATGAAATTTATAAATTAGATTCACTTGGCATACAAATACTTGCGTTTGGCGGTTACGGATGGGGAGACGGACAGTTCGATTTTCCGATTGATGTTTCTTTAAACGCTCTAAATATTTTTGTAACAGATAAGAATAACCACTCTGTTCAACAATTTGATAAAGATTTGAATTTTATTTCCCGCCTTTATACACGCGAAGGGAAAAATAACGACGCAGCTTTCGGATTTCCGCTAAGCGCGGATATTTCTTCTATGGGAGACTTGTTTGTTCTTGATTCTGAAAATAAACGCATCTTGAAATTTGATTTATTCGGAAATTTTGTTCAACAATTTGGTGGATTTGATGCCGGTGAATTTTCAATTAAGAACCCTAAAAAATTAATTGTTGCAGAGAACAATAACATTATGGTGCTTGACGGAAATAGTTTGCTGATTTTTGATCTTTTTGGGAATGGGATAAACAAAACTTCTCTATCGGAAGATTTTTCTTCGATTGACAAATATTATAATACGATTACTTTAACGGGTGATAGTTCTGTTTACGTTTCGTCTTTCGAATTGGATAAACTATTATTCAAAAAACTCCGACTGCCCAACATAACGGAAAACGCGGCATTTAGCGCTTCATTAGCTGTTGAGGATAAAGTTTATGTATTAACGAAAAATTCAATTTATTGTTTTGTATTAAGTGAAAAATAAATTGATTATAGGTTTAGTTCTTTTTCTCTCGATGTTCTGGATTGCAGGTTTTTCTATCTTCTCTTTTCTTCCAAAGGATAATTCTTTTCATGTTTTTTATCCTATACTAAAAATGAGTTACGGAAGAGTTTGTCATCAACATTTAGACAAAAGCTTCTTTGTAAATGGTTCTTATTTTTTGGTTTGTTCAAGATGTACGGGAATTTATATCGGTTCATTTATTGGATTAGTTACGCTTCTTCTCCCGGTAAAAAAATATATTTCTTCTATCTTTTATTATTTTGTCTTCTTTTTAGTGATATTGATGGTAGATGTAGTAACAAATAATTTTATTTTCGCATCGTATAATAAAACTACGGCATTTTTTACAGGTTATCTTTTTTCTTTTTTTGCCGTTTACTTTATTATTTTTGAACTAAAAAGAAATAATTTCTTTCACACTTCTCAAAGAGAAATTTAATAGTATGAAAAACAAACTTTCACCCGCTATTGTCTGCGGATTCGGCGCTGCCGTATTAAGTACAATTCCCGGTGTAAAAAGTGTGGGCTGTTGCTTACTGCTTCCGGCAGCAACCGTGCTCAGTCTCTATTTTTATTTGCGAATAACTTCTTTTTCCCAAAGCATTTCCGTAAAGACGGCAATGTTCATCGGGTTAATCACCGGTTTATCTTCTGCTTTGTTTTCCGGTTTTTTTGAAGTCATCATCACCTATATTTTTCACACAAATGATCTTGTATTAACTTTGCCGCAAGTGGAAATTCTTTTAAACACATATAACCTTGGCGATATAGGAAAAGAAACTGTCGCAATTCTAAGAACAATGAGTAAAGAAATAACAGCTTATGGATTTTCTCTTACCTACACTTCTTTTCTTTTATTTAATAACATTTTTATCGATTCAATGTTTGGAATAATTGGCGGGCTTATAGGCATGTCAATTTTCAACAAAAAATATTTCACAAAATTATGATTACTGCATTTATCTTTTTTCTCCATTATATTTTTACAATTATTGTTTTCACAAAAAAATGGCAGGATGAAAACCTTTCCGGCGCCGCACTTAATGTTGGATTGATCGGCGTGTTGTTTGCCGTCGGCTGGACTATGACTACAATGATTGCAAAAATTGTTATGGAACCGGAAGGTTTTGGAATTTTTTACGACCGCGATACTTTTGCCCTCACTTTATTATCCGTCGCTGAATTTTTCTTCTACCGGATGTATTACAAAGATTTTTTTACTGAAGCCGGTACGGAAAAACAATAATCGCGAATTGTTCGGTCTTTTTTTGTTGTAATGGAAGCGGTTCAAACCGCCATTGGCGCAGTGAATTGATCGCAGCATTTTCAAGTTTTGTATCAGCTTTGGTAAGGGGAAAGATTGTCCCGACTGTTCCATCCGGCAAAATTGAAAAGCGGAGACGAATATCAATTTCTTTATTTACTCCTTCGGGATATTCGGGCAGCGTGTAGCTGTAAATCTTTCTCTTGCCATTCCCTCCCCACTCAATATCAAATCCGGAATTTCCCGTCCCCAAACCTTTATTCCCTTTTGGTTCTACAATTTTCTCTTTACTTTTCTTTTTTGTAACTGCCGGTACTTCATTCTCAAAAGTATTTTTCACTTTCGGCACTTCCACATCTTCTTTTATTTTTTCTTTTAGCTCTTCAACTTTCTTTTCGTCTATTGTCGATAAAACATTATCGCCGCTTGCGCCGGATGAGCCGTTTGAAATGCCGCCAAAGCCAACTTCGATATATTCTTTCACCGGATATTCAACTTCCAATTTCATATAAAATAAAAGCACTAACAGTGCTAAGTGAAAAAGAATCGAAATTCCGTAGGAAGTATTTCTTGTTTTGAGTTCTGTCATGCGGAAGTTTTACAAATTAATTTTTTCTGTTTCGATAGTAAATTTTTGTATGCCGATCCCGCGGGCTGAATCTATAACTTTGATCACTAATTCAACCGGAACGCTTTTATCTGCGCGGAGAATAAGATTATTTTCCGGACTCGACGCTTTCACTTGACTTAATTTTCCCGCCAGCATTTCCAATTGAATTTTTTCATCGCCAACAAAGATTTCTCCCTTATCGGAAAGCGTTACCACCAATTTAGAAGGAGCGAGTTGCTCGTTATTTTTTGCACCGGGTAATTTTATTTTTACACCCGTTTGTAAAACGAATTGTGAAGTAAGCAGAAAAAAAATGAGCAGAAGCATTACGATATCAGTTAGCGATGAAACGCTAAACGCTACGAGAGGTTTGTTAGTCATTTCAAATTTCATATCATCCTCTAAAGAGTAATTTCATCATCATCTTCGGGAGTTTTACCGCCGCCGGAAGACTCTTCTACAATATCAATTAAATCGCTGGAAATAACTTCGATGTCGGCAACTAATTTTTTTATTTTTTCTGTAAAGTAGTTGTAAAATGCTAATGCAGGAATTCCTACGACCAATCCAAAGACGGTTGTTATTAAAGCTTCCCAAATACCACCTGCTAAATCGGAAGGATTTGCAGCGCCCATTAAATCCTGGATCGTTTGAAATGCTGCAACCATACCGGTGACCGTTCCCAAAAAACCAAGCATTGGAGCAATTCCGGAAACAGTAGCAAGCGTTGATAATCCTTTTTCAAGTTTTGTGATTTCTTGTCTGCCGGCATCTTCTAAAGATTCTTTCACCCTTTGATGTCCGAATCGTATTTTTTTTAATCCTCTTTTTACGATGTTGGCGGCAGGAGTTTTTTCACTGCTGCAAAATGCAATCGCCCCGGCAATATCATGCTTTTTTAATAGCGTTCTTAACTTTATCATAAATGCAGCAACATTTACTTTTGATTTATGCAGTACGATAAACTTATCGATAATTATTGCTACACCGATAATTGAGCAGAGTAATATGGGGTACATAATTACTCCGCCTTTTAGGAACATAGTCAATAAATCCATATCTCTTTCCTATTGTTATTTAATTGAATTGTAAAAACGAGATGCTTCTTCTGCGGAAGAAAATCCACCCACTTTAACCCTGTACCAGGTTCCTCCTTTTTGCGGAATAACCACTGAAGTTTTGAAAGCTTTTATTCCCCTTTTTTGAAGCCTGGATACTTCTTGATTTGCAATGGATTCTGATTTCCATGAAGAAAGTTGAACAATATAACTTGAACCTTCAAGATAAAT
>Ga0172379_10008881_pt1 | contig 12534 bp, 13 predicted proteins | sample GrowelOW334metaG_FD_119756 | JGI IMG/M metagenome (GOLD analysis project Ga0172379, IMG submission 119756) | Groundwater microbial communities from an aquifer near a municipal landfill in Southern Ontario, Canada - Groundwater well OW334 metaG | ecosystem: Environmental > Aquatic > Deep... | reverse complement strand
CCATTAAAAAATGATGTTGGAAAAGAAAATTTATGGCAGGCAGCAATGGGTTTGACAGCAAAAAATACGTGGAAGAACAGACGAGGGAAATACTTACGCGGGTAGATAAATTCGATAAAAAATTATATTTGGAATTTGGCGGGAAATTAATGTTTGATTTCCATGCCGCACGGGTTTTGCCGGGCTATGAGCCAAATGCAAAAATGGAAATCCTCCAAAAATTGAAAGAGCGCGCAGAAATAGTTTTTTGCGTAAGCGCCAGGGATATACGGGATGGAAAGATGACTGGCGGTTTTGGCATAAACTACAAGGACCTGACCCTGAAAACAATAGATGATCTGAGGGAACTTGGGCTTTTTGTATCAACCGTAGTGATTAACCTTTATTCCGGGGAACAGGCAGCAAAACAGCTTGGGAATTATTTGCAATCCAAGGGATTGAAAGTGTATTACCGGGGATTGATAGAGGGCTATCCGAAAGATGTCAAGAAAATAGCAAGTGAAGGGGGGTTTGGGGCAAAGCCGCACTTTGAAACAACAAAGCCAATAGTGATTGTCACTGGCGCTGGCCCGAATTCTGGAAAAATGGCAACCTGCCTGGCAATGGTTTATCAGGATAAACTTAATGGAAAGGATTCTGGCTATGCAAAATTCGAAACTTTCCCGATATGGAACTTAGAATTCAAGCACCCGGTCAATATTGCCTATGAAGCGGCGACTGCAAATATAGGGGATTATAATATGCTGGACCCGTTCCACAAAAAAGCGTATGGAATTGATTCGGTAAATTACAACAGGGATGTTGAAAATTTCGAGATAATCCAGAACATACTTCATGCGATTATCAGCAAGGAAAACCCAATGCAGAACTACAAGTCACCTACGGATATGGGAGTGAATATGGCCAAGACAGGGATTATCGATTCTGATATTTGCGCAGAAGCAGCGAAACAGGAAATAGTCAGGAGATATTTCAATTACAAGGTGAATTTTATCAGGGGGATAGAACGGGAAGAAACCATGAATAATATAAAGAAAATAATGGGTGAAGTCGGACTTGATGAAAACTATAGGCCAGTCGTTGCGCCAGCAAGAAAAGCAAAAGAAGATGGTGAAAAAGCCGGAAAAGGAAGCGAAGGAATTTACTGCGGTTCGGCAATCCAGCTAAAAGACGGGACAATAATTACTGGGAAGAATAGCCCGCTTTTCCATTCAGAATCCGCAATGATGCTCAACGTATTGAAAAAACTGGCCAATGTCCCGGATGCAAAGCATCTGATAGCAAAGGAGGTCATTGAAGAGATAAAGGGAATGAAACGGAATGTTCTTTTTGAAAAATCTGCCAATTTGAGCCTGGATGAAACTTTGATAGCGCTTGCCATAAGCTCGGAAAAAGATGAAGATGCGAAATTAGCACTTAAGCAGTTTAAGCAGTTGCGCGGGGCAGAAATGCATTCTACCTGCATGCTGGATAGGAGGGACGAAGGCCCATTAAGGAAACTTGGGATACAGGTAACTAGCGACGGGATAGTGCCGATTACGAAATTGTATTTGGAGTGAGGCAGAAAATGCATGTGCATTGTTGGGCATAAACGTAAATAGCCACAATTATAAACATTCCTTCACAAATATGTTTGTATGGGTTTAGCGCAAGCATTGAAAATTACGGTTACTCCAGAGCCGAAAGGAACGCATCGGGATACATTAGCCCGAGTTTTGAGGAGATTTCGGGAAATTGAGGATGGAGAGTTTGCCAAATGGGAAAAAAATAGGGAGGTAGTAGGATTCAAAACTTCATTAAATAGTAACGACCAATGGGCGTTAAAATACGTTGAAATGATGCGCCACAATCTATGGATGCGAAGCAGGTGGACAGAACGAATTGTCAGTATGTCTACCCCGCCCGCAATATTTAATGGAACAGTACCGTTTATTGCAAGCTTTCTCGAACTAGAAGAGAACGAAAAACTTAGAGTAGTAATGGGAAAAGTATACCCAATACGGCACGTTGCCTATACCTGGCCAATTGAAGAAAACGACCCAATACGCGGACGGTTCGAAGCTGAAGTTAAGCAAGGCCAATGGCCATTTGGAATAATCAAAGTTTCTGCCAGCGGGTTGATTTTACTTCCAGAAATAGTTGGAATAGAAGTGCTGGAAAACGGAACAGATAAGATATTGCAAACAATAACTTTTTATGAAAAACCAAAAATGCGGAATACTGTTTATTTTGGAGTAGATGGACAGTTATATCAAGATACTGGCGTTTTGCAAACAGAAATTTTCGAATCCGGAGCGTATTCGTTAAGGTTTACGCGGGAATCGGAAGCTGCATTCCTTTACACTGCAAGGTTCGAAGGAGAAATGACAAGGCTCCCGCCAGTGGACGAGATAATGGCAAGCAAAGAAAGTTAGATTTTGTTCAACGCTTCCTTTATGTCAGCAATGTTCATTTTTGTAAGAATTAGCGGAATCCTTTCCTTTTCTGAGATTTTAAGCGCCAGCTTGTCCAGGTTTTCCAAATCCAGCCCATGCATTACGACCGCGGAAGGCTTGGAAGGAGATACGCGCAACACGACCATTGGGCTTCGCCCTGTGGAAACGCTGGTAAAGATGAATACCCTTTCGTTAATGTTTCCGTAAAGGGACTGAAAAAAGGAGAATGGCATTTCAAGTATGGTTTTTATCGAATCAATAAGCGTATAGCCGTAAATCTTCTTGGATTCCAGAGTATCGTCATTGGAAATGACCTTGCCCTTTATCAGCCCGACAAAATCTTTCAAAGTAATTCCCCTTGCGAATTCATGGACTTCAAAATATTGGTCGGTCGGCTTTGAGCCTTCGGTAAGCTTTTGGGATATTGCGCCGCCTTTTTTGGTGTCGATTTCGAATAAAGAATTGACAAAACGCTTGATTACTGCAGTTCCTGGAGATTTTCTTCTATTCCCTTCGTAATCGCTGATTGTAGATACGGTAATGTTAAGGTGTCGGGAGAGTTCGACCTGGGTTATTCCGAATATTTCCCTCCATTTCTTCATGGTTGCTCCTGGGTCTTCGGATAACGAGATTTCTCCGGCGATTTCAATTTTGATTTTTTCCATTCCAACCACTCACGATAAAACGACAGTAGTACTATGTTAGACGATTGTTTAAATATGTTACGTCACTTGCAAAAATTATCAATCTGGAATATAAAAACAAGTTGGTTCATACCCAGGAATTCTTATTGGTATTAACGATTCTTTGGGTAGATTTCCAACCAGATCTAAATCAGTTAAGCGATAGACTGCGACTTTATGACCGTCTAATTCGGATGGAAGAAAACTGCGCATACGCGCCAAAATTGGAGTACGTATATCTATGAACAACCCTCCGGAAGCCAAACGTTCCTGGATTCTTGTAAATGCGCTGGAAAGTGCCTGCGAACCAGACATGGAGATAACAAATGGAAAATACTCTGATGCAACTTGTGAACCTCGGTCGGCATAGTAAAATCGTATTTCTTCCATGGGCTTCTGCTCTGCTAAAACAAGTACCCATTGATAATTTCTATATTGCCCAGACTCAATCACCCCATTTTGAATAAAACCGGCCCGTTCCAATGCTTTCCCGCCAGCTTCGCTTGCAGTAATACTGGTAATTATATCAATGTTGTTTGCCCGTGCATATTCTAAAATATCAAAAAGCAATTCGTCCCCAACTCCGCGCACCAACGAATGTGCTTTTGCGATATGAAGTATAGAACGAGAAGCCGCAAGCTTATTTAAAATTCCGCCATCACATTTACCCATAAGTGAAAAAAGAAGCGATTCTAACTTGACCAATATCGCCTGTGCTTCAAAATTTATTCCAAACTGGGTTGTTGCAAGTTCTCCAACTATGCCAGTGTTAAAATCATCACCGCCACCCTTACGTGAAACAGGATAATCTATTGCGGATCTGCGATATTCATCGGCAATGGGGGAACGATTTGACTGCACATATTCTATTTGCGAGCCATAGGTTAAACGAAAAAACCTAGTTGTAGAATAAACTTCGATATAGCTCGAAACCTCGGGTTTTGGAAGCTTTCTTTGGATTGGCGGCATGTTAATCTTAATAATAGGTGTAATGAATTGTTTTTAATGGTTGTGGTAGAAGATAAACAGACTTGACTTATTTACTGCCCTTCTAAAAACTCGAATGCATTCTTGAAGATTTTCAACCCTTGTGCTTCGTTTACCTTTCCGAACGGCCAGAGCGGGTGGTTTGTCGGATGGTTGAACGCTTCCGGATGTGGCATTATGCCGAAAATACGCCCAGATTTATCGCAAATTGCTGCGATATTGTACGGAGAGCCATTTGGATTTGATGGATAGCCTGCCAGGTCGCCCTTTTCGTTGATATATTGAAGCGTGTGGAGATTGTTTTCTAATATGAACTTCATCTCGCTTTCGTTTTTTGGAACCAGTTTGCCTTCGCCGTGGCGGACTGGAAGCTGTAGGTATTCTATTCCGCGAGTGAATATGCATGGACTAGCCTTGTTTGCCTTCAAGGTTACCCATCGGTCCTCAAATTTCCCAGAATCGTTTATAGTAAGGGTTGCCCGCTGCTGGAAATCAGGAACAGGAACTAGGCCGAGCTTTATCATCACTTGGAAGCCGTTGCAGATGCCAATCATAAGCTTTCCATCCTTGATAAATTGCTCGAATGCGTCATGCATTTTATACTTTATCTTGTTTGCGAATACTTTGCCGGAACCCAAATCATCTCCGTGGGCAAAACCGCCAGGAATGGCGATAAAATTATAGTTTTCAATCTTTTTCGGGTTTTCTATTAATTCATTTAGGTGGACGATGTCTGCTGACCCTCCGACACGCTCGATTACGAATTTTGTCTCGCTCTCGCAATTGATGCCATAGCCGGAGATAACAAGCGCTTTTGTTTGCATGAATCTATTACGAATAAAAGATTTATAAGACATATATTTGGCTGACGCTGAATGGAAAGGAAATAAAGAAAATTAGAAAAAATTACTTTGCCTTCATTACCATTACTTGATTTCCAAGCTTCTGGACTTTTGGCACTCCATCATTTGCCCTATTATAGAGAATTCCGTGGTATTCCTTTATTCCACCAAAGAATTCATCCAGAAGTCCGATGACTTTTTGCGGATCGTATTCCTTGCAAGAATACAAGTCGAAGTAAACTTCGTGAGTGTCCGCAAAAAAGTGCAGTGAGCAGTGGCTAGTAGTAATCATCTGTACAAAACTCTGCCCCGGGAAATCCAGGTCAACCGCGTCAGACCAATTCAATGGACCCAATGGCTTCATGTTGGTTATTCGCATGAGCTTGTTGACAAACTCCTGCGCTTTTTCCCTCGGAAGCTCTGAAAAGCTTGGGTTGATTTTCGCGTTGACCGCCAAATGCAAGTGTATTAAACTCGTCATGTGAAACCTTGAATAAAATATTCTATGAATAAGTATTTAAAGGTAATCCTACGAGTTTGAAAAAATTAGAAAAAAATAATTTAAAGCTGGTAAAAAACACTAAAAAATTATTTTTTTGCCAACCTGAACTTGAACCCATAGTGGATAAGCCCTTCAGGATCATCGCGCTGGACTAAACGGAAGACGGATTCGACCCTGTCGCCAAGCTTTACGTCTGTTCCTTTTACCTCTACGATTTGAGCGGTGAGCCTTGGCCCCGCATCAAGCTCGATTATCGCAAGCACATAGGGTGCCTGCTCCTCAAACCCAGCCGGTGGCGAGGAAATCTCAGTAAAGGAATATATTTTCCCTTTTCCCGGGAATTCGCACTTTTCTACCTTCCCTTTTCGCCTGCATTTTGGGCAGACTATTCTTGTTGGGAAGTAGCTAGTGTTACAGGTATAACATTTTGTTCCGATTAATCGGTAGCGTTCCGGGATTCTCCTCCATGTCAACGGTATTGATGTACGCATTATGAATCACCTCCTGGTTCTCGCATTGCGGGATTGATTTCTGGTTCTGCTTGCGGCTTTGGCTTGTCGAAAAATAAATCCAAACCCTTAGTTTTACAAATTTTTCTTCTTACAACAAGCAACAAACCAGTAAATGTAGATGCAAGCAATGAAAGACCTATTAACTGGACAAGACTCGCAATGGTAAAATAGTTTTCTCGTTCTTTTTGAGATGCCGCCTTAAGTTCTGAGTCCGATTTGGCGATTGCTGTTGCCTGTTCATCAAAACATTGCGTAACCGCATAATCAGGATCTCTAGTTCCAACAGAACCCTTAAGACAAGAAAGAAAAGTATCTTTGATCTCAAGCTCGCGCAAGCCGTGCTTTTCTTTTACATCTTTTAGCTTTACTACAGATTCGGCATATGGTTGCGTAGTTCGATAATAGGCAATAGTTGAAGCTCCTGCGCCCGCAACTCCAATTGCGCATATGGCAGCCACAACAACTACCGCTCGATTTAATTTTCCCCTATTTGCATGAGTCATGAAGATTCACCGTCTTGTTTATTCCTATTTCTTCTTCTTAATTTTAAATCTATAAATTCTCCAATTAAATTGCCGATTGCCACTACAAGGAGCAAAGATATGCCAAAATAAGTCTGCATTTTGAAATCTTCTGATTTTGATTCGCAAACTGCCATTTGCGCTTGCGCGTAGTTTGCAGCAATTTGTATTGTTTCACTTGTTCTTGCAGATTCGCATTCTGATTTTGGTTTTGTTTTCAAACACGCATCAAATCGCGTATTGGAACGTGAAAGTTCTCCAAATGCACCCGCATCAGCGAACGCTACCATAGATTCTGCAAAAACAGTTTGCTCATGAAAACCATTGAGATGGAATGGCTTGTTGTTCATGTTCCAGCCTAGCCATGATACGGATAGCGCCACAGGAATCCCAGCACGGACTGCGAATGATTTGAACCTAGACATATTTATCCTCAAAACGCTTTTTTGTAAATATGAACTACCGCGGTCGCACCGCTCCCACCAACGTTGTGGGAAAGCCCTACCTCTGCATTCTTTACTTGACGGCCTTCAGCTTGGCCACGGAGTTGCCAGGCAATTTCAACAGCCTGTTTTACACCAGTCGCACCAACCGGATGGCCGCATGCTTTCAATCCACCGGAAGTATTAATCGGGATTTGGCCCTCAAGCGAAGTTTTCCCCTCTTTCGCTGCTTTGCCGCCAGTGCCTTTCTTGAAGAAACCTAGGTCTTCAGTTGCCATAACTTCGGCAATTGTAAAGCAATCATGGACTTCCGCAACGTCGATATCTGAAGGCGCAAGCTTTGCCATTTCGTAGGCTTTTCTTGAAGCGATTTCGGTTGCTTTCAATTTCACAAGGGATTCCCTGGAATGAAGCGCAATAGTATCCGATGCCTGCGCACTTGCAACTATTTCTATCGGCTTTTCAGTATATTTTTTTGCGATATCCAACGGCGCAAGGACGACTGCAGCTGCACCGTCTGAAATAGGAGCGCAGTCAAAAACCTTCAACGGGTCTGCAACCATTTTTGATTTCATTACCGTGTCGATTGTAATTTCATTCTGGTATTGCGCGTATTTGTTTTTCGAGCCATTCTTGTGGTTTTTCACTGCGACAGAAGCCAGCATTTCCTGAGTAGTCCCGAATTCGGTCATGTGCTTTTTAGCCATGAGCGCATAAAGCCCGGGGAATGTTGCACCTAAGAATAGTTCCCATTCCTGGTCTCCTGCACCGCCAAGTACGTCGCTTACTTCCTCGCCGGAAATATCGGTCATTTTCTCAACGCCGCCGACAACAACAATATCATGGAGCCCGCTTGCAACAGTTATGAAACCCTGTCTTAATGCTAATGAACCTGAAGCGCATGCGCCTTCCACACGAGTAATTGGAATCGGGTTGAGCCCCATATAGTCTGCGATAAGCGCCCCAATGTGCTCCTGGCCAACCAAACGGCCGGATGCCATTGTTCCGACATAGCCTGCTTGAATTTCATCCCCGTGAAGCCCTGCATCCTGAATTGCATTAACTCCCGCCTCAATTACTAAGTCACGGAACCCCCGTTCCCAATGTTCTCCGAATTTTGTCATTCCGACTCCGATGATTGCGACTCTTCTCATATAAATATCACCACAAGTAATCAATATAACAGAAAGTATTAGTTTTAAGGCATTTAAAAACATGGCGGATGATGGTACGGCAGGCGACGGAATACGCCAGCTAGCGTCGGAAGCATTCAATACACATAAAACATATTTTTAAAAGCCAATATTCGGTAATATGTTTATGATAACTTATTCTTATTTAACAGGAGATTCAGATAAGCGAGAGGAATGCGGCATAATCGCAATCATCTCGAAGAAAGGGACGGATGTTGCACCCGCAGTCTACCGTTCACTCGTTGCACTCCAACATCGGGGACAGGATGCTGCGGGGATGGTAGTTTACGACGGAAAAACCCTCCAGCCGCAGAAGGGGCTGGGCTTAGTTGCAGACATCTACGCAGACGGCTTGAAAGTGAGCGGACATATTGGAATCGGGCACACAAGATATCCGACAACTGGAAGATGCCAGATTGAAGACGTCCAGCCTTCGATTTTTGGAAAGCTGGCAGTGACGCACAACGGACACCTTGCGAACTATGACGAAGTAAGAAAAATGCTTGGAAGCAAAGGGTTCATGTTTACTGGCACTGTCGATTCCGAAGTCATTGCATTGCTTCTTAGTGAAAAAATGGAGGATGGAATAGAGGCAGCAGTAAGGCACGCAATGGAAACATTGGATGGAGCCTATTCAGACGGTGCAATAGAAGACGGAAAGCTCCATATTTTCCGCGACCCCTATGCGATAAGGCCATTGGTTTGGGGAGAAAATGACGAATATGTTGCATTTGCATCAGAATCGGTTGCACTCGACATAAACAACATCCCTTACAAAGGAGAAGTTGGGCCTGGAGAATTGGTAACTGTTGAAAAGGATGGAACGCTCAAGAGAAGGGAAATCCTGAAGAAAGGGAAACGCCATTGCATGTTTGAATATGTTTATTTCTCACGGCCAGACTCCATAATTAACGGAAAATATGTTTATGAAGTAAGAAAGGGGCTTGGACGAGAGCTGGCGAAAGAGCATCCGGTAAAAGCAGACGTAATCGTTCCGGTGCCAGACACTTCAAGAACAGCAGCAGAGGAATTCGCAAAAGAAACCGGAATCCCGTTTGAGGAAGCACTGATAAAAAACAGATATATTGGAAGGACGTTCATTATGCCAACGCAGGAAAAGCGGGCAAACGCAGTAAAAATGAAACTGAACGCCGTGCGCGGGCTTTTGGAGGGTAAACGGGTTGTCTTAATCGACGACAGCATTGTCAGGGGAACCACGCTCCGGGAAATTGTTGCATTGGTAAAAAATGCCGGCGCAAAGGAAGTCCATTTGAGGATCACCAGCCCACCGATAAAAATGCCTTGTTTTTACGGAGTGGATATGCCAACCTACAAGGAACTGATTGCAAACAACAAATCAATTGAAGAGACTAGGGAGTTTATGGGCGCGGATAGCCTGGGCCACCTTTCAATAGATGGGTTAAAGAAGGCAATCGGATTACCAATATGCAGTGGCTGCTTGGACGGAGGATATCCGACGGAATATGCTAAAAAAATGGCAGAAATGAAAAAAGGGGATGTTTGTGGCTGTGGCTGAATTCGACTGGAAAGACTTGAGCGAACTTACGGGTTTGGACAAGGAAAAGATAATTGAAAAACTAACAGAACTCGGCGCTCCAACCGAAGAGAAGGAGGATGGAAAAATTGTTGTTGAAGTAACTCCTAACAGGCCAGATTTGTTTTTCATCGAAGGAGTCGCAAGATTGCTGAATTCCTATTTGAAAGGAAAACTTTACGAGTATAAAACAGAAAAAACAAAATTTGCACTAATATCAGACAGGAGCGTAAATTCAGTGCGCCCTTTCGTTTCCGCCGTATTGGTACGGGGAGTAAAAGTTGATGAAAAAACACTGAAATACCTGATAGATGCGCAGGAAAAAATACACGAAACGGTTGGCAGAAAAAGAAGAAAGGTTGCCATTGGAATTCACGACGCAAAAACAATTGAATTCCCGCTAATATACCGGGCTGTTGATGATGCCCGGTTCGTCCCGCTCGATTCGAATGCTGAGATGGGGATAAAAGAAATACTGGCAACGCATCCAAAAGGAAGCGAATATGCACATTTGGTTCCTGGCAAAGCGCCAATAATCATGGATAAAACAGGAGTAATTTCTTTCCCACCAATAATCAACAGCGAACGGACGCGCATGAGTGAGAATACCCAGGACGTGCTGGTAGAAGTTACTGGAACGCATTTGGAAACAGTAAATGGAGTATTGAAAATGTTCGCCTGCGCTCTTGCGGATAGGGAAGGAAAGCTATTTGAAATAAAAGTAAATGGGGAAACCTGCCCGGACATGAAGCCGGTAAAGATGGATATCAACCTTAACGGATTTCAAAAAATAATTGGCATTCAGTTGAAAAGCGGTGAAACCAAGCATTTGCTTAAGAAAATGGGGTATGGGGTGGTTGGAAATTCCGCATTGGTTGCACCCTATCGTATGGATATAATGGATGAAGTGGACATATGGGAAGATATTGCAATTGCCTATGGGTATGAAAATATCGAGCCAACGATGCCAAACTTCTTCACGAGCGGTAATGTATTGCGCAAAAACCAAGACGTAGAAGAAATCATGCGAAGCATGGGGTTCATGGAAATAAAAACATTTACGCTCACCAACAAGGCAAAAATAGCCGCCTGTGGAATAACGGGAGGCTATGATGAGGTTCTCAATGCTGCAAGCGAAGAATACAGCATTGTAAAGCCAAGCCTCATTCCATCAACCCTTGAAGTTCTTGGAGTGAATAAAACCAAGGGCCTCCCGCAAAAAATATATGAAATTGGAACCAGGTGTGTAAATGGAAAAGTTGGGGACGCGCTCATATTTGCACTAGTAGATAAGGGAGCTAGTTTTTCAGAGATAAGAAGCTACCTCCAAACGATTATGGGGGAGCAGTCTAAAGAGTTTGAAATAAGAAAAAATACTGAAAATGACTGCTTTGAAAGCGCAAAATCAGGGATAATTTACTCTAATGGAGAAAGAATTGGAAAAATGGGGGAATTAAAGGTTGCAGTAAAGGAGCTTTTTGGCCTTGAATTCAATGTTTGCGTCTGTGAACTAGCGCTCTAATTAGTATTGCGCCTGTAATTTTGGCCGTCAATTCAAGACAACCATACTCTAATTATTGTATTAGATATTTTGGCGCATCAAATGTGGGTGGGGGGAGGGCATTGTTCCACTATTATTATGTTTGGTTTGTTTGTTTTTGTTTTATGTAACTATAGATACATTAATATATATTAACCGCCTTTTTCTTTTTGTTGGTTTGTATGTGGATTATTTATATTTACGACATAAAAACAAAAAACAAGAAGGAATTTAACCGCGTAAAACGGATGTTTTACTATACATTCAACAAATTGCCAACACAAAAATTCTTTTTTAGGACAAAATCAGTGCTGTTGGTTCCGCCAGAATATGAACAAATCCTCGATAATTTCTTCAATAAATTCAAGCCATATCTCGAAGTTTATAAAGTCCGAACAAAATTAGTTGAGGAACTTTAAGTGGAAAAAATATCGCCCGCCAAAATCAAACCCATTATTAGTGGAAGTATGCCCCCTCTCCTATGTTTTGCCTGTTCCTTCCTTAATTTTACAATTTTGTCCTGACGTTGCAAACCTTACACTTACTTTTCAGAGAATAATCGACTAATTTTTTCATTGCCTTTACTGCTTGAATTGGCGCACCATAGGTTGGAACCCCTGAACTTTCCAATACTTTCCTATAGCTCTCGGTAAAAGTTCCGCCAACGGCAGTAACTACTATTGGTTTTCTTTTATCGTTCGATGCATTTTCCAGTATGCTTAATATATTCTCATTCATATTTGGGGCTTGGAACAGGACATCTATAAATAACCCGTCAACAGAATCGCTCGCCATTGCAATTTCTATGGCCTTCCTATACTCTTCAGGGGTTGCATCTGCCGTAAGATCCAACGGATTGCCAACACTAGTATACTCTGGAATAACTGCCTTTATTCTGGCTGCCAGGTCGCTATCCAGCTCGGCAAGCTTCAATCCATTCTCTTCAATCGCATCTGCCGTAAGCACGCCCAGCCCGCCGCCATTGGTTATTACCATCATCCGTTCTCCCAACGGAAGCGTTTGGTTGAAAACCTTTACAAAATCAAAAAGCTCATCTAATCCCTCAGCTTCAATGACTTTAGACTGCCTGAACGCCGCCTTATATGCCAAATAATTCCCAGCAAGATTGCCGGTGTGCGATTTCGCTGCCTTAAGCGCCCCGCCGTATTTTCCAGCCTTAAGCACGATGATTGGTTTTACCTTATTTACCTTTTTCATCTGCTTCAAAAGTTCAACTCCATCCTTCGTTCCTTCAATATACATTACAATCTGCTTTGTTTCCTTGTCCTTCAACAGATATTCAAGAAGATTAGACTCATTT
>Ga0172379_10008880_pt1 | contig 12534 bp, 9 predicted proteins | sample GrowelOW334metaG_FD_119756 | JGI IMG/M metagenome (GOLD analysis project Ga0172379, IMG submission 119756) | Groundwater microbial communities from an aquifer near a municipal landfill in Southern Ontario, Canada - Groundwater well OW334 metaG | ecosystem: Environmental > Aquatic > Deep... | reverse complement strand
TTTTATGAGAAAAGGTGAAACGGCGCCGTATGTTCTTATCAGGGCAAGAAAGAAGACGGGAAATTACACGGACAATCCACCCATACACTTGATTCAACTTTGGAAAGACGGCAAGGGGGGAGCAAAGGAAGTCAAAGAACCTGATGTTGAACTTGGCGGCGGACTTGTATTTGCAGAATTTCCACTTGAGGAAGCAGAAAGAAACAAAAATACTTCTGCAGATAGAAAAGACGAATACACATTCAATGACTTCAGAAAAGGTCATTGCATATTTGTGATAGCGCCTTTTACGACTGATTAGTGATTTGGACGCGATAGGATCTAATCATTAAAAGTTTTTCGTAATTACCAAATTCATCTTGAAATGCTACAAACCCTATGGATTTTCAGTGGGGAGTTCTATCTGTGTTTGTTTTATTTCAAACGAAAATCGGTATAATAGATTACATCGGCAAAGAATTTATAAAACGGATAAAACGATTTAATACTTTCATCATAGATATTTCCAATGTCGCTTTTCAAAACTGCTGTGTAAAAACTATATCATACCAATCCGCCTTCAAGCATTAAAGCAAAGCCAATGAAAAGAGGATAATGAACGGACTGTATCTTTGGCGTTGGAAACTTCGACAAGAGCCTTCGAGAGGGCATCTTCCAAGTCAACGAGAGATTTCCATGACCTGTTCCAAAAATATTTTTCGCGGATGTGTTCCCATAGATGTTCAACCGGGTTGAGTTCGGGTGAATATGGAGGTTGGAAAATAATTCTTATGTTTTCAAAAACGCCGAGGTTTTTGGATTTGTGCCACGCGGCGCCGTCCATAACGATAATGACGCGATATTGGGAATATTCTTTTGAAAGCTCGTTTAGAAATATTGTCATTGCATGGGTGTCGGCGTAAGGTAGTATCAGGGAAAAAGACTCTCCATCCCATGGACAAACAGCGCTGAAAACATGTGTGTACTGGCGTATTATCTGTTGTTCCAGGCAAGGTCTCACGCCATTGGGGGCCCAACAACCTACAAGAGTGTCGATTCTTCCGAACCTTCCTTCATCCTGAAAAAACAGTTTCACCGGTCGCTTGTCGTTTTCGTCGAACTTTTTCGCGGCGGCATCCACAATCTCGGGGAGTTTTTTTTAAACTCTTCCTGGCTTTCTTTCCTGCTCTTGGGATGGCGCGGTTTAGGAACTACCTTTCGCCAGCCATTGCGATTGAACAGATCGTACACAAAATCATCCGATACTTTCATCCCCGTCTTTTTCTCGATTCGCTTTTGTACGTCCCAAGCGGTGATGATTAATCCTTTCTCGGCGTCGTTGGCGAATTCGTTTAATAGTTCGGATTCTTGTTCTACTGTCATGTAAGAACTTCTTCTCCCGCCTCTACCTTTGAGGGTGAATTCGTCCGGTCCATTTTTGTTATAGGCGTGCACCCACTGATGCACTGTCCCCTTGGATACGCCGACTACATCCGCTGCTTCGGCAGGTGTGAAACCTTTTGTTTTGATCACGTAGATGATTTGCCATCTCTGGAATTGTTCCTTGCTTTCCGCCTGAGCCAGTTTTTCACGCAACATTACCGCCGTCAAACAGTCAGCTATCACCGTTTTTCTCAAATAACCACCTCCATAGTATTTATTGAAGGTAGCATATCATCTTAGTTTAGCGATTGCAAGCGGATTGGTATCAGTTTGCACTTATGCAAAATTGAAAGGCAATATTGTCAAAGGACCACGACCTTTATATTCCAGCTTATTCATTTTTGCGAGTTCGGCATCGAGCCGATATTTTTGCCAATTGATACGGCTTTCTTCGTCAAGCCTATCAATTATTGATGCTATTCGCGAACCATCAATAGAATCCCTGTTATTGCTCCAATCAAACTGAAGAATGAATATAGAGGTAATAGTGGTGATCAACTCACTTTGCCAAGTGTTTTTTTTGAGAGTCTCTGCCAGAGCTGTTGCGAATTTACTCCATTTGCAATCATCTTTCAACATTAATGCGAGATAGCCTATAATTTGCTCATGAGGATGTATTGCCGGAAGCAATGTCAGGCGTTCCATATCAATGTCTATAGATATGAACTTTGAGATATTCTCACCCTTAAGCCATAGTAATTTTAAAAGAGCTGTAATGCGATATAAATCATTCGACCTATAAGTATCCGGCTTCTTTAGAAAATCAGAAATAGTTCTTTGAAAGTCTCTGCTGACATTAAGCAAATCAATAGATTTATTAAATAAAGATTCGTTGGTATGCGAGTCATTGATTAACATTGCCTCCTGCATGTATGCGTTAGCTTCATAGATTCTTCTTCGATCTTGATCTTCTGCCTTGAGAAAAAAATCTTTAGATATATTAGAGTGGTCAAATCCACGTTTCTGATACTCATAGTATTGATTTATGTCGCCTTCAAGATATTTCATATGGGAATAGTAAAATGCGTTGATGGCGTAGGTACCTTCTAATGCTCCAATAAAGTAGTCTTTGGGCCTCATATTAAATATATTATTAAGTTTATTTATGGCAATTAATAGGCACTTATCACATGTTTCAAAATCGAATATGTTTTGATGTGAAGAAGATAGAATATTATAAAAATTAAATATGTAAGGAAGACAATTGAAGTCAAAGCGGCCCAAAAGATACTCTGCTTGTTTTTCAGCTTCTTTGACCACCGCGGCATTTGTACAGAAACGACCGCCATGATCATTTGCAAGGAGCCAAAAGCTTATCGCTCTTATATACATAGGACTAGAAGCATCTTGGCTCATAAATTTTGACTTCTTATCAAGACAAAAGACAACAAAATTAGATAAAAAAAGAGCCTGCCCCGAATCCATATTATTAAAATCAGACTTAAGATATTCCAAGATTTTGTTGATATCTTCTAGAAATAAATGCAAATGCGACGACATTGTATGGAATATTTGTTCAAAGATGAAACTATCGTCTATATTTTCTTTGAGGGTTATCGAATATTTTGATATCAATGAATCCAATGTACTGATTATTTTCTTTTTTGATATACTATCAGAAAAAGCTTTTTGCCAATCTATTGAACACCCAGTCAGCCCTTCGAAAGCCACGATCAACTCAAGGTGATTTTTTATCGGAACAATATAAAGAGGTGATTTCGCAGGAAGTTTCCTGAGATCAGCAATTTCCGATAGCTCTACCGGTATAGCATCTAGTTCGGCTTTCTTACAGACATTTAGGGCTTCTTTTTTGTTTATTTCAGGAAGCATGAATATATCAACCCAAGGTAAATGTTCTCTGATATGTTTTATCTTTTCCTCAATTTCCACTTCACAGGCGACCCAGTCTATATCAAACTGACCGGTCGTGACCACATTCATCGGAACATGCCTGCCACTGATTCGGCTAAGGATCGCAAGCATCAGAGGAAATCCCAGACTTGGACCCTCCACCCCGGGATTGGCCTTGGATATTGTCCATTTCTTCAAACGTTCGTCATTGTATGGTGTAGTATGAGCATCCCAGTTTTCATGGACGTGGCAGTGCTTGTCAAAGATATCACAAACAGTTCTAATTTGATGCCTTATGCTTTGATCATCTTTTCTAAACTCATTTCTTAATGGACCATGTCCTGTTACATTAACCTCGAATATTGGCCATCTGCCGTATGTGTTTCCACCATTTGTGATGATTAAAGGAAGATATGTCCGACCGGGTTCCTGCTTCTCTGTGCTGCTGAAATTCATTTCCTTTATTTCATTTAGATAATACTGATACGGATCATCACCTTTGGTGTACCCGTTTATGAACTCTATCCATGCTTTAAGGAAGTCCTGAGTCTTTTTTGCAGAGCTGGTTTCATCATCAGTCGGTATCCTGCAATCTTCGAGTTTTTCTTTTATATCCTGCCACGCAGAATCTATGACAGGACGATGTATTTTTAGATTGCCTCCTGCAAATTCACTTGAATTAGCGCAGGAAGCAAGAAAAAAATCCATTGCGACGAAAATCCCGCGAGCAGGGTTTGCCAGAATATCGATGAATTTACTCCACATTTCGTTTTTATCTGTTTTGCCGCCTGAAGGCTTTTCTTGCTTGTTCATCAAAACGTTCTCCTGAATAAATGTTATCTCTCGATTTTCGACTATCTAAGTTTACAGAAGTTAATATCTGAAGGCAATCGCAAGAATTTAAATAATTATTTCGCTGAATCAGAAAAACTATAAATTGCATCGTTTGTAGAAGGTAGATGAAGTCAAGAATGAAAGCAGAGAAGGGAAGTTATGAAAATATATACAAATATATCTAAAATTATGACAATTATCATCTGGCTTGTTCCCATCCCATTTGTCTTTGTAATGATGTTTTCAACTCATTGTCATGCCGTTGGAAAAAAGACTATTGTCATCAACGATTTTGACGCATCCGGTTACGTTTACGGCATCGAGCGCGTGGTTCCCGATATGGTTATGAGCGAACTGGTCTCGACAGGACTATTTACAGTAGTTGAGAAGAAAAAGTTCGATGAAATAAAGCGCGAACAGGCGGATTGTCTTACCGGCGTTTATGCCAAAAAGAACTGTCCGCAAGTCGGGAAAGCATTCGCCTCAGAATACCAGTTGAATGGTGTGATTTCCGAAGTGGGCATCGAAGAGAAAGACGTGAATGTAGGTAGCTTTCTCAAAAACGCGGATTTTATGGATCTCAAACATCGAACTGTTACTGCTCGAGTGAAGATCGACGTGAGGATCGTGGATGGCACCACAAGGGGAATCATATTGACTGCCTCAGGGACGGGGGTTGAGAGGGACAAAGACTGGCACGGCGCCGGTTATTTCGACAATGCCTTTTCTCACATCGAAGTCGGCAACCGGGAATGGCAACAAAGTTTTCTCGGCAAAGCGGTTCGCAAGTCTGTACAGGACATTGTGCAGCAGATCGTCATGCAACTCGGCGCCGGCGGGTTTTCCGGCCACGAGGGACAAGTGACTGCCATTTCCGGCAATTACGTGTACGTCAACATAGGTGCGGCGCAAGGTGTGGAAAAGGGAAATAAAATGACAGTTTCCAAGCGCAAAGACGTCTTCAATAATCAGGGCGCCCTTGTATACAAAGGGAAAGAGTCCGTTGCTGTCATAGTAATAACAGATGTACAGGAATCAGCAGCCCAAGGGAAGATCATCGAACGGCTCGAACCGGTTTATGAAGGATATCTGGTCGAGATAAAGGAATAATTCTTGCAATTATGTATTCAACTTTCGGCATGGCAAAACGAGATAAAAATATTAAAGGAGCCAAAACAATGAATAAGAAAATGATTTATATTGTCACCTTTGCAATCTCAGTATTTGTTAACTCTATTGCCACCACAGTCAGAGCAGAAACTCCTGTGCAAAGAGTCGTACGCTTATATATGTCTATGAGAAATTACATGGATAGGCCCGATTCGGTCAAGCAAATTACTGTTGACAACAGTGGGGAAATCAATGCATTTGCTGACTCTTACGGCGGAATCACAGTCACTGCGGGAATGATGAATTTTGTGACGAATGATGCCGAATTAGCAATTGTCTGCGGGCATGAAATGGCACATCTTTCATCGCAACATATAAAGAGGAGCCTGTTCACGAGAGTAGTAGCCGGCCTCGCGTCAGAGGTTGGTGGGGATGGGGGAAACGTAGCAGGCTCCCTTCTTTTTACCAAGCAGAGTAGAAAGCACGAACGCGAGGCTGATCGTCTCGGTATGCTTTATATGTGGCAGGCGGGTTATGATCCCCGAATTGCGTGGAAATTCTGGGCGCGGATGGAGCAGAAATTCAATCAGGGAGATCCCGGAGTTACAAAATATATTTTAACTCATCCGGCTAATAATGAAAGAATCGAGAACTTCAAAGTCATGCCGGTTCGTATTTGCAATGACAACAGACGCATGAAATATTGCGACGAAATTCTATCGGACAGAGAGTTGCTTGCTGCCTATAAAGCTTTTGTCGGAAGAGACTGATGTTTTATGCAAAAAAAGTGTTGCAGATAAAAAATATACTTAAAGGAGGTATTCTCTTGAACCGAATTATTGGAATAACGTTTTTATCTGTAGTACTGATCGTTTGTTTTTTAGGATGCTCCGTAAAAAAAACGGAAAGCTCTAATTATAAAGGAGTTGGCGGAGCAGATACCTCGAAAAAGATAACGATGACAAACAGGTTGGTCAAAGGCGGTAGAATCACAAGTGGTTATGGTTGGAGGCCGGACCCGTTTCATTCCAATCGAATACAGAATCATAAAGGACTGGATATCGCCGCTCCACTTGGAAAACCAATACACAGCGCTATGGATGGACAGGTGATATTTGCCGGACGCAAAGGCGGATATGGCCTGTTAGTGACCATAAAGTCCGGTTATGAGGAAATTAAATACGGCCATTGTTCTTCTTTAATTGTGAGCAAAGGACAATATGTGACAAAAGGTGACACAATAGCGCTGGTCGGAAGCACCGGCCGCTCTACCGGGCCTCATCTGCATTTTGAAATTACCAAGAGTGGACGCAATATTGATCCGATCGCGTGGCTGACGACTCAAAAAGACAGCAATGTGCTTGCGGGAATCAACATAAAGGAAATCAAGGGGAATACAAAAACCGCCAGAAAGGTCGTCATGCTCCCGCCAAAACCGGTAGCATTAGCTTCAGCCGGCACAGTTGTTCGAAGGCCTTTACAGCCTTCTGCAATCCGCAACAATGATGTAAACAATCCAGTTCGGATGCCTGAACGCACACGACCCGCCAGTGGGCCGGGGGAGATTAAGATTTCCACCCGTTTTCTGAATCCTTCCGATACATGTGAAATCGTTGTTCTTGTAGATGGTCGTGAGAAATCCAGAGATTCCGTTCATTGCGGTGGGCAATATTATGCTTTGCTGGACACGACTGTGCCCGCGGAGGCAGGCCGCAGGCTGATAAGTACTGAAACAAAAACATGCGATTCGGATTCAAATTGCGAGGTGCGAAACGTTCAGAATTATGTCGATGTTGAGGCTGGGAGAGCCGTGCAGGTGGCTTATGTTTCCCACTTCTGATGTTTCAACATGTCGCATGTCCTTACATGTGACAATAGAATCAATTCGATACTATGATATGGAAGGAGAATGTGAAAATGATATTAAATAAAAAGAACGCAAAGAAAAGAAACGTCGGACTGATTAATATCCTTCCAATAATACTGCTTGTGCTATTTTCCATGACAGGATGTTCAAAGATACCCGACGAACTCAATAAATTCGATTATCTTGACGCCAAAAAGCTTTCCCTGCCAAAGGTCAAACAAGCGTCAACCATATATGCGGTTGACGGTTCGAAACTGGCGGACCTGTATGTGGAAAACAGGAAATATGCCACCCTTAAAGAAATTCCAAAAAATCTCAGGCTCGCTTTCATTGCCATCGAGGATGAGCGATTTTACCAGCACCACGGAGTCGATGCACGCGGCATAGGAAGAGCATTTATTCAATCAATCAAGGCAAGACGATTAGCCCAAGGCGCAAGTACTATCACCATGCAACTCGCGAGAAATATTTTCCTGACCAACAGAAAGACTTTTTCCAGAAAGATAAACGAGTCTTTAATAGCGATACAACTTGAGAAAAACCTTTCAAAGGAACAAATTCTAGAATTGTATCTCAACCAGATTTATTTCGGGCATGGGGCGTATGGAGTAAAGGAAGCAGCGGAGACATATTTCGTAAAGGATCTCAGAGACCTTACCCTTTCGGAATGTGCCGTCATGGCGGCGGCAATCAAGGCGCCCGCCATATACTCGCCGTTCATCGATCCGGGGAATTCTCTAAAACGCCGCAATATTATTCTGGCTAAGATGCGAAGTCTCAATATTATTGATGAAGCCGCTTACGCTCATGCCTTGAGAGAACCTTTGCGCTTAGCCGCTAAACCTGAGGGGGCCGGCGGAAAAAGAGCACCATATTTTGTGGCATGGGTCCTTCATCAACTTACCGATACTGATGGCGAATTCAAATACACCCATCAACAGTTATACACCGAGGGATACAAGATATACACAACGCTCGATCCACAGATGCAGACTGATGCCGAGGCTGCAGTCAGGGGTGGTGTTGCCGCCGCGAATTTGTATCTGAAGCCGGACATCACGAAGTCAGACGATCAAGCACTTGATTTCGCATTAAAAAATGACGTTCGCCTTCTCTCTGCTTCGACGCAGTCTGATTTCATGCTTTATCTTAACGGTATGGCCGACAATTATGCCGATAATTGCGGTCCGGATGAAGCAGCGGACCCTTTGTGCATAAGAATCTCCGAGACATTTCTTGCGCTGACCGGCTCGTCCAAACCACGCAGTAACTACCGGGCCGGTGAATTGGCCATCAGTCCCGATGTTTTCATTCGAGCAAGGAGACACGCCATGACAAATCCCTTTGTATCTCAAGGCGCACTTATTGCTCTCGATGTACACTCCGGAAATATTCTTGCAATGGTAGGTGGAACGGATTTCAGAAAATCCGAATTTAACCGAACGTGGCAGGCAAAGCGACAGCCCGGCTCATCATTCAAGCCATTTGTATATCTTACCGCGCTTGAAAACGGCGATTCTATGTCGGCAACCGTGGTAAATGGGAAATACTGCATCGGGAACTATTGTCCCCAAAACTATGGCGGCGGTTACGGAGACAGCGCTACAGTTACGTATAATGAAGCGATCGTGCATTCGTTGAATATCCCCGCCGTGCGGGTCGGCCAGAAAACAGGTCTCGATAAAATTGCGGATATGTGCAGGCAGCTTGGTATTAAAAGCTATATTCCGGTAACGAATTCAATGCCTCTTGGAACAGCATCCTTATCCCCGATGGAGATGGCATCGGCATATTCGGTAATAGCCGACAATGGCCGAAAGAGACCGCCTGTCGGCATCACTGCCATTAAAGATTCGACCGGTAAAACAATTTACTCGCACAATTACGGCAGACAGGACGAACGTTTACTATCTTCTAATACAGTAAGGGAAATCACAACCGCCATGTCACAGGTGCTGACTCGCGGTACAGCGACCCGCGCATATTTCGGCAGGCCTACGGCGGGTAAAACAGGCACAACTACCAACTTCCGGGATGCCTGGTTTGTCGGATTTTCACCTGACATTTCCACTGCAGTATGGATTGGAAACGATGACACCAAGCCATTGTGCTCGAACCGCAAATGCACAGGACACAATATAACCGGCGGTACTGTGCCAGCACCGATCTGGCGGGACTTCATGAAGTCAGCCTCTTTGAGCATGGGATTCAGCAATTTCGTTTTCGATGAAGAAGCCGAGCCGGAAGTATCGACAAATGAAAAGCCATTATCCGCAACCCAACCTATCAGCGGCACTGAACCTGAAGATACAACTAAAGCCATACAAGTTTCGCCGTCTGATGAAAGTATGCACTAGGGTGTATATGAATCATCTCCTCTCGACAATGATAAAAACCTGTTTTAAGATTCCGTGAAAGAGCGGACAGTGAAAAGTCCCAATGCCCACTTTCAATAGAATACTGAACATCTTCTGAAAGTCTATCACATGGTGATGATAGACAATGAAATCGGTTTGCTTTTAAAATGTTGTCAACTACGAAAATGCCACCTTCCTGGCATTTTGAATCTTCTAAGTTCTGAACCCCATTATCACTCGTCCTGAACCAATGTTCATGTCATCCGAGAAATAACTGCAGACGTTATATGTCCTAAATGTAATATGTGATGAATTTGATTAGCACAGGACCAGATGGCGATGTTGAGCTGCCTAAAATATTTTTCAAAAAGTATCAAAAATCCGAAATTCTATCGTTTGTATAGGTCAAAGGTTATTGAAATGAAGCTGAGGGAGGTGGAACGTCATGGAGAGCTGGTAAGCAATAACCCCAACGGGCGGCGGGCAAAACTACTACTAAAAGCCCGCCGGTCCCGGAAGGGAAAAGACCTTGAAAGAAATTTCAAGATTTATTTTTCAGAAACATCAAAAAACAGAAAAACCATCGTTTGTATAGGTCAAAGGTTATTGAAATGAAGCTGAGGGAGGTGGAACGTCATGGAGAGCTGGTAAGCAATAACCCCAACGGGCGGCGGGCATGAACCCGCAGAAGTCTTTGAACACCGACTCCACCTTCCCAAGCTGCGCCTCTATACAAATTGCTTAATCGATTTATAAAGCCGAAAGGTGAGCAACACAAACGTGAAAGGAGGAGAGAGGTTCACGAAAGATCGAGACAAAAAAGTCGGTAGAAAGAGGAAAAGGTAAAAATCAGAAAGGAGGGGTGAAAGGTTCAGGAAAGAACGGAACAAATAAGACGTCGGAAAGCGAAGAAGAGATGTCTCGGATCATCAAACATGATAATTCAAACCGAGGCAAAAACAAACGGAGGTAAGAACATGAAGAGCAAATGCACAACAAACGGATCTGTCAACATCTTGAACGTTGACCACATTCCCGCCGGGACGTTTTTCGGTGGGGACGAAATACCGCCAGGGACCTTTCATGGCGGCGATGAGATTCCGCCTGGCACATTTCATGGCGAAATCCAGTAGTTCAGTAATGCCGGTCGGTTGGCGGAGTGGGCCTCACTGCTCCGCCAACTCGAACGGCCTTACAGGCAGGAAAGAAACTATTTCATAACTAGAGGAGGATATAAGAATGAATCAGCAAAGAATCGCATATAGAACAACCGACAACACAGTCGACTATTTTTTCAGCTTTGAAGAGCAATATGGCGGTACTTGGAGAGCATATGTCGAAAGCCAGCCATCATACAGAGATCGCGCCACGGATGCCCATAATACACATCGGCTTTCAGATGGGGGACGATTATATGTTTGTTGGACAAGCCCTCTCAGGTCACTTGCAGAGGCGAGGAAGGTCGCGGCCCTTTGGGCTGAAAAAACCCAGAATTACATCCGCACAGGGTGCAGATTCTAAATCTATAAAGAGGAGACAACAAAATGTTCAAAATCGTTAAGGAAATCAAAGATTCGCATTCAAGCCGCCCCATACTCATACTCCATTGGAGAGTTCTTGAAGAGGTTATCAAGACCATCGGAAAGATACGAGCTGAGTCAGGTGGAGCAATTGGCGGTAATGGCGATACCACAGAAGTAAGTCACTACCACTTCGATGAAACCAGTCGTAATTCATATGTAACGTATTCCCCCGACTACAAACTACTCAATCGTCTGTTTAAGAGCATCTGGAATCCAAAAGGTGTTCGACTCCGTGGGTTCATCCATAGTCATCCCGGACGCATGAGTTGCCCATCACACGGGGACGAAATCTATGCGGAACGGATATTGAAAACCATCAAAGATCTTAAGCACCTTTGGCTTCCAATTGTAAACACAGTCCCAGATACTGGAGAGTTTAGATTTACTCCTTGGGTCGCATATCTATCAGAGAAAGGTGTTTCAGTCGTTAAGGGTAGGGTTCAGGTTGTTAATTATCCCGCCAAGCCATCTTCACTTGACTACAGGGATATTATCCCAAAATCAATACAAGCCGGCATGGTGCTCGACGAAATAGTGATAGAAAGAACTCCACGAACCACTGTTGTAATTCAACCTATCACAATAAACGGTAAAACAGAACGAGCCGCGTTCGCAAGTCAACTTACCACAGAGGGGCAGGAACAAAATGTCTTTACAGGAGGGATAGCCGAACAGAGTGGCGTGGAACAAAGTACCATAGATATCGCAAAGCCAGATATCACTTTTGCAGGATGTAATATGTTCAACCGTGTCGAGAATGCCTACAACCTAAAATTGATGAGTTGTCGCAGAATTATAGCAGTGGGCGCTAGCGGAGCCGCATCCTGGCTGGAAGACCTATCTCGGGCCGGTTTGGGGCAGTTCGTCTTAATCGATCCCGATGTGGTCACCGAGACTAACCTTGCCACACAGCAGGTGTATCGTAGGGACATCGGGCGTCCCAAGGTTGATTGTATCGCTGAGCGCATTAGGGATATTAACCCAGCAGCAAAGATTACAGTTCTTCAAAAGAGTCTCGATGATCTCACAGATGAAGAAATTCGCCAGTTGGCCAAAGACCCTATTGATGGTCAAGAAAGCAATTGCACGGTTATATGCGGTCTGACCGATGAATTCTTCGCCCAAGCTCGGGTTAACAGACTCGCACTCCAGTTTGGGCTGCCGAGTTTATGCGCCCAAGTGTATAAGGAGGGCCGAGCAGCAGAGATTACATTTACCTACCCAGGAGTGACGCCAGCGTGCCATCGCTGTGCCCTGAATTCCCGATATAAATATTATCTCGAGGATAATCAGAAGAACGATGTCACTTCGAAAGGAACACCAATATTTTCAACCACCCGGCTCAATGCCATCAAGGGTTTCATAATGCTGGCAATCCTGCATCACGGTTCTGATCATCCACGATGGGGCAATACGCTTTCCAGAATTGGCAATCGTAATCTTATCCAGATCCGATTGGATCCAGATATCGAGATGGCCATCTTCAAACGTGTATTCGAAAAAGCCGATA
>Ga0172379_10008879_pt1 | contig 12537 bp, 9 predicted proteins | sample GrowelOW334metaG_FD_119756 | JGI IMG/M metagenome (GOLD analysis project Ga0172379, IMG submission 119756) | Groundwater microbial communities from an aquifer near a municipal landfill in Southern Ontario, Canada - Groundwater well OW334 metaG | ecosystem: Environmental > Aquatic > Deep... | reverse complement strand
CTATAGCGTATTTCACAAAAAAAAGCAACTCCCGTCTGTGTTTACGGGGTTGGATGGTTAGTGGATAAACGCTTTTCTGTGGATTTTTGAAATTCCGTGGGTTTTTATCGCTTTTATGTGGGCTTTGGTGCCGTAGCCCTTATGTTTCTCAAAGCCGTAAACGGGGTATTTTTTGCCCATTTTAAGCATATGCCTGTCTCGTGTTACTTTTGCAACGACGGAGGCGAGAGAGATGACAGGAACCTTGTCGTCGCCGTGGATGATTGTTTGCTGATGTGTATAATTTTTTGGAGCGTGCAGGCTTCCGTCCATAAGTACGAGGGTTTCTTTTGGTTCACATCGGAGAGCTTTGAGAGATTTTTTGAGAGCGAATTTGATCGCGTAGGAGAGGCCTCTTTTGTTTATCATATCCGCACTTCCAAAAGAAACGGCATAGTTTATTTTCCCCGCTCTTTTTTCCTCCTTTATTTTTTCAAACCATTCATCTCGTTTTTTTTCGCTCAGTTTTTTGGAATCGCGGACGCCTTTTGAAAATTTTTTAAAATCAGTATTTTGAGCAGGTACACAAAAAGCGCAAACCGATACGGGTCCCGCAAACGGACCACGACCCGCTTCGTCTATTCCGATAATATATTTTATTTCCGGCGGGATTATGATTTTCACAGTATTTAAATAGTACAACAAACCACAGGTAAAGAAAAAGCCGTCCCGAAATCGGGACGGCTGTGTGCGCTATTGCGCACTGATACACTTGGCATACGCTTCCTTTGCGTCACCGTACATTTTGTCGGCAGTTGCCCTGTCTTTCGTACTTGTATGGAAGTCACGAATGACGAGCACCTTTTCGTCGAAAGTTTTTTTGCAGTCCATCGGACTTTGCGGACCTTCTTGTCCGACAACGGCGCCGTTGCGACGCGCTTGTTGCATCAGGTATAAATCCCGGTTTGCATTGCGGTTGGCTATGTATGGATCGTACCCCATACCGCCGTAGTAACCGCCACCGCCGAGATACGGGTTGCTGTAACGGCCGTAACCGTAACCATAACCGAAGCGCGATGATTGAACTATGTCAATCTGCGCACCCATACCCATGGCCTGAAGCGTCTGCTCGGTGTTTGCACCGAGCGCCTTGGCGGTAAGACCGTAACCGATACCGGTGCAACCTTGAAGCAAAAACGCCACAAGAAGTGCGCCCATAATTTTTAATAGCCTGTTCATGACACACCTCTTGGTCAAATTCAAAGGATATCTGTTTGTTATTATACACCATATTTTTTATTTTGTAAAGTAGTGGGGATATTGCCGTTCATACACCCAAAAAAGCCTTTAAATATAGCTTATTTCTGACCACAAAACAGTTTCTCGGTAAAGTACACGAGTGGAAACATTGCGGGTATAATGAAATGAATGACTGATGCAAAAACAAAAAAATTCGTTCATCTTCACACTCACTCTCACTATTCCCTTTTGGACGGTCTTTCAAAGATTGAAAATCTGGTTGCGGTGGCCAAGAATGATGGTATGCCGGCGGTTGCCGTTACAGATCACGGCAATATGTACGGCGCGATTGAACTCTATAAAAAATGCAAATCGGCGGGGGTAAAACCGATTCTTGGGGTGGAAGCTTATATTGCCACTCGCACTCGTTTTGACCGCGAGCCAGGCGTTGACAGCAAACGGTACCATCTTACACTCCTCGCAAAAAACTATACGGGATATCGTAATCTCATCAAAATGGTGACGGCGGCGAATCTTGAAGGATATTATTACAAACCGCGTATGGATAAAGACTTGCTTCGCGAAAATAGCGAAGGCATCATCTGTCTTTCCGGGTGTTTTGGCGGTGAGCTTGCCCGCGCGCTCCGCAATAAAGACAAAGAACGCGCGTTGGCTGTTGTCCGTGAACATCAGGAGATTTTCGGCAAAGAAAATTATTTTTTGGAGCTCATGCGACATTCCGGAATACCCGGTCATGACGAGTGGGAAAAGGCGGTATACGATCTCGGTAAAGAACTTGGTATTCCCGTCGTTGCTACACAAGACTCTCATTACACCAAAAAAGACGACAAAAAAGCGCACGAAACATTACTTGCTGTCGGCACGGTCAACACCGGAAAAGATGCAGGCCTTTCTTTTGGAGGAGATGACTATTCTTTTATTACCACGGAAGAAGCATATGAAATTTACAAAGAATATCCCGAGGTGGTGAGCAACACCGCCCTGGTTGCCGAAAAATGTGACATAGAAATTGAACTCGGCAAGTGGGTTTTTCCAAATCTTCCCATTCCCGAAGGGGCTACTTACGATAGCGAGCTCCGACGCTTGGCATACGAGGGCATTCCTTCGCATGATCTTGCCGAGACGAAGGAGGTTGTGGACCGTCTTGAATACGAATTGAATATTATAAAAACCAAAGGATACTCTCCTTATTTTCTCGTCGTGGCCGATCTCTTGCGTTTTTCCAAAGAGAACGGCATTCTCACCAACGTGAGAGGTTCCGGCGCCGGTTCGTTGTGTTCGTATCTCATAGGCATCACCTTGGTTAATCCGCTTGAATACAAACTTCCTTTTGAGCGTTTCTTAAACCCCGAACGTCCGTCGGCCCCGGATATAGATATGGACTATGCCGACAATAGACGCGACGAAGTGATTGAATATGCCAAAAGAAAATATGGGAGCGATCATGTGGCACAAATTGGTACGTTTGGTTCTATGATGGCTCGAGGTGCGGTGAAAGATGTGGCGAGGGCTCTTGGATACCCGTATGCTTTGGGCGATAGAATTTCAAAAATAATTCCAATGGGTTCTCAGGGTTTTCCAATGACTATTGATCACGCAATGGAAATTGTTCCTGAGCTTTCCGAAATGTACAAAAAAGAAGCGGACGTAAAAACTATTATTGATATCGCAAAAAAACTGGAAGGTTGTGTTCGCCACATTTCCGTACATGCCGCGGGGGTCGTTATTTCACCGGGGGCGCTTACTGATTTCACGCCCGTGCAAATGGATCCGAAGGGCGGAAAACAAATCACTCAATACGAAATGCACGCTGTTGAAGATGTCGGGCTTCTCAAATACGACTTTTTGGGAATCAGAAATCTTTCTATCCTTGCCGATGCGGTACGTTTAGCGAAAAAATATCATGGTGTGGATATTGATATTCAAAAAATTCCGCGTAATGATAAAAAAACTTTCCGAATGCTCGCAAAGGGAGAAACCGTCGGGCTCTTTCAGTTGAATGGTTCAGGAATGACAAAATACTTGATGGATCTCAAGCCTACAACCATACATGATATCAACGCAATGGTTGCACTCTACCGCCCAGGTCCGATGGAGTCTATTCCCGAGTACATCAAGCGAAAATACAATCCGGCGCTCGTGCAGTATCTTGACCCTCGAATGAAAGACATTCTCGATCAGTCGTTTGGAGTTATCACCTATCAGGACGACGTCATGATGATCGCTATTAAACTCGCGGGGTATTCTTGGCTCGAGGCGGACAAGCTTCGTAAAGCGATGGGAAAAAAGATTCCCGCCGAAATGGAAATTCAGAAAGATAAACTCCTGAAGGGTTTTGTCTCAAATGGAATGACACCGACAAAGACAAAAGAACTCTGGGCGTTGATTGAACCCTTCGCTGCGTATGGGTTTAATAAGGCTCATGCTGCGAGTTATGGGCTTGTGGCGTACCAAACAGCCTATATGAAGGCGAATTATCCATCGGAGTATATGGCGGCGGTTTTGACGGCCGAATCCGGCGACGTGGAAAAGATTGCGGAAATTATCGCCGAATGCAAAAGAATGAAATTACCCGTCCTTCCTCCGGATGTAAACGAAAGTATGGGTGACTTTGCCGTGATAAAGGGCGCGACCCCGGCGGAAGATAAAATACGATTTGGGCTTCATTCCGTAAAAAATCTTGGAAATGAAATTTCTGATTACATAATTACCGAGCGTGAAAAAAATGGACGATACACAAATCTTTCAAATTTTCTTGAAAGAGTTCAGCACAAAAATCTTACTAAAAAATCTCTTGAAGCATTGGTAAAATGTGGAGCGATGGACGAATTCGGCGAACGTGGGCAGATGATCTTCAACATGGAAGATGAGCTTGGCTATAGCAAGAGTCTTGGGAACATAAATACCGCACAGACTTCCCTCTTTGGTTTGATGGCAAGCCCCGCAAGCATCCCGTTGCTTCGGCTCAAAGAATGTGAGCCAGCAAAACCGTTTGAAAAACTCACATGGGAAAAAGAATTACTCGGTCTTTACATCTCTGGCCACCCACTGGATAAATATCGCGAAAAACTTCTTGCTCGCGAATGGAATAATAAAAAAATAAAAGAGAGTGCGAGCGAAAATCAAATCGTTACGGTAATTGGCATTATTGAAGAAATGCGCGATTTGATGACCAAGAAAAACGAAAGAATGGCATTTCTCAAAGTTGCCGATCTCGAAGATTCTATAGAGGTCGTCGTTTTTCCTCGCACGTTTGATCAATTCAAAGACATTCTTGCCGCAGAAAAATGCGTCGCAATCAAAGGAAAATTCTCAAAACGAAACGGCGATGCAAGTGTGATTGCCGATGCTATAAAAATACTGGAATAGTCTGTAAAGTCTGAAAGTCAAAAGTCTATAAAGTCACAAAATACCTCTTAAAAAGGGGTATTTTTGTAAGATGGGATATTTGACTAAAATATATAAAACTGTTATAAATAACCTTGGAGTTTGTTTCCACAATCGTATGTGAAAGAGGTGATTTATGAACTACGAACAGCAGAAAGAGCTACGGGAAAAACTTTTGGTTCGCATGTTTCTTATGATGGTCGACGGTGATTCCATCTTGCTTCTTGAAGATGTTCAGCAAGAGATGAACGGCTTAGAACTCCCCGAAGAAGTTCTTACTCCGAATTTTTTCCGTCAAACGGACAACAGAACGATTTCTCTTACATCAAAGGGGAAAAGAGAGGCAAGGCGAATTCTTATGGACCGTCTTTTCCCTACCATCGAAGTCGTTAGACGCCGAGATCGTTACGCATAAGCAAAAATCCCCCGAAAATTTCGGGGGATTTCTTTATGAATGGTTGACTTTACTATAATCTTATATTACAATAATTTTTAGGTATTTTTTCTTTCAAACAACCAAAAAGAGGGCTGTATTTATGAGTCTAAAAGTAGAGAATCCGGTGTTGGTCGAAGTGCTGGCCGCGAACGGGTATCAAAAAGATTTTATCGGTGAGTATATGAAGACGGAACATCCGATTCTTCGCCTGGTGCTCGGCCTTTCCGGTATACTTTTTATTATTTCTATAATCTTCTCTTGGACTGTTATTGCTTTTGACTATCAACCCTCACCACTCCCTCTTGCAATAAGTTTTTTGTTGCTCATCGTGTCCTTCGGTATTTATGAATGCGTCATTGCGTTGGAGGTCCGTACTCTGTTTTCGGAGAGGTATCCGGAAAAGGCAAAATTGCTTGCGGAGTTCAAGGCCGTAAGAAAAGAAATATCCGGCTAGCGATTTTTCTATTTTTCAAAACCGCCCAAAATTGGGCGGTTTTTTCTTTGTAAAATTTTCTCGCCAACGGTCGGAAAAAGTTTTAAAGTCACAAATATACCTCTTTTTTAAGTGGTATTTTGGAGGATGAAAACTCCATATTGCGATTTTAATAGTATTGTTTTCTTATAATAAAGAATGCTGAATCTTACCAGAATTTGACAAGAATATAAAAGTATTCTACTATATACAAGGCTGATATTTAATAGCCAAACCCTTTCTTTTTGAAGAAAGGTAAACTCTAATCATGCCGGTGGGATATCGGTATGGTGAATCATTGTGGGATACATTGAGGAGAAACTCAAGTGAAAAATCAGAATTCTTTGGATGTAATTGAGCTCGATGGTGTGACAAAGGAAAAACTTCGCGCTTATCTACACGAGTACCCGTGGATTAAGGACTACTTGCCAAAAAGGCTTTGCGGATTAAAAACAGAACGTGCGGATGAGGAGTTGCTCTGTAAGGAAACGAAAGGTTCCGAAAGTCTCTATTTTATCCTGGGAAGTTTAGGAGACTTTTTGACGGAAGCAGGCGTCATTGACCATCCACCCCAAAAGAGAACTCTTTTTCGGTGGTTTCCTAAACCATGGAGAGAGCATATCAATGAAACGATTGCTGGGGCGGTAATGCGAAATTCAGATTCCGTTCGTTTTACACACGGGTATCCGTTTTATATTGTTCGTTCAAACATGACTACGAAATGTGTAACAGTTTATAAACCGCCCAAAAACAGATTCGGAAATGTAAATCATTATTCACTCCCGGTTTTTGCCAGACGGTGTTGCATTGAAATCGAAGAAAGATCCGCATTAAAGGCTACGGACGAATTCACAAAAACCGTCGTCAAAATACGTTCAGTCTAGCTGAACAAATCCCCCGAAAATTTCGGGGGATTTCTTTATAAACTTTCGACTTTATAGACTCGTTTTAATATCCTTGCAACTTATCCGAGCTCGGGTGTTGGCGGATTTTTTCGTGTGCTTTTGCTTCGATCTGGCGGATACGTTCGCGGGTGACGCCGAATTCTTTTCCTACTTCTTCGAGGGTGTGAGTAATGCCATCGATAAGGCCGTGGCGCATTTCGAGAATCTTTCTTTCCTTTGGGGAAAGATCGCTCAATATCTGAACGACATGGTCGGCAAGAATACGACGGGAAACTTCCTGATCCGGCGCGAGAATCTTGTCGTCTGCGATAAATTCTCCGAGAGTGGATTTATCATCTTCGTCTCCGATTGGTTTTTCGAGAGAAACCGTGTCCTGAACGATGTTTTCAATATTGTGAATCTTTTCTACTTCCACACCCATTTCCGTGGCGATCTCTGAAGCGAGTGGGTCACGACCGAGGTCTTGAGAGAGACGGCGGGAAATTTGTTTGTATTTTGCAATGGTTTCAACCATATGAACCGGAATACGGATTGTGCGGGATTGGTCAGCGAGGGCGCGGGTGATCGCTTGGCGAATCCACCACGTCGCATAGGTTGAGAACTTATACCCTTTGGCCCATTCAAATTTTTCAACGGCCTTGAAGAGTCCGATGTTTCCTTCTTGGATAAGATCGAGGAGGGTAAGGTCCGGGCTTCTTCCGACATATTTTTTTGCAATAGAAACGACGAGACGGAGATTTGCTTTTGCGAGAAGATTTTTTGCTTCAATGTCTCCGGCTTCGATGCGCTGGGCAAGCCCTCGTTCTTCGGAAGCGGAGAGGAGCGGGTATTGTCCGATCTCACGGAGATACATTTGAATGGAATCTTTAGATGCACTGTTTCCCGCGGAATATTTTTTGAGAACGTCGTCGGTATCTTCCAAGAGGCCACCGCTTTCGAGTACGTCGATGCCTACCTGTGCGAGCTTGTCGTAAAGTTCATCAAGAAAAAGGATATCGTCTTCGATGTGAGGAAACTCTCGGAGGATTTCATCGTACGTTACAAAACCGCGTTCGCGTCCTTTTAAGACAAGTCCTTCGGCTTTTTTGTCCTGGCTCTCTTCCCTTTCCTTTTTTTCTTCGACACTCTCACGCGGAGGTTTTTCTTGTTTTACCGGAGCAACTTTCTTTTTCGGAGCAATAACTTTTGCCTTTGCTTTCGGGGCGGGTTTTGCTTTTACCTTCACCTTTGCTTTCGGGGCGGGTTTTGCTTTTTTAACAAGCTTTTTTACAAGCTTCTTAACCGGAGCTTTTTTTGCCGGCTTCTGCACTTTGGCTTTTTTCTGCGGTTTTATCTTTTTTGGCATAATAGTTAGTTTTTTGGCTTTATTTGATATTCTGCATCAAAATCGATAATTTTACAACGTTTTTTGGTTTTTGTTGTAACGACCCATAAGAACCTTCATTTTTTCCAAGAGAACGGCAATCTTATCTCCGTCGTGGAGAAGCTCGGCCTTTTGGAGTTCTTTTTTTGTTTCGGTGAGGGCTTCAATAATTGCCTCTCTCTCGAGGTTTTGAAGGAGCTCCTGTATGGCATCTCGAATGGAGGCGGAACCTCCGTAAAATGCTTCGGCCTCAAAGATAAGCGCGTTCTTTTCGGAATCATTAAACATTCGTATCTCCCCCACAAACTCTTCCAGTTTGGCGGATAATTCGTCGGGAGAAACAGCGGGGTTTTCCATTGATTTTTGCCAATGATACACTCCGTATATTTTTCGCTCAATCATCTCTTTTCTTGTCGGAGTCGATTTTTTTTCTGGTATTGGAACAGAGTTTTCAGATCCACCCGGAAGTCTTTCGAATGTCATTCCGCGCCCCGCTTTTTGGACTTCTTCTGCAACTGCATCTCTCGGTATATCGAGGAAGGTCGCGACGACGCCTATGAAATGCGATTGGTCTATTTTGCTTTCAATACTTGCGATAATCGGGAGAACATTTTTTTCCACATTGAGTCGGAAGATTCGTTTGTCGGGGGATCGTTTTTCGAGTGTGCTTAAGAAAAATTCAACGATATGTTTTGCCTTTGAAACGGCGGTAATCCATTTTTCCGGGTTTTCAAGAATAAGATCCGCCGGGTCTTTTTCTCCGGAGAGATCGATGGCGAGAACATCAAATCCGCACATAAGCGCGGGGATAGCGCTTCTCTTCGCCGCGGAAATTCCCGCATCATCCGAGTCAAAAGCGAAAAGGATTTTTTCGGCAAAACGTTTGAGGGTTTCGAGGTGGAAATTGGTGAGAGCCGTACCGGAAACAGCCACGCTGTTTTTTGTGCCTGCCTGATGAGCCATTACGAGATCCATCTGCCCCTCTACCATTATGACAGAACCTGCTTCTCGTATGTGCGCTTTTGCAAGAGAAAGACCAAAAAGTATTTTGGATTAGTTGTAGAGTGGGGTTTCGGGGCTGTTTACATATTTAGCGGGATCATCTGAATTGAAAATGCGCCCTGAAAATCCGACGACTCTGCCCGAGCTGTCGGTGAGCGGAAACATTATACGCGAACGAAAACGGTCGTAGTGTCGTCCTTCTTGTCCGACCTTTTCCGAGCGGATAGACATTCCCGTCTTTTCCATCTCGTCGGGTTTGTATCCTTTACTCAAAAGATATTCCTCCAAGGCGTGCCATTCTGCGGGGGCGAAACCTATCTCAAAAGTATCTATCGTTTCTCCTGTCAGACCTCGTTTTTGGAGGTATGAGAGGGCGTCTTTATTTTTGCGAAGTTCTTTGCGATAGAATAATGTCGCATCGGCAAGGAGTGCGAAAAGGCGATCTTTTTCGTTCCTTTCTTTCGGATTTTCGGCGGTGAGAACAACGCCCGCTTTATCGGCGAGAATGCGGAGAGCTCCGCGAAAATCCGTCCCTTCGATTTCTTCAACAAAACTGAAAATATCACCGCCTCTATTGCATCCGAAACAATGGTATGTCCCACGGTCGGGCGATACCATAAAACTCGGCGTCTTTTCGTTGTGAAAAGGACACCGCGCGCGAAAATTTCCGCCCGCTTTTTCGAGCTTGATGTATCCGCCGACAACAGTGGCGATATCCAATCGTTCTTTTATTTGTTCTACGGATGAAGACATAGGAAAAAAGGTGGTGATTAGTCGTTGGTAGTAAGTAGTATACCACGCCCATATGAACCTTGCGCAATTTAATTATACGTGTTTTTCAGAAAACAAAAAACGACCCCGAGGGGTCGTTTTTTGTTTCAGTGTTATACGGCTTCTTCTGCTGCGATTTCTTCCATTTCCTCTTCTTCTCCGTCATCAAGACGAGCCCTGAAGCCTGTCCCGACCGGAATAAGACGGCCGATAAGGATGTTCTCCTTGAGACCGGAGAGGTCGTCGGCAGAACCCTTAATGGCGGCATCGATCAAGATGCGTGAAGTATTTTGGAATGAAGCGGCGGAAAGGAAACTTCTGGTGGTAAGAGAGATCTCTGAGATTCCAAGGACGAGAGTATCGCCTTTTGCAGGACTTCCTCCGAGCTCTTTCACTTTTTCGTTTTCTTCGTGAAGCTGAATGTTTTCAACAGTCTGGCCGATATTGAATTTCGTATCGCCGGAATCTTTGATCATAACACGAGAGAACATCTGTCTGATGATGATTTCCAGGTGTTTGCGATCGATTGAGGCTCCCTGAAGTTCGTAAACCTTGCTGATTTCGCGAATGATATAATTCTGAGCTTTTTCTTTTCCTCCGTATTTGAAGATTTCAGTGATATCTCCGGCTCCGTCGGTGAGGACGTCGCCTTTTTCAACTTTGTCTCCAACTTTAACGAGGGCAACACGACGAGGGTCGGTGGTATATTCGGCTTCGGCTTTTTTGTCTTTTCCTTTCGGGCCGTCTCCGAGAACTTTGATGAGAGTTTCTTTTTCTCCCTGCTTGACCTCGGTAACTTCACCGTCAACTTTGTTGATGATGGCGTTTGATCGGATAGATCGGCGTTCGAATACTTCTTCAACACGCGGGAGACCTTGTGTAATGTCTCCTCCTGCGGTAGCGACACCTCCGGCATGGAATGTACGCATAGTAAGCTGTGTTCCCGGTTCTCCGATTGCTTGCGCCGCGACGACTCCGACTGCTTCACCGAGTTCAACGAGATGGTTTCGGCCGAGATCGAGTCCGTAGCATTCACGACAGACTCCATAGAGCGCCTTACAGGTGAGCGGAGAGCGGACATATACTTGAGTGACACCCGCCTCTTCAACCTTTTTCGCGTCAGTTTTTGTGAGGAGTGATTTCTTTTTGTAAAGAAGGGTGCCGTCCGGAGCAATGATGTCTTTTGCGACAACGCGTCCGCGGAGGTGCTTCGAAATCGGGATAATGAGTCCGTGAATGTCTGTTTTTTCGATAAGGATTCCGGTTCTCTCGCCACAGTCCTCTTCACATACGACAACTCCGTCGGCAACGTAGACCAAACGGCGGGTAAGATATCCTGCTTTTGCTGTATTCAAGGCGGTGTCGGTGAGACCTTTACGGGAACCGTGAGTGGAAATGAAGTATTCGAGAGGTGAAAGACCTTCTTTGTTGGACGGTTTTACCGGGAAGTCGATGGTGCGTCCGGTGGTGCTGACAATGAGTCCTTTCATACCGGCCATCTGAACGATAGCGGAGATGGAACCGCGAGCTCCGGAATGGATCATGTCGTAGACGGAACCGTCTTTGACAAGAGTCCCCGGCATAAGTTTTTCGATCTCAACGATTGCTCCTTGCCAGATTTCAACGGTCTTTCTGTAGCGTTCATCTTCGGAAAGCAAACCTTCGTTGAATTGTTCGAGAACTCTGTCTGCCATTTCTTGGTATCGGGTGATAATCTCTTTCTTTTCAACCGGAACTTTAACGTCGTCAATTCCCCAGGTAATACCGGCTTTGGTAACCCATTTGAATCCGAAGTTCTTTATTTTGTCCAAGATGTCAGGAGTTTGTTCGATACCATAGCGCTCGATTACGTCATCAACGATTTTTGACATCGCCTTACGATCGATTTCTTTGTTGATGAATGCAAAGTCTTTTGGAAGAATGCTGTTGAAAAGAAGACGTCCGATAGAAGTTTCAAACGGTTTTCCTTCAAACTGGGAATATTTAGGGCTATCGGTTCCAAGAACAGTAACTTTTGCACGCATGCTGAGTTTTCCGAAGTCTCCTGCCATGATAGCCGCGTTCGGGGTCGAGAAGAATTTTCCCTCACCGAGTTCTCCTGGAATGATTTTCGTGGTCCAGTAAGCGCCGAGAACGATGTCGAGCATTTTTGCCGAAGCGACAGCGTCGCCATTTCCCGGTTTGAGCAAATTTTTTGCCGAGGACATAAGTTCGCCGGCCTCCATTTGGGCTTCGTCGGAAAGAGGTACGTGGACGGCCATCTGGTCTCCGTCGAAGTCTGCGTTGAATGCGGAACAGACGAGCGGATGGACCTGGATAGCGCTTCCTTCAACGAGTACGGGGTGGAAAGCTTGAATACCGAGGCGGTGAAGCGTAGGTGCGCGGTTTAAGAGAACATACTTCCCTCTGATTGCATCTTCGAGAAGCGCCCATACTTCAGGAACGCCTTCATCAACGAGTCGATTTGCACCGCGGATGTTGTATGCGAGTTCGCTTGATAATATTTTTGAAACGACGAATGGGCGGAAGAGTTCGAGCGCGAGGTGCTTTGGGAGTCCGCATTGGTCGAGTTTGAGGTCCGGTCCGACGACGATGACGGAACGACCGGAATAGTCTACGCGTTTTCCGAGAAGGTTTTGACGGAAAAGGCCCTGCTTTCCTTTGAGTACGTCAGAGAGAGATTTAAGAGTTCTTCTCTGTGCCTGATTCATCGCAGCTCCGGTTTGTTTTCTTGCGGAGTTGTCTATGAGTGCGTCGACGGCTTCTTGGAGGATACGTTTTTCATTTCTGAGAATGACATCCGGTGCTCCGATTTCTTTCAATTTTTTAAGACGATTGTTGCGATTGATGACACGACGATAGAGATCGTTTACGTCGGAGGTCGCGTGACGACCGCCGTCCAATGGAATCATCGGGCGAAGTGCCGGAGGAGTAATGGCGATTTTCGTCATAAACATCCACT
>Ga0172379_10008878_pt1 | contig 12538 bp, 13 predicted proteins | sample GrowelOW334metaG_FD_119756 | JGI IMG/M metagenome (GOLD analysis project Ga0172379, IMG submission 119756) | Groundwater microbial communities from an aquifer near a municipal landfill in Southern Ontario, Canada - Groundwater well OW334 metaG | ecosystem: Environmental > Aquatic > Deep... | reverse complement strand
TCAGCGCCAGCATCGCGAAACTCCGCCGCGGCAAGCCCGACCACATCGTCATCCTCGATCAGGGCGCCGTGCCCACCATCATCAACCAGATCGCCCAGGCGGGATGGAATGATGTCAAGATCACGACCCTCGGCCCCGGCACGTCGCAGCAGATTCTCAATCTTTGCGGCAAGAACGCGGAAGGGCTCCTTTTGACGACCCCGTTCTTCTTCGATGAGAATTCCAAGTCGGACATGGCCTGGTACAACACCTTCTACAAGGCCGCCGGCTTCTATCCCACCGTCCATCCCGCTTGCGCCTACGACTGCGTGTATCTTCTCGAAGCGGCGATCAAGAATTCGGGCGACAAGGTCACCAGGGAAAGCATCCGCAGCAATCTGCAGAACTACAAAGGCTTCTCCGGCCTCACCGGCCCGATCGTCTTCAATCCCGACGGCGACATCTTCAGAAAGTACCTGATCGTCGCGGTTGAAAACGGAAAATTCGTCAAGAAGACGAACTTCGATTTCGCGAAATAAATAAGGCATCTTTCTACGCTAAGGTTGCGAGAAAAACTCCAGGCCGCGCAAACGGCCTGGTTGTTTTCCGCTGATGGCAACATCGCGTACGTGTGAGTGGCGGATCGGCAGGCATGCCGGTCCGCGCATCAAGGAATTTACATGGATTATTATTTATCGCAAGTGATCAATGGAATTTGCCAGGGTTCCATTTACGCCTTGATGGCTATCGGCTATTCGGTGGTGGTGGGCGTCGTAGGTCTCGTTACCTTCACCCATGGCGAAGTCATCATGCTCGGGGCTTTCGCCGCGTATTTCGCGTTCCAGTTTTTCGGGAACAATCTCATCCTCGGCATCATCGCAAGCTTCTCCGCGTCGGCCTTCATAGGGATTTTCGTCTACAAGATTTGCTATGAGCGCTTTTTCGACGCGCCAAGACACATCTCCCTCCTTCTTACCATCGGCGTGAGCATGCTGCTGAAGAATCTCACCCAGATTCTGATCGGCCCCAACAATATGCCGCTCCTCGGCGTCGTGCCGAACAAGTTTTTCGGCATCGGCCTGGTCGGCGTTACCTTGGTCCAGATAATCGTCATCGTGACGGTGATCTCCCTCTCGCTCCTCCTCTTTCTTCTCTTCAACAAGACGCGCTGGGGAATCATGCTCAGGGCGGTAAGCCAAGACAAGAAGGCCGCCGCGCTGATGGGCATCAACGTGAAAGTCACCTCGATGCTGGGCAACTGCATCGGGTCGGGGCTGGGAGGCATCGCGGGCATGCTTCTCGCCATCTATTACCAAACCCTCATCGCGACGATGGGCGGTTCGGCGGGTATGAAGGCGTTCTCGGCCTCGGTGCTCGGCGGATTGACCGACATTCCCAGCGCCGCCCTGGGCGGGCTGAGCCTTGGCATCATCGAAAATCTTGGGATCACCTTCGCGTCGGCGAGTTTTAGGGATATTTTCGCCTTTATATTCCTCCTCCTCGTTCTTCTCATCAAACCCGAAGGGTTCGCGCGCAAGCGGGGAGTCAGGCCATGAAAATGAAAATCGGCGCTTTCGTGGGGAAGCTTCCCTCCTGGGTCAAGGCCCTGGGCTTGGCGATACTCGGCGCCGCGCTCATCGCGCTGCCCATCGTTTATCCGAAATCCTATGTCATGGGCGTCATGTGCAGGATCTTCATGTACATGATCCTCGCTGGATCGCTCAACGTTATAAACGGCTATTCGGGGCAGTTCAACATCGGCCATGCGGGTTTTTACTGCATAGGCGCCTACACTGAAGCGATACTCGCCACGAAAGTGGGGCTATCGTTCTGGATCGCGCTTCCGCTTGGCGGCGTGATGGCGGCGGTCATCGGGCTGCTGGTGGCCACTCCTACCTTGAAGTTGCGCGGCACCTATCTTGCCATCGTGACGCTCGGCGCTTCCGAGATAATCAGGCTTGTCGCCCTGAACTGGGAAGGCCTCACCGGCGGGCCCATCGGCATCAAGGGAATCCCCTCGCCGGTGCTTTTTGGCTTCAAGATTTCAAAATCGATCCACTACTATTACATTTTCCTCGCGCTGGCCGCCCTTTTCTTCTTCGTGACTTATAGGGTGATCAACTCGCGCATCGGCAGGGCTTGGCTGTCGATCCGCGAGGATGAGCTCGCGGCCCGCTCCCTCGGCGTGGAAACGAGGTTCTACAAGGCCATCAACTTCATGTACGGCGCGTTCTGGGCAGGCATCGCGGGCGCGGCCTTCGCCCCGTATTTCAAGTTCATTTCTTCGGACATGTTCTCGCTCGATGAGGGATTCAACATCCTCTCGATGGTGATCATAGGCGGACAGGGCACGCTGCTCGGACCGGCCGTCGGTTCCATCATCGTCAATTTCCTCACCGAATTCCTCAGGCCGATTTCCCAGTTCCGCCTGGTGGTCTACGCTCTCCTCATCATCATTATGATGTGGCTGAGGCCGCAGGGCCTCGTGGGAGCCTCGAATTCGATACTGGCGGGAAAGAAGATAGGCGGCAATCTAAGCCGGCGCGGAAAAGGCGGCGCGGCGGTTGCCCGCGCGGGAGGCAGATGATGGCTACGATATTGGAAGCCCGCGACGTATGCCAGTATTTCGGCGGCCTCAAGGCTGTCGAAAAAGTGAGCATGAGCATCGATGAGGGCGATATTTTCGGCGTTATCGGCCCGAATGGCGCGGGCAAAACGACATTCTTCAATATCTGCTCGGGAATATTCAAGCCGACGGCGGGCGAGATCATTTTCCGGGGCGAGCCCATCACGGGGATGATGACGGAGAAGATCGCCCGAAAGGGAATGGCCAGGACCTTCCAGAACATCCAGCTTTTCAAATTCATGACGGTGCTGGAGAACGTGAAAATAGGGTTCCACATAAGGACGAAGACGACGATGCTTTCCGCCTTGCTGAGGTCGAAGCGATACCGCGCCGACGAGAAATTCGCCAGCGAGAAGGCGCTGGAAATTTTGGAGAGAGTCGGGCTTTCCGCCTTCAAGGATACGCTCGCGAGCAACCTTCCCTACGGACTGCAGCGGAAAGTGGAGATCGCCCGCGCCCTCGCGCTCGATCCGAAGATACTCCTGCTCGACGAACCGGTGGCCGGCATGAATCCGGCCGAGACGCAGGAGTTGAGCGAATTCGTCATAAGGCTCAACAAGGATGGCCTCACCATCGTCGTCATAGAACACGACATGAAGTTCGTCATGAATACCTGCAACCGGATACTCGTGCTGAATTTCGGGCAGAAGATCTGCGAAGGCACGCCGGAAACGGTGAGGAACGACAGAGGCGTGAACGAAGCCTACTTCGGCAAGGGGCTCGTCGTCGGGGAGGGCTACAATAATGCTTGACATCGAGAACCTTTCGGTCAACTACGGCTATGTCAGCGCGCTTTCCGAGGTCAGCCTCCATGTCGGCAAAGGCGAGGTGATCACGCTTATCGGCGGAAACGGCGCTGGCAAGACCACGACCCTCATGGCGATATCGAACCTCGTCGAGAAGCTTGAAGGCCGCATAACGTTCAAAGGCAAGGACATCACTTCCATGGCCCCTCATCGTATCGTGAAAATGGGTATATGCCACGTTCCGGAGGGCCGGCGCATTTTCCCGGCGCTCACGGTGAGGGAGAATCTCATGGCGGGAACCGTGGGAAATCCGGCCCTCGGGAAAAAAGACCACGCGCGCCTTCTTGATGAAGTATATTCGCTGTTTCCCCGCCTGAAAGAGCGCATGAATCAGGGGGGCGGGTCGCTCTCTGGCGGGGAGCAGCAGATGCTCGCGATCGCCCGCGGCCTTATGATGGATCCGGAATTGATTCTCCTGGATGAGCCATCTCTGGGGCTCGCGCCCATCGTTGTGGAAGAAATATTCGAACTCATTCTCAAGATAAAGCAGGGCGGCAAGACGATTCTGCTTATCGAGCAGAACGCCGGCATGGCGCTGCAAGTGGCCGACCGCGGCTACGTGCTCGTCACGGGCCGCATAACGTTAACCGGTTCGGGCAACGAATTGCTCGTGAACCCGGAAGTCAGGCGGGCGTACCTCGGGATGTAGAAATGCGGCTGTCCGGCTTCGCGCCGGGGCTCTAAGAATGCTGATATGAATCGCGAAGGGGGAAGACGATGAAAAAAATACTCAATGATCCCGCGAATTTCGTGGATGAGGTGACGGATGGTATCAGGCGGGCATATGGCGACAGGATCGCGTTTCTCGATGGGGATCCCCGCATCATCGTGAGGGCGGACGAGGTGAAGCCCGGCAAGGTGGGCATCGTCACCGGCGGCGGATCGGGACATCTGCCGGTTTTCCTCGGCTATGTTGGCCAGGGAATGCTCGATGGATGCGCGGTGGGCAATGTGTTCGCTTCCCCCTCGGCCCAGAAAATGGCCTCGATGATAAAAGCCTGCGACAAGGGCGCCGGTGTGCTTTGCCTCTACGGCAACTACGGCGGCGACAACCTCAATTTCGATTTGGCATGCGAAACCGCCGAATTCGACGACGTGAAAACCGCGACCGTCCGTGTCGCTGATGATGTCGCTTCGGCGCCGAAGGACAAGGCCGAAAAGCGCAGGGGCGTCGCAGGCATGGTGTTCGCGTTCAAGGCGGCGGGCGCGTCGGCGGAACGAGGCGACGACCTGGAAAAGGTGGCGGCCAGCGCGAGGAAAGCCCTCGCCGCCACGAGGACCATGGGGGTGGCGCTGAGCCCCTGCATCGTGCCCCAGGTGGGGAAACCCACCTTCTCCATCGCCGATGACGAAATCGAGATCGGCATGGGCATCCACGGCGAACCGGGCATCGAAGTGCGGAAAATGATGGGCGCCGATGAAATCGCCGCCCTCGTTCTAGGGAAAATCATGGAGGATATGCCGCTCGCTTCAGGCGACGAGGTCGCCGTCATGGTGAACGGCCTCGGCGCGACCCCTCTCGAAGAGTTGCTGATCGTGTTCCGCGCCGTGCACAAGAAGCTGGAAGACGAAGGCATCAAAGTGTTCATGCCCCATGTCGGCGAATTCGCCACATCCATGGAGATGGCCGGCCTCTCCATTACACTGATGAAGCTCGATGCAGAGCTGAAGGCGCTATTAGCCGCGCCGGCGTCGACGCCTTTCTATACCAACGCGAACAAATAGGGGATTGGAATGCAGGTTAAAGAATTGGCTGGCGCCATAGCCGCCATACAGCGGACGATGGTGTCCAATAAAGACTATCTCATTGAGCTGGATCAGCAGAACGGGGATGGGGACTTGGGAATCTCGATGGCGCAAGGCTATTCGGCGATTGCCTCGTATCTCTCCGGCACCGATGAGGAAGACATGGGGCGGGCGCTCCTGAAGTGCTCCTCCCTGTTCAACGAGGCGGCGCCGTCGACCCTCGGCACGATCACTTCCTTCGGCTTCATGGGCATGGCAAAGGCCTTGAAGGGCAAGCGCGAGGCTAGTCTCGCCGAGTGGGCCGAGGCTCTCGACGCCGGCCTCAAGCTCATCATGGACAGGGCGAAATCGAAGGCGGGCGACAAGACGATTCTCGACGCCCTCATCCCCGGCGTGGAAGCCTTGAAGGAAAATGCGGCGAAGGGCAAGGTCGAAGCCCTCGCTCTCGCCTCGGCGGCGGCCGCCCAGGGCAGCGAAGCCACCAGGGCGATGAAGTCGATCCACGGCAGGGCCGCGTATTATGGCGACAAAAGCATCGGTATCATCGACGGAGGCTCCGTCGTCGGCCGCTTGATCTTCGAGAGTCTGGCCGGCTGGGCCGCCGCTTCAGCCACAGCCGAAAAGGGAGCCAACTGAATGTCCGATCCGCGACCGAATTATTACGATGCCTATCTCGCCATCCTGCGCGAGGAACTCGTGCCCGCGATGGGCTGCACCGAGCCCATCACCGTGGCCTACGCCGCGGCGATGGCGAGGGATGTCCTCGGCATGCGCCCCGAAAGCGCCGAGATCCGCTGCAGCGCCAATATCGTGAAAAACGTGAAGGGCGTCACCGTTCCCAATACGGGCGGCATGAAGGGAATCGCCACGGCGGCGATAGCGGGCATCGTCGGCGGCAAAGCACAGGCCAAGCTCGAGGTGCTCCAATCCGTGACCGCGGAGGACAGGATCGAGATAAAGAAGCTGCTTTCGGCGGGATTCTGCAAAGCCGCGCTCGCCGAGGGCATCGAAGGGCTCTATATCGAGGCCATCGTAAGGGCGGGCGACCAGAGCGCCGAAGTCGTCATCGCGGACAGCCACACGGGCGTTGTGCGCATTCGGAAGAATGGCGTCACGACGTTTGAGCTTGGGAAGGCGGCCGCGGGGGAAGCCAGCGCTAGCGAAGCCGCCGCCGCCGAGGCGCTCGCAGGCAAAACCGGCGATTCCGCCTCGGCCGCCGCGCGCCACGACTACGCTCTGCTCAACGTCAAGGATATCGTCGAATTCGCCGCGACCGTGGACCTTTCGGAACTATCCGAACTTCTCGAGCGTCAGATATTCATGAACGAAGCCATATCCAACGAAGGCCTGACCAATGATTATGGCGCTTCCGTAGGCAAAACCCTTCTCGCCAGGGAAGGCGAAGGCGTGCGATCGCGCGCCCGGGCGAAAGCCGCCGCGGGCAGCGACGCCCGGATGGGCGGCTGCGCCTTGCCCGTCATGATCAATTCGGGCAGCGGCAATCAGGGGCTCACCGTTTCCCTGCCGGTCATCGAATACGCCAGGGAATTGAATGTCGGCAAGGAAAAACTGCTGCGAGCCCTCGTTATCTCGAACTTGGTGTCGCTCGAGCAGAAGGAGTACATCGGCAAGCTTTCCGCCTACTGCGGCGCGGTTTCGGCCGCCGTGGGCTCAGGCGCCGCCATCACGTACATGAGCGGCGGCGGATACGAGAAAATCGCCATGACCATCACGAACGCCATCGCCACCGCCAGCGGCATCCTCTGCGATGGCGCCAAATCTTCCTGCGCGGCGAAAATCGCGACGGCGCTCGAAGCGGCGATCATGGCCCATGAAATGAGCATGAGCGGACGCGGGTTCTCATCGGGCGATGGGCTCGTCAGCGATGGGGTGGAAAACACGATACGCAACTTCGGGCATATTGGGTCGATCGGTATGCGCCCCACCGACATCGAGATCATCAAGGTGATGCTGGGGGAATAAGCGTGCCTGGCCGTGGCGGGGCGGGGCCATTGGGCTTGCCTACAACTTGCCCAGGCTCGGCTGGAGAAACGCGGGGAATTTTTCAGCGTAGGTGAAAGTGTAGCTTTGGGAGCAGGATTCGCCCGTTTTCCTGGTCGCGTACACGGTCACGACATAATTCTTCGAACTGGTGGGAGCGGGGATGGACGCTGAGAACACCGAGCCGTTTTCCTCGAGCGCGTCGAGCTTCTTCCCGTTCAAGAGCGCGTGAACGGAGCCAGGCGCCAATTCCGCGATGTCATCGAGCGAAAACGCGATCGAGCCGAACAAGCCCGTGAATACCCGCAGGGACCCGGGTATCGTATTCCTGAAATGCAAAGGTCGTTCCTGAGCCTTTTTCACGATCGTTTCGGGCGTATCCTTGGCAAGCACGATTATCCTGTTCAATTCCAGGGGCTTGCTTGCCCGATCATTGTTCGAGCCGAAAACATTGAACGCGAGCGAGTAGCCGGAATTTCCGATATGCTGCTGGATGACATCGTTGAGAGCGCCGAAGGGCGAGGCGAACGAAGTCACCTTAGTCCCGAGCTGCGTTTCGATGAGTTTCTTTGAATATTTGAGTTCCTTGTCCAACCACCTGTCATACGCTTCCCTGGTCGCCACGCCGGCTTCCGGCTTCGTCAGGAATGGATGGTCGAAGGAATGGCTTCCGATGGCGACGCCTTCGCCGTGCAGCGTCCTCACTTCATTCCAGTCCATGAATCCCCTTTCATGACCCCGCCCAATGGCGGTGGGAAAGATGAAAAGCGCCCAGGGTATTCCCATGCGCTTGAGCAGGGGATAGGCGCGCGTGTAAATGTTTTCGTGGCCATCGTCGAAGGTGATGAGGACGGATCGGGCCGGAAGCGGCTTCCCGGACGCGTAGAAATCTTCCACCTGCCCGAGCGAGACGAATTCGAAGCCGGCGTTCCGCAGCGCCGTAAGCTCGGCGGCGAAGGTTGAGGAAGTCACCGAATACGGTGAATCCTTGGGCGAGCTCAAATCGATATTGTGGTAGCAGAGTATCGAAAGGAGACTTTCCGTTTTCGGCGATTCCGGCCCCAGCGAGGAGTTGCCGGCCGATACCGCCGCCAGATTGGAGATCGACAGGAGCAACACGAAAAGGAAAACACGCATCGCAGGAGAATATACCGATTCAGGCTCGCGGCGAATAGCGGCCTCGCCGGCGATTATGCGCCTTGTTCCGCGGGGCTGAAGATTTTCACCGAATCCCCGCCCGCCCGTTTCGCCTGATACATGGCGGAGTCGGCGTTGGCCGTGAGCTGGATAGCGTCGAGGCCATGTTCCGGGTAGAGGGCGATGCCGATCGTGGACGATATCGACAGAGTCTTGCCCTCGATCAAGTAAGGCTCCTTGAGCGCTCGGTGACATCGCGCGAAACGCCCAGGATGCCGCCGAAAATGCCCGCTTCATCGTAAAGCCCAGCGACGGTGATTTGCACCCATACCGACGAGCCGTTTTTGCATGGTTGCTCAAACTCCCCGCGGAATTCCGGGAAACGCCTTCCCTCGCGCAGGAGCGCAAAGGCTCTCGAGAGTTCAGCTCGGACGCGGATCATCGACTCCGGGGTCACCGATTCTTCCAGTGTCTGCCGCATGGCTTCCTCGGCCGAATATCCTCGCAGACGCTCCACGGAGGGACTGAAATAGCTGAATCGCATATCGGCGCCCATCGTCCAAATCACATCGGTAGCGTTTTCGGCCAGCAGCCGGTATCGCGCCTCGCTCGCTTTCAGCGCCTGCTCGGCGCGTTTTAGCGCGCTGATATCCCTGAAGTACCAGATTCTTCCGAAATTTTTGCCGCCTTCGCCCATAAGGGGCGCCGAGTAGCGGGTAAAGCAGCGTTCATCGACGAGGCGCAGTTCATCGCTCGATTTTTCCGATGGGTGCGAATACAAATGTTGTATCGTGGAGACGAATTCTTCGGGATCCACGCGTGGTTTCGGTCGCCGCCTCGAGGAGGGTGGTTTTGAGGAGAAGGGGGATCCATCCGGGCGCCACAGGACTTCATCATCCTGGTGTGTCCCTTTTCCCTCGCTGAAAGCTTGATAGATATGACAGGATTCCACGGGCATAGGGCGTCCATCGGGATAGGAATGGTGAACCAGCTCATACATGTTCTTGCCGAGGATATCGTCAACGGAGGCGTAGCCGAGCATTCTGATGCAGGAGAGATTCGAGAAGGTGCAGTTGCCAAGGAGATCGATGCCATAGATCCCCTCCGCCGCGGGGATTTTACTTTGTGACCTAGGTCACAGAAGCCTGGGCCAAATCCCTGTATTCTTGAGGGAGTGCCGCGAAATCCGCGGAGCCCCGCTCGAGTCAGCGAGCCGGGCAAGGATGGAATGATGGATACAAATACGCTTTATTTGATCGGGTTCGCGATCGCCGGATACTTCGTTTTCAAGTATTTCACCGGAGTCAAGAAATCTTCCCCGGCGGAAGTGCTGGAGAAGATCAGGGCGGGAGCCAAGGTTATCGATGTGCGGACACCGCAGGAATTTTCCGGCGGCGCCTATCGCAAGGCGAAGAACATTCCCCTCGACACGCTGCCGGGACGGCTGGCGGAACTGGGTGCCAAGGATAAGCCGATCGTGCTGTATTGCGCTTCCGGGTCGAGGAGCTCGCAGGCCGCCCGCATCCTGAAAAAGGCTGGATTCACCGATATCGCCAACGCGGGGCCGTTTTCGTCCATGCCATAACCCTGATTCAGATTTTGAGTTTCTCGAAACCGGGGAGCAGCCTCAATGAGCCGCGGGCGATTTCAACGAATCCACGCTGTTCCCAGTCTTTTAGGATGCGGCTGATCACTTCGCGCGAGGTGCCCATGTGATCGGCCAGCTCCTGATGGGTCGCCACCATCGGGCCCGATGGCGGCGACGACGCCCCCGCGACCTCCAAAAGCCATTGATGGAGCCTTTCGTCCACCCTTCTGAACGCCACTTCCTCCACGAGTTCGATTACTTCCGCCATGCGGCTCGAATATTGAGCGAGCATGAAATCCCTGAATCCAGCGCTCTCGGCATACAGCGTCCGCACGGTTTCATTGGGCATGAATGCCGCGGTGGACGCAACCTCGGCCACGGCGCTCGCCGGAAATGATCCTGTTCCCGTCGCGCATCCAGCGCTTAAAATACAGCTCTGGCCAGCCTCGATCCGATACAAAGTAATTTCGCGGCCGGATTCGGCGGTCTTGAAAATTCTCAGGACGCCTTCAAGCACGAAGGGTACGCTTCCGCAGACTTGTCCCTCACGGAGAATGGTCGCGCCCGCTTCGATCGAGCGGAAACGCAGGGATTCAAGAGCGCGATTGGCTTTTTTCCAGGGCCATTCTTCTTTTGGAAGCAAGTTGGGAAACAGCTCGAGAAACCTCGCCATCGCCATATCGTCGTTTGCCTTCTCCATCTAGCCTCGATCCCCTTCGCAATAATGACATCGCGTTCATCAAAGATATAGGGCTATCCCAATTTTTTCTTGACAACACTGAAAAGCCATGCATTACTATAAAATGTTACATTATGAGAGCACTCTCATAATGTAACAATTGTCAGAAAGGAGGCATCGGATATGAGAAGACCAGGCATCGCTGCGGTTCTTCTTCTGTGTTGCGCGTTCGTTTTTTTCGCCGCACAAGGAGCGGTCGCGCAAAAAACGCGATTAGTGTTTATGACAGCGGGCGACGTCAACATGCTGGCATTGGGGCAAAATATTTTCGCGCCAGGGTTCGCCGCCGCAAACCCCGGAACCTCAGTCATCACGATCCATACCGGACCGGGCAATTCCGGATCGCAGACAATCTTTGAAAAGCTGCTCGCCGAAAAGAAAGCGAACAAGACTGTCGGTGATATCGATGTGGCGCTTGTGCATGAGATATTCATGAAATGGGCCATGGATGAGGACCTTCTGCAACCCTACGCCAAAAAAACCGATACGTGGAAATATATTACGTCACCGTTCGCGAAAAACACTCTGGGAGTCAATGTCGAAGGCTATGTCATGCCGCTTTTCCATAGCCAGACAGCGCTCGCCTATAATCCTGACTACGTGAAGAATCCGCCCAAGTCCTATGCCGAACTCAAGGAATGGGTCAAGAAGAACCCGGGAAAATTCGGCTATAATGGCATTAAGGGAGGAGCTTCCGGCGTTTCCTTCGTCATGGGTTGGGTATATGCCGAAACGGGCAAATATAAAAAATACGCGGTTACCGGTCCTTTCGACAAAGCCGAAATCCCCACCTGGGAACCCGCTTTCAAAGGCCTGAAGGAGTTCAATAAGTCCGTAGTGATTACGGCAGGCAACGTTGGTACGTTGGACGCTTTGAATAGAGGCGAAATTTGGATGGGGCCGGTGTGGGTCGATATGTATTTCACGTTCATGAATGAAGGCAAACTCGATCCGAAGACCCGGATGATTCTCCCTGAACCGGGAATGCCCGGTCAGCCCATGTATTTCGTGATCCCGAAAAACGCCCCTAATCCCGATCTGTCGAGGAAATTCATTGAATATGTCACAAGCCCAGCGGTACAGGCAAACGAGATCGTGAAGCGTTTCAACTGGTATCCCGGAATCGATGGATCGGCGCTCAAAGGCTCCATCCCCCAGGATGTCTATGATAAAATCTATCGCGATATAACGCCTCTGGATCTCCAGCAGAAGAGCTTGGCCTTCCCGCTTGCGGATTATTACAGCGCGATTCTCGAAGCGTATGAAAGATGGGCTCAATGACAGCCGTGAATTCCAGTCGAGGGGGGGGGCGCAAGCTCCCCCCCTATGTGGTGCTCCTGTTTCCCGCCGTCACGTTCATGGTCGCGATGTATGCGTGGCCGTTCATCTCTTCCGTTTTTCAGAGTTTCATGGAAACCGGAAATGACGGCCATCTGGGGTTCGCGAACTTTGTAAAAGCGTGGGAATTATATAGGAAAGATATAGCCTTCACCTTCATCGTTACGCTCTTCAATACTTTTGCCGTAGGTATCTTGGCTATACTGTTTTCAGTCTATTTCAGGTTGCGGCAGAATAAGGTCAGCGCATTTTTGAGCGCCATCATAAAGCTTCCGATTTTCATTCCCTTTGTCGTCGTCTCGCAGATGATGAATAGTTTCCTCGCGCCGCACGGATTGCTCAACATCGCTCTAGCGCAGCTGGGGCTGATCAATATCGACAAGCCTCTCCAGCTTTTCAATTTCGCGGGTCTCTCGTTCGGCTTTGCGTGGAAACAGATTCCCTTCGCCATTCTCATCATCCACGGCGGATTCCAGATGATAGACAACAGCTATATCGAAGCGGCCCGAAGCGTAGGATCGAAATTGCCGAGCGTGATCCTTCGCATTCTTGTCCCGATGAATAAATCCAGCATCATT
>Ga0172379_10008877_pt1 | contig 12538 bp, 18 predicted proteins | sample GrowelOW334metaG_FD_119756 | JGI IMG/M metagenome (GOLD analysis project Ga0172379, IMG submission 119756) | Groundwater microbial communities from an aquifer near a municipal landfill in Southern Ontario, Canada - Groundwater well OW334 metaG | ecosystem: Environmental > Aquatic > Deep... | reverse complement strand
GCAGGACAGGCAATTTTTTTTCATCCCTTCAGCATAGCGAAGCTCACGCAGTCAAACAAGCAGTTTTCTGCTACAATTCAAGCTAATGTGAGGGAAAGAGGTGACCGTTTTTGAACGGTCTCCTCATCTTTCGCTAAAGCTTCAGATGACGAGCTTGATTTTGGTAAAGCTACAGATGAGAAGCGTGAGAAACATACTGCTTTTTAACGAACACTTCTACAAAATAAAAGATAAAGATAATGGTAAAAGTATTCAAATTAATCTTGAATCGTAAAACTTTTAGTGCATAAGACGTTATATGTTGATTTATTTTCTACATAGTTCCATACTTAAACAATGAACAATACATCAATATCTCCTCAACAAGATAATTCGCTCCCTAGTTCAGCACATACTAACCTTTCACAATTACCAGTAAATCCACAAAACAAATTGCCTGTTGCGCTAGCAGTTGCATTTTTAATCTGTGCCATTGTATTTGGTTTTGGAGGATATTATTTAGGTAATCAATCATCTGCTCCTCAACCAATCGTGAATGAATCACAAGATCAAACCTCACCAAGCCCAGTAGCTAATAATTCAAACACAATAGTTAGTGAAGGAGAGGTTCATCAACAACCTTCTAACTGCAACTCAACTTTCTCAAGTAAGTATCTAAAACTGGCCTTTAAGTTCGATGGTTGTATTTGGAAATTAGACGAAAGTTTGTTGACAAGCCAAGAAGAAGTTTACAGCATTATTTATGCAACCCACAGTTCTGGTCAACAACTTGTAATAAACGCATCTTCTATGGGTGCAAGTGGCAATTACCCCGGATGTTATGAAGTTGATGATATTACAATGCTCGATAACGATGTAGTGAGAGTTCAAATGATAAATGATCCAATCGGAAACGGAGCTAGTCCAAAATTCATCTATTATCTGAATTCAAAGAATGATTATGCGATTAAGAGTTACTCTGGCAAGTATGGTGATGTAAAATTTAAAGAATATTTTACTTTTCTGAATCCTGATTCATATCCCACAGCCAATATGTGTTGGAGAAGCGTTGGAATAAATCCCATAAGTATTCAGAAGCCCACAGAAGAACAAACTAAGTCTCAAGAAAATTATAAAGATATTACAATTTTAATTGAAAAAGAAAATGTGTCCAATGAAGACTTCATAAAGGCGGCTGATATGTTAGCAGTAGATGTTTATTCTAGTTTAGCTCAGTAAACAAAAAGAACTTTTTCTTTAAACAATTACCCTACAGAACCTCACTGTTGAATTCTTGTTATCGTTATAAAAGTAGAGCAATTCCAATGCTCCAAATACATTCCAAAAGCGATTTGTCACCGAAATCATGACAACTTCTGAGGCTCCTAAAAGTTGAAATGCCCGATATTTGAGTAAAAAGGCCGGAGTTAGAAGCGCAGCGAGAAGTAACATATTTATAGTAAGCTTGGGTTCGAAAAACAAATTTAACTTAAGCATGTGTTCATTATAGAAGTGATTTGATTTCGATTCTAAGTTGTTTCATACTAACACTATGGAAAATCAACAATTCTCTCCCAAAGAAGCCAACATTCCCGATAACTTAGATTCTGCAAATTCATCTAATCAACTTACTAGTTCAAAGGGAAATTCTATTCTTCCGATGTTGGCAGTTTTTTTCATTATTGCTCTCATGGTTGGTGTTGGAGGTTATTATGTTGGTAGCAGTAAATCCTCCATCTCTGAAGAAATTGTTTCATACTCACCTTCTCCAACGCAGACAGCTCAAAACGAGATTGCTGAACCAAGTCAACTACCGGGTTCTACTCCAATAATAGAACAAACTTCTAGTTGGGAGACATACACTGGAGATGAGTATTCTTTTAAACATCCTCAGAGACTAGAGTCAGATACGGATGCGGCGGGAGCAGGCGCTGAAAGTATACGATTCACCTTCATAGGTCCAAAGCAAATTGCTTCTGGAAGGCTTGAGACATCGCTATTTGATGGATATACGTTTTCAGTTACGAAAATGGGGTTGTTCTCTGAAAAAACTCCCGAGGAATGGGCAACAGAACGAAGAAAAAATACTTCAGAAGATATTTGCGGACCAGAAGTTAAGTTAACTGATGTGAAAAGGATTACGGTTAATAAGGCAGTTGGTGTTCAATATAGTGTAAAAAATTGTTTTGCTGACCATACGATCAGTTATGTATCCTATAAAAATAATGTCTATGAAATTACTCAGAACTATATGGGTGAATCTGCAGATCAAAAAAATTACGAGGAAATCACAAACCAAATCTTTGACACGGTTACATTCAAGTAAAAATCTGCGAAATGATTTACAAAATCGAAACCTTCATCCAAATTGGATAGTGATCAGATAACTTCCCAAAATTCTCGTCTGTTAAAACCTTAAATTCTTCCAACTTAACTTTTCTGTTAGCAAAAGCATAATCAATTCTGGCAATTGGTTTTTCAACTGGCAGTGGAAAAAGTTTTGCGGGAACTGTATTCCCCTTATCCTTTCCAAGATCTATAAAACCCCTATTTTCAAACATGCGAGTTATTTCTCCCCGTTTCATTTCGTTAAATACATTCTCCATATATTTCATTTGTTTGGGAAACTTTTGAGCGAGTTCTAGTAGACGGACATTAGTTTGTGACAAATCATGACCATCAATAGTATTTAGATCACCTATCACTATTGTAAGAGTATTTGGATCAACTAGTTTTAGCACAGCCTTAGTCTGTTTAAGACGCGCATCTTCACTGAGATCATCAAAGTAGACAGAAAAAAGATCTATTCCTCCAACATGAGTTTTAACAGCATTTCTCGTGGAAATCCAGAAAGGCTGCATGTTGGTATTAGGAATTTGTGAGAACACCGTGATGCCGTTATCATGTCTTTTTGTAATGAGTCTCTTGTCATTGAGTTTTACTGAGTAGGCATTAGCATATCCAAACATATTCTTTAGATCTTCAACGTTGAAAACTTCAGTCCAGCGATATGTATCAACAAGACTTACCACATCGGGTTTTACCTCTTTAATAGCTTTTACCAAAGCATCAATACGTCCGGGTCTTTTTGCAGGATCTTCATAGCTCTTGAATCCACCACTTAGAATGTTCCAGGAGAGAATTGTAAATGACATATAATGATTATCCTTCAAGAACTATTTATGCTAGTTAATGCCTCGTACTATCATTAATCTAACGCAAATTAGATAGACAAGCATCAGCGGAAAAGACAAGAGTCCTACCATTTTCAATCCATATGCATTCTCAAGTTCATATTTCTGAACATCTTCGAACCTCAAAAGGCCATCATTAATCTCAAGAACATCTACATAGGGATAATTTGATTGGAAAACATAGAGTAACGGTTTTGTTGCTTTCTTTGAAGTAACAGTAAGCTTCGTATTTTTACTGATGAGCTGGAAAAATCTTTCTTGATCTAATCCTGGAAGAATAGCTGACCAAACTCGATATTTTTTCTGATTACTGGGGGTTTCGAATACCAAGTCGCCACTTTTCCCTTCAAAATAGTAGTTTAAAATGGTGATTTGTTCAGTCTCTCCATGTTGACTCGCCAATTGCATATTTTGGTATGTTTGATACGTCTTATACGATTGATAGAAACAAATCCCTGCTCCGAGTATCCCAAAGAAAATGACCTTCTTGCTCAAAAGCATAATGTTTCCAAGAATTCTAAGCTCTGCAGAGAATGATTCAAACATAGTGATAATTTTATCACCTTTACTGGCACTTTTTCCGACACTTTGTCATAATGAGTAGAGACTATTTAAATAACCGAACGGTTTGGTGAAAAAATGCAGGAGAAAAAGTTAACCATTAACATGAATAAAACAATCCATGTGAGAATTTTTTTAGTTGCTATTTGTATGGCAATGTTATGGGTGGGAGCATCTTATATTCCAATCATTAGGAATTTCTTTCAGAAAGACGCATGTCTTGATCAGGGTGGAAGATTTGATCAAAATACAAAAACCTGTAGATACGCGACAAATACTGACGGCACCAGTCCATACGAAAGAATTGAAGGATGTGAGGTCGACAAAGTTGTTGCACTACAAAATGAAGTGAGTAAAGAAACCTTATGCAAAATTACTACAATTTCAGGATATTCTGATGACCGCCTCATTGTAATTGATAAGCTGGAGGATAACCGGTATATTGTGCGAATTCTTGGCTCTGTAGATAAACAGCATGAAGTGTACCGAGAAGAAGTGAAAAGGGATTTTCCATTTGAGTTATATTTTAGTCATTTCCCAGCAGGTTCGGGAAAAAGTAGCTTGATTGTTCTTGATCGTAATGGACCAGCGTTAGTTGGATTTCCTCATAGAGATGAGAATGGGTTTAAGATATTTTGGAAGTTATGACTATGAACAACCAACTTTTTATCACAATCTCAAATCTGCATTGGCTAAATAACGATTCGGTGAAAGACCTATGCTCCCACGGAAAAGTTGCGATAACTTTCAACAATGAAGAAATCAATGAACTGAAAAATGAAGAATTTACAACAAGCGCTATGGTTTTGGAATTAATGAGAACATGTTTCTCTGACTTTGATAGCAAAAGCAAAACTAATTATTTAATCCCCCATTGTGGACACTCGATGTTCAGTGTTAAGGATGATGTCAATAAAGTGTTGATTTTAGGATGTGATAATGGTTTTAGTTGGGACATTAAGCATGATAAAGATGAGGTTATTCATGTATATAAAGGACAAGAAGTTATCATGAGTAATTCTGCGTGGATGAATCAGATTCTTCTTCTTGTCAACCAAGTAGAAGCATTCTACAAAGATGTCAAAAAAGAACCTTCAAATGAAGACGAGTTGGGATATAGAGCTTTTTGGAATGAGTGGGAGTTGTTAAAAAGAAAAATATTTAATACTTTAACCTCAAATATAGGAAAATATCAAGAAAAATGTTAGCCACTTTCCTTCTATGTTCATCTATTTCTATATTAACGATAGGTGTTTCGCTGATACAGATTTTTGTCTATCCAAATCTACCAACACAAATTTCTGCACCTGTACTGTTTGTATGTAGCACGGTTGTTTAGGTCGTTATTGTAGATGTAATGATTAGGAAAAACCCTATTCCCAATAAGTCCAAATTTTTAATATTAATTTTTTCCAATGTGCTCGTTGTGAGTTCGTTCTTGGTTGCAGTGTTCTTGGCTATATATTTTATAGCCCTCTTTACCTTTGGTTTGGGATCAGCTTTTCATCCAGGGAATTAATCAGAAATTTGTTTGCATAACAAGGCTTTCACTACGTGCAATTTTCTCAAAAAGAGTGTTAACCTTGAAAAACGAAATAAATGGCGGAGAATAATTTATGTGCTGATGATTCTAAGAAAGCCTATTGGAAGCAAATTTCTATTGATTCTTTTTTTCTGGATCATCTCGCTCTTGTTAGACTTAGAGTATAGCTTTGGGTATCTTGGGTTTTTCGATGTTATCTTGCTGATAGGGCTGGTTTCCTTAGTATTAACACTCATTGGAATACTGAGAATGCTTTGGAAACAGAAAACCGATGTCTTGCGCCTTGGATTGTTTGGATTGCTGTTTGTAGTGAGTGAGCTTTTTGTTGTTGTGAGAATATTGCAATGGCAAAAGCAGCAATCGATCAAAACAGGCCAAGAAATTGATGCTGCACTTGAGGGATACAAAGAAAAACATAGTGAGTACCCTGTTGCGCTTAACGATTTAGTACCAAATTATCTAACTACCATTCCGAAATCAAACATGGGATGGTTTGGAAAGCCTTTTTTGTACTCAAAAAGCTCCATGGATTCGAGCTATACAATGTCCTTTGCGTTTCATGCGTTCACTATTTGTTACAAGGCAACGAATATAGATTGGTTTTGCGGTGATTAATTGTTCGCAAATAGTATATAATCGAAACATGAGCAAGCAACGAACAGCCATCTTTGCCTTAGGATTATTCCTTGCTAGTTTTGGAGCATTTCGTTTTCTTGGTAGCAAACAAGTGGTCGAAAGTACCCGCGTAGTATCTATATCACCTACACCCTCACCCATCCAGAAAACTGTAGTAAAGTATAGTGAACTTAACAAGATAGATCCGAGTACTACAACCAAAAAGTTCGAGGATTCTCTTCTGAATATTCAGTTTAATTACCCATCTAAGTATTTTTCACAAGCATATGTAGCAGACACGAAAAATTCCGATGCTGGAATATTCTTTGTCAAAGAAAAAGATCAAAGCAAAGAGGAGATGATCCAGTATATAGTGGACTGTGAATTAGAGAACCGCAAGGATCCATCTGGAATGTGCAGAGAGGGCGCTTTACGTGATGTTGAAGTACTGTTAGAAAGACTTGATGATCAAAATGATGTTGATCAATTGGAACAGTGTGAAATAGAGAAAATTAATGAACTTACAACGATATCGGCATGTCCTAAGCAGTTATCAGTAAATCCTGAGGACTGGGGTGTTGAGTACGCTGTAGTTAACAAATCACCCGAGTTTTCAAAGTTAAGCATCCACATTCGTACCAGGAACCCGAAAGAATATGCTGATTTGATTAGAAGCATTGTCGAGTCGATGAGGGTGGGGAAACAATGATGCAAAAACTTCTGAATCACTGGTATGTACCAATTCTTTTCTGTGTTGGTAGCACGGGATTTTTCGCAGTTTCACAGATGCTTTTTTCGCAATCCTTTTTCTTGCAAGTTTTCAGTTTCTTCATCTTCATGTCAAACCTTATTATCATTCCCCTTTCGCTTCTCATGTTGTTGAAAAAGAAAATGTGGGTAAAAGTCCTTGCCACAATAATCATAGCTAGTGCTTCTTTGTTTGCTGGACTGCTTGTCTTTTCTGTTCATACATCTACTTTACTTTTTGATGAACTAGAAGGAGATCATTGGGCAGATAATTTAACGATTCCACAAAATATTGCTATCGAAAAGCCAATCTCCATTGATCCCTTTAACATAGCTTCTCGTAGTGCGACGTTATTACAAAATAACCCTGATTTCCAACTGTACAATTCATTCCAACCTGGATTGTACGAGTACGATTTCGTTGTTGGCAATATTGATCCAGGAACCATCTATCTCAAAGTGTATGAAATTACACAGAATACACCGTTATCGGCAGATCATCTACGCAAAACAACAGCACTGAGGGTTCACAATAGTAGTGGGAAATTGCAAATATTCTCGACACAGAGGCACTTCACCATTTATGAGGGTGATTGGGGCAAACCATATGCAGCACGCTTTGAAGTTTGGTACAAAAGTGATAGCGATAGCGATGTGAAAAAGTTGTTGGAGAAGAACTATATTATTGAGGGTTGGCAGCGATGATTCTTTGATGGGCTAAAAAACAGTCGTACAATCTAAGTATGAAATTGAATATTGAGCAGTTCATCACCTCGTACTTTCGCTATTGGGACATCAAGCAATTTGAAAACAGGTGGTCTGAAGAGGATGAATGGGCTATTGATCTTCTTGATTATAACCTAGTAAGAAATAGTCCTGAAGAAGCCTGGCCTTTGATTCTTGAATTGGTAAAAGCTGCTCAGCACAAAAGGCATTTGTCGATAATCGCTGCTGGTTCTTTAGAAGAGCTCATCAACAATCATGGAGCGAGCGTGATTGAGAGAATAGAGACTGAGGTGCGACGAAACCCTCGATTTGCATGGACAATGCTTTGCGTTTGGCCTGGAAAAAAAGACAAAGGTGTCTATACACGAGTAAAAATCATTCAGGAAAAATACAAGAAACATGACATTGAGCTCGATGCGTAACTTGGGAACATTTTCGATGAAAAAGGCATAGTAGGGGGAATTTTATGCAAAGTATTTCTATATTCTTGTTACAAATAATTGTCTTTGCTTTTTCAAGCTTATATTCGTATCTTTTTCTTTTCCTTATTATTGGAACGTTTATATATTATTTTATTCGCAAAAAAACTGTGCATTTCCCAATTCTATTAATTGGATTATATTTTGTTCTTTCATCATTAGCGGGACTGTTACTTTGGGCTTATTTTGTATCCCATGGTCACTTATTCGAGTGCTTTTCGTGCTGGTTATCTGAGACAACCTATCTTCGTCACTATTTACCTAAAATGGGAACTAGGATCATTTTGGAAAATGCATCAATAGCCGTTATACTGATAGTTGTGAATAGATTCTTTCTTCAAAGATTTAAAAAGATGCATCGCAAAACTTGATTGCTTGAGAGAAATATAAATGAAACATTTGACAAGTGCAAGCCAAAAACAGATGCCCCAAATATTAGTAATCTTTTCCGTGATCTTATTCTTTATTCTTCACGCGCTGTTCTTTCTTTCGTCCTCTACAATTACTGCTTTGTTGCTTCTTGATTTAAGAAGTATTGCCGTGCGTGGATTTGATTTCGAGGATGCCGGCTTATTCTTGCTTCCCTTTATTCTTTGGCTTGTGCCTTTTTATCTTGTTATTATTATTGCAAATTTTTCATTAAAACGATTTTGGGTTGGGGTTCTCTCAAAAAGTCTCGTGGTGAAAATGAATGTGCTTGCTCGATTAAATTTGTATGTATATCCTCTTTCAATCATCCTTTATAGTATTATCTTGGTGAATTATGTATTACATCTCAAATAGTCGTAGAGATATTAATGAGTAAATGCTAATCCATAAAGTAAACTCGAAAAAACGCATGACATATAAAACAAGCACAATTCTTGTTTTGAAACTCACGCTATTAATGATGGTCTTCATGCCATTCTGGATAGCTCCTATGATCTTTCTTGTTGGGCTCATTGGTGCTTCAGCTGAGTCGCAGCATTGGAATAGTTGGCAGATATTCATGCATGCTCTTCCAACTATCATGGCGTATTTTTCCATGCTTCATGGATTTATCAAAGTGCAGCAACTTGTCTATTTGAAAAAAAAGTACTCATATAACTTCCGTTACATCTCTCAAAGTAATTTCAAATCAACACTTTTCTTGCTTGCCGCACAATTTATTTCTATTGTGATGAGTAATTTTTCACCCTATGCGTTTCTGCATGCCATTTGCCTGCAGATCATTTACTTCATCGTGCAGATCCAAGAGTATGTGTACTACAAAATATTGGTACAGTATCCTCAAGTACGGTTATTAGGATCGATGAGAATGTAGTGCAATATGATGGAAGTTAAACCACTTATTACAACTTTAAAAATTGTCTAAAAATACGTAACTTCAGGTAGAATTGCTTCTTGGGAATCCGCATACTCTCCTTGAGGATTTTTATCAAGAATCTTCGCCTTTTGCTTCTCATCAAGTAAAAAGTCCTTGCGTACTTTTTGTTCAAAATCTTTCTGCATAGGTTCCATGAATAATTGTGCCGAGACTTCAATGATTGCTTTACAGGGAGTTTCTGTTAACCAATGCACTTGAATATCCTCCATTCCTAAGGCAGTGTGAATGATACTGGGAGTTTGCATGTATCCCGCATCGCTTTGCTTCTTCAGGGTTAACAGCTGTTCATCGCCATAAAAATGTGCTGTTTCAACAACGCATATAGCTTCTGGCGACCACAATGGTTGTCCAGAAATATCAAGTTGATTTGTTGTTAAAAGCTTTTTTGCGCGCAAATCATACGTATATGTTTGTCCGACTTCATATCCTCTTTCCTCGATGAACAGATAATGAGCATCTGGTGACATGAGCACCTCACCGAAAGAAGCAATACTTTTATCACCAGATTCAAATGTGATGGAGCTGGCTGTGATGATGTGGATTTGCTCTTGGACGCTGCTGAGATACAGAGAAGGATATTCTCCATCAGACTTTCTCTCTCTCACTTCGATGAGGGAAATGTTAGCATCGGGGAATTTTAGTAGGCGGGTTCGTTTGTCTTGGGAAACAAGCTGGGGTGTTTCACTTGGAGTAGGAATATCTGACAATTGAACATCGTTTGTGAAATATTTAAATACGATGGTAGCGATAGTTGTAAGCACACACGTTGTAATGATAAAGATTCTTTGAACTTTCATACAATCCTTTTGATTATACGCTCAAAAAATCTTCAATATGTGTATTTACATACGCATAATTGAGTGCGCGAAGATCGTCTTTGTACTCGAAAAATGCGTTGTCAATATCCTCAAATGCATCAGATGTATTTCGTTCTAAATCATACACAAATCCTTGCTCTTTTACGTTTTCTTGTGTTGATTGTTTCTTTGAAACTCTCTCCATTGCTTGTTGTAGAAGTTTTTCTGTGTGATGCGCACCAATCAATTTCAATGCTTCCAAGGTTTCTTTAGCATATTTACCTTCTGTGTTCAGAAAATATTGGGAAAAACCTCCATTGTTCACTTCTTTTTCAAGAGTCTGATTAAGGTAAAACATGCGCTGAGGTTTTGTGAGTAAATTGAGTTGTTCACCATAATTGCATCGTTTCACAATCCTGTCGTCTAGTTCAATGATGAGTTCATTGACATTGGATGGATGGAGGATAGTATCGCGTGTAATCTCCAGGGGTTTTTCTTGTTGCATAACAGATGCTGAATTTTTGTACGCTTTCCACATTCTGCGCAAAACAAATCCATAGATGGTAAATCCTACAACTATACTAATTATGAGATGTTTATACAGGTAGCGGAGTGGGAAAACGAGGTAGGAAGCTATCTGCGTTGTTGCTAGATCGTACCACTGCATATTAAGGTAGTAGCCTTTGTGTGTAGAAGATTCAAAGAAAAACATAATGATGGATACAAGGAGCAAACACTCAACGAGAACCAGGATTATGATCGCTAATTTGAGAAGAGTAATTTTCATTGGAGTTTGCATCCTTTCTCACATTCTACGGGAGTTTATTTATATATAAGCTATACAGCACTTTTAAATTGCATATTGGATTGATACCGCATGTATCATTGGACAAGTACTTTTGTTCAAATAGAATTTCTTTATTCGGAGTGAGTACAATACTATCAATCCCCCCTATTCCTGGTGTTGTGTAACCAGCGTTCTTTTCTTCGACAACTGATTCGTGTAAATGTTCGTCTACTAGTACGAACTGAATATCAAAATGAGCGTCTTCATTTGGAGATATTCCCGTGCGCACTATTGATCTTGGTTTTATATCATAGCGATACACCTGCTGTTGACCGAAAGTAATTATTGCTGATCGAATCATGACATCAGAATTGTTTACAATAAAAACTCTTTCTTTAAGATTTGTTTGTACAAAAGCGTAGATGTAAAGTGCAACAAGTCCACAAAGAACAACGAAAAAACCAACTATAATGATAATCCATTTTTGATATTTTCTTAGTTTTTTCATCATCACTCAAATCCAGTAAACTGTTTTTTCCTTGGTAATCTATAGTACCACCAATTTTTATTGCGATTCCATCCACGTCTTTTTTCAGTATTCTTTCCCCACACACAATCAGTTTCAAACGTGTTTGCAATGAAATCCTGATCAGTGCGATGTACTATTCTTCTAACCCCTGCAGCTGAGTTCCCCTTAAGCAAAGGTAACACTTGTGAAAGAATTTCTCGTCCATCGAGATCATTAAGATATTCTTCAATGAGATAGTCTGGATTATAGAGCTCGTGTTTTGTTGTGAATTTCCACGAATCAATGAGCCCTTTTAATCCATTTTGAACGATAAAATCAGGGTAATCATGGGAAGAAAGGTGCGTAGTAACTTTTTCTTTTTCTACAGACGTTACATGTTCAAGCACCGTGTATTCTTGTTTTTCAATAAAGCGAACAGCGATGAAATAGACTACTTTTGTAAACGCAATGAATAGAATCGTAAACACAAATGTTGGCACAGGAATTATGAGCAAAGAAAAGTTATTTGAGACAAAAACTGCCCTAGCAAAGAACGCTAGTCCGAGATTGTTTCTTATGCCAAACATAAAATAAAACATGATTTGTGTCACAAAAGACGTTAAAAGATCGTATATAAGGAGGGAAATAAATGCAAAAAAAGCAGATATAGCTAGCCGTTCCTTCATAGTTTTGAAAGAAGAAATTATCGCAGGTAAGAACTTGATCGTGAAAAGTCCAAAGATAAATAGTAACTGGAAAGTCTTAAAAGCGAACTCAGTTTGTTCAGAATTAAATAGGATACTGGGTAAAGTGATAAAGGTAAAAACAGCAGCGGTAGAATATATTGCTGGAAGAACAGAAAACTTCCATAAATCTTGTACCATGAAGATATTGTACCAGTCATGTAGAATATGTTCTATGGACACGCATATGCCTAAAAGCATGATCGCATTTCGTGATGAATTGCGTTTAGCAACGTACTATTACGCGGCATTTGTTCGCGTATTCAGTAGCAAGAAGAACATTGTATTTCTTGGATTCTTACCTCTCTATGCATATTTTGCTTATGCTGTTGGTGAGTATACATTCTCTGCTTTTGGAGTAGTTATTACTCTTTCTCTTTTTTTCATCCCCTTTTTCAAATATCTCTATAACAAAATCAACGTAAAGGCAAAGTATATCGAATATTTCTTTGATACGGCAGAATTTGGGTATCGCATTGGATCGTACACCATT
>Ga0172379_10008876_pt1 | contig 12539 bp, 11 predicted proteins | sample GrowelOW334metaG_FD_119756 | JGI IMG/M metagenome (GOLD analysis project Ga0172379, IMG submission 119756) | Groundwater microbial communities from an aquifer near a municipal landfill in Southern Ontario, Canada - Groundwater well OW334 metaG | ecosystem: Environmental > Aquatic > Deep... | reverse complement strand
AAACGCTTCGTTCATGAAACAGTCCGACCTGACACGCGACGATCTCGACGCGGTGTTTGTTCCCGCGCTGGACATGGCCATGGAGCTTGGCGACCAACGCATGTCGAGCATGATAGCGCTCGGCGCCTACATAGAGAAAACCGGCGTGATCACGATAGAGAATGCCGTCGCCGCGCTCGATTCAACGCTGCCGGAGAAGCGCAAAAGCCTGCTGCCGCTGAACATCAAGGCGCTCGAAGCCGGCCGCGACTTCGCGAAAAATAATCACTGATTTTTCTAATCGCTTCGGAAAACATTCTTTCATTTAAGGGGGGGATTGTTGCATTTCGCCTTTTCTTTGTTCGAAATCGAGATAATGTAGAGGATTTTACAAATGTATTTTTGCAGTAAATCAAGCTTGTTGATGGGAAGGTTAATGGGCGGAAAATCACGATATCAGAAAAGCGAAACGAAACACTCAGCCGGTCAGTTCATTTATTCATCTTTACCCGAGTGGGAAGTTTAATGCCATATTTCTTTTTGCAAGCATCCGCTTCATCTTTTATTTTCTTAACCCATTCTTCGTTTGACAGGTCTTTTGTCTCCTCATACATTTCTTCTCTTATCTTTCGAAGCATTGTCATTACTTCCGGTTCTTTATTACTCATCTGAAAACACCCCCAAAACGTCGCATATTTTAAGTTCCTTGTATCCTTCAAAGACATTTACCGCGTTTATGCCCATAATGGTCTTCACTTTTACTATATGCTTCAAATTCCAACTGACAAGGAAATCCATATTGTTCACCGAGGCGACAGCGACATGAGCCAAATCATCGAAGGCTTTTTCAGGCAGCAGGTTCGAATTGGCATACATATACGTCAATTCTCTTATCTCATCGGTAATCTCAAGCGTTTCAGGCATAAACTCCTCGATTTTTCTCATTAACCTTTCGCTGACAGATAAAGAAGCCCTCTGAATTTCAGCGATCACCAGTTCGGAAATGAACAACTCATAGTCCGCGCTCCTGACTTCTTCGAAGAATCTCTGTGTATCCCTTTTCTTTTCCGGCGCGTCGTCGGCGAACAGAAAATTCCAGACCGAGGTTTCAATATAGAGCTTGAGTTTCTTCATATCTATATTTTACTTCAACCCGTGATTTCTTTCCAGCGCGCAGGTTGTTGTTGAACAGTAAGACACAGGCTTCAGTCGCAGGATTGCAGAAACATGCTTGAGTAGATTCTGTTGCGAATCAACCGCTTAAGATACTACACGGCATAATATTTCCCGACATGGTAAATATTTAATGGATAATTGCGTCTTGCGGATTTTTTCGGCTTGTTGTTTAATTTCCATGAGGGTTTTGGGTGGAATGAGCGGTATTCATTGATATTCATGCAATCTGGCAGGCGGAGGCAATCGATTTTCGGAGGGTCAATGTCAGTTAAGCCAGATAAGGATCTGATGTGGGGAATGTCGAAAAATTGACTTGGTGAAATAGCATGACTTCAAAAGAACGTATGATAACGGCGATGTCCGGCGGGAAACCGGACTGCGTGCCGGTGTGTCCCGATATTTCAAATATGATCCCGTCGCGGATGACCGGCAAACCGTTCTGGGATGTATATATTTTCCAGAATCCATCGCTGTGGAAGGCATACGCGGACGCCTCGAAACATTTCGGATTCGACGCGTGGTCAATGGGTATGCCCGGTTTCGTTTTCAAACGGACGCCGAAGTTCGATTTCCGGCCCGGCGAAATGTCTAAAGAAAAAATCATAGGATGTTATGAATTGGAAACTCCGCGCGGAGTATTGAACGGTGAAGTTACTTTCATGCGTAGCGACCCGCCGACATCTTCGGGAAAACCGATAAAGAATCTTGAAGAAGACCTGCCGAAACTCCGCTGGCTTCTGGATAACATAACCGGTTTTACGTTTGATGAATACGAAAGGCGGCGGAACGAAATCGGCGACCGCGGGATTGTCGGTCTTGATGTGGCCGTGCCTGGACTGCACGTGTGGAGCGATTGGTTCCGGCACCAAACGGCTGTTTATGCGGTTTACGACACACCCGATCTTATAGAGGAATTCAGGCTTCTCACACATGAATTTGTGGTGCGGCTGCTCGATGCGATAATCGCCAAGCGGCCGGACAACATCAACATACAGTCATCCGGCGGAATAACGCTCCAATCTCCCGCTCTGTTCAGGAAGCTGAGTCTGCCGACGCTGAAGGAAGTCACGCGCCGGGCAAAAGAGGCCGGGATACCGACGCTGATGCACTGCTGCGGAAAGGCGCGCGTTCTGGCGGGCATGGCCGCAGAGGAAACCGACCTGAGCGCGCTGAATCCTCTGGAAGCGCCGCCTATGGGCGACTGCGACCTCGCCGAGGTGAAACAGGCGCACGGCGCGAAACTGGCGCTGATGGGCAACCTGCCTACGACTACGCTTATGCTTAACGGCGCTCCCGATGATGTGCGGCGCGCGGCGCGCGCGGCGATTGATGCCGCGGGCGCGGGCGGCGGGTTCATTCTTTCCACCGGCGACCAGTGCGGGCGCGACACGCCTGATGAAAACATTTTTGCCATGATCGAAGAGGCGCGAAACTATGGCGCTTACTGAACCTGTTGATTCGCATGTCAGGGGCGAGGTTCTCGCGCGCCTCGTTACGGACGCGTTGCTTCCATCGCTCGAGTTGGTTGCGCAACAGCATCGCTTTTTGGCGTGGGGGCCGGACGGACGCCTGCGAGCGCTTTTCGAGAATGAAAACATACAAAGCGATCTCGTTTTCAGCCGGGGCGGGTTAACGGTTGATTGTTTATGCCTGGGAGAACCTGACACTATTATCGCGGTGGAATCATCGGAAATGATCGGGGCGCTGATCAAAGGGCGGTTTGATTTCCCGGTGACGATTACTCGCGGAGTGTGGCGGGCAGACCTTCTTGGGCGTTTTGCCGGTTTGCTTTCCGCGATGGCTGTTTCGTTCGCAACGATAAGCGCAACCGGCGGGAACGCCGATGTTTTCCGTTTGATAGTTGAAATAGCGATGCGAGCCGCGGCGGTAGTGGGCGCGGCCGACCCGCATGTGTTCGATGTGATACGAGGCATGGAAGGGGAGGCATTGACTATCAGCAACTGCAGCCGCGACAGATACGGGACGCTCACTTTTTATTCTGATAATATCGCATTCAGCCGCGATTCGCGCGAACCGGCGGCGGCGACGCTTTCTTTAGGCTCGCCTGCGCTCCTTCGTAATATTATTATGAAGAAAACAGACCCAATGGAGGCGTACTCCGCCGGAAAAATCAATTGCAGCGGGGAAAGCGTCCTGTTTGTGGCGATGGTTTATCTTCTTATAAGGCTTTGCGATCATCTCGATTATCATCCGTGGCTGCAAAATAGGTAGATAGTAGATGGTAAAAAGGGAAACGAAAACGATTAAAGAGAAACCGCAGATTTCGCAGACAAAGCGGTTAATTTACATATATTAATGAAATGTTGAAAATGATATCAATTTTTCTGTAATCTGAAGCTTTTTCCGGCCAAGCGCGCAAATAGCATGTTTGCGAACCGAAATAGATCGATAATATGAAATCGCGCCTGCATAATGCGAAGATTGCCTTGAAGTCGCTTCCTGCTTGTCTGCGGGGGAATATTCGTACATACTATAGTTAATAAGAATTGCGTGGGGTTGCCGTACGGGGGTATCATGGGAATGGAAGCAAAAAAAATTCTTGAAGAAATTAAAAGCAAGTATCCCGAGAAGTTCACGACCGAGGAACAGGCGTTCAAACGCATCAACCGGGGCAATAAGATATTCATCGGGACCGCCTGCGGCGAACCTCAGTATCTTGTCGGGGCACTGATCAACTATGTTAATTCACATCCAAAAGCGTTTTTCGACGCCGAGGTGATGCATGTCTGGACGCTCGGGCTTGCGCCGTACGCGCAGGAAAAATTCAAACAGAATTTCCGGCACAATTCGTTTTTCATAGGGAACAACACGCGCAAAGCGGTTAACGAGGGACTGTCCGACTACACGCCGGTTTTCCTGTCGCGCGTTCCCGATCTTTTCAATCGCAAATTAGTTCCGGTGGACATCGCGCTGATTCAAACCTCGATGCCGGACGAGCACGGCTATTTCAGTCTCGGCGTCAGCGTCGACATAACAAAGACCGCCGTTGAAAACGCGAAATGCGTGATCGCGCAGGTAAATGCGAATATGCCCCGGGTGCACGGCGACTCCTTCATTCACATTTCGGACATCGACTACGTTGTTCCTTTCGACGAGCCGCTTCTCGAATACAACGAGAAAGTTCCCAAGGAAATCGCGGACAAGCTGGGCAAGTACGTCGCGCGAATAGTAGAGGACGGAGACACGATTCAGGTCGGTTACGGCAGCACGCCGAACTCGATCATTCCGCATCTTCGAGACAAGAAGCGGCTCGGCGTGCATACCGAGTTGCTCACGGAGGGCGTAATTGAACTGATCAAAGAGGGCGTCATAACGAATACCGAAAAGTCGCTGCACCGAGGCAAAACCGTGGCCTCTTTCTGCATGGCAAGCAAGGATTCATACGAATATATTGACGACAATCCGACAATAGAATTTCGAAGAATCGACTATGTGAACAACCCGCTCGTTATCGCGCGAAACAACAAAATGACGGCGATCAACAGCGCGCTGCAGATAGATCTGACCGGGCAGGCGACGGCGGAATCGATCGGCAACACTTTTTACAGCGGCATCGGCGGCAGCGCCGATTTCATGCGAGGCGCGCTTTATGCGCCCGGCGGAAAGACGATTCTCGTAATGCAGTCCACCGCGCTCGACGGCGAGGTTTCGCGCATCGTGCCGAGTCTCGACCCCGGCGCCGGCGTCACGCTGACCCGGGGCGACATCCAGTACGTCGTCACCGAGTACGGGATCGCCTATCTCATCGGCAAAAACGTGCGCGAGAGGGCTATGGAGCTGATCGCCATCGCGCATCCTAAGTTCAGGCCGTGGCTCATCGAGATGGCTAAGGAGAGAAACCTGATATACAAGGATCAGGCATATCTGCCGGAGAGCGGAAGCTACCCGGAGGATCTCGAAACGCACAGGAAAATGGGCGGCGACCTCGAAGTACTTCTGCGACCTGTGAAGATCAGCGACGAACCGCTGGTGAAAGACCTGTTTTATTCGCTTTCCGACAACAGCATGTACAGGCGGTTCATCTCCGCGAGAAAGGACATGCCCCACGAGCGCCTTCAGGAGTTCGTCGTCATCGATTACAAAAACATGATGGTGATACTGGCGGTGATCAAGCATGACGAAAAGGAAGAAGCCGTCGGCCTCGGCCAGTATTCCGTCAACCAATCGGAGCACACGGCGGAGGTCGCGTTCATCGTCAAGGATCAGCATCAGAACAAAGGCCTCGGCACGGAGTTGCTCGCCTATCTGACCTATCTGGCGGTGAAGCAGGGCATACTCGGATTCACGGCCGAGGTGCTTGTCGACAATAAATCAATGATACGAGTGCTGGAAAAAAGCGGGTTTAAAATCGCGGGCCGAAGCAGCGACGGCATGTACGAACTAAGGAAACCGTTCCGGCAGATCGCGCCTCAATGAGCGCGGCCGCCGCGCCGGCTGAGTGAATTAAAGCAACTACTGATGTTTGCGATCAATATCGACATAGACTGGGCGCCGGATTCCGTTATCGAGAGCGCTCTTGATATTCTCGACGAGTTCGGGGCGCGGGCGACGCTTTTCTGCACGCACGAAATGGGCGCCTCCGCGCGCGGCCGCGAGGTATGCGTTCACCCCAATTTCACCGCCGGACAGCCCGATAAGGACGTTCTTGATTCGGTTTGCTCCTTGTTCCCCGGCGCGCGCGGCGTACGCGGCCACGGCTCTTTATTCAGCTACTACATCGCCGGCCTCTATAGAGAAAAAGGACTGCTTTTCGACAGCAGCTACTTTTATCCCGCCGGGCCGTGCAAACCCTACAGGATGTTCCACGGCCTGTTGGAAATCCCTTATTTTTTCATCGACGATCTGTTTTTCAAAGAAGACGGACTCCGCGAACCCGATCTTTCTGACACAACTGACAGCGTTAAGGTTTTCGTGTTTCATCCGGTGCATATTTTTCTGAACACTGAAACGCCGGAACGCTATGAAAAGGCGAAACCCTACTATAAAATGCCGGAGGAACTCGCCGCGCATCGCAATCCTGGCGCCGGCGCCGGGACTTTTTTCAGGAAACTTCTCGGGCACGCAAACGAAATGAACATTCCGCTTCTCACTATGAGCGAGGTCTATGATCGATTCAGTGAAAAATAAATACGACATCAGGATTGCGGGGCGGAAAGACTCCGCTGAGTGGGACTCATTTGTCGAGTCATCCGAAAACGGAACGCTATTCCACGAGCTTAAATTTCTTTCGTATCACGAGCCCGGCAGGTTTAATTTCCATAACATGATGTTCATGCGCGAAGGGCGGCTGGAGGCGGTTCTGCCCGCGGCGCTGGCTGAACGTGGCGAGCAGGGCGGAACGGCGTTAGTGTCGCCAGCGGGCGCTTCGTTCGGCGGCTTAGTTATTAAGAAGCAAGCCGACGCCGAGACGGCCGCGGGACTTGTCTCTGCGCTCACGGACCATGCGCGCGAAATCGGAGCGGCGGAAATCTGTCACGCCTCTACTCCTTACTGGTATTGGGCTCTGCATCACGATAACATTGAGTTTGCGCTTGAGGAAGCCGGTTATGAATCGGCCGGCGCCGCTGAACTATCGGTCGTCGTCCCGGTTTCTGCGAACGTCGATATCATGGAAACGTTCCGGGGCAATGCGCGGACCGCCGTGAGGCAGGCGCGGAGCAAGGGCGTTAACGTCCGGCTCACGGACGACATTGAAACCTTTCATTGGATAAACCTCGCGAACAAAGCTTCGCATGGAACAATGCCAACGCACTCGCTCGGCGAACTCGAAACCATCAGGGAGCTTTATGCCGGCCGTTTTTTCCTGCTCGGAGCGTTTCTGGACGGCCAGATGATCGGCGGTCTGCTTATGTTCATGTGCAACTCGCGCGCGGCGCTCACTTTTTATATATGCCACCTCGCCGAGTTTCAGCAGTATCGTGCGGTTAACCTGCTTGCGCACGAAGCCGCTTCCCAAGCGGCGCAGCTCGGCGCGAAATGGCTGGACACCGGCACGGTCACATCGGGCGGCGTAATAAATCGGGGCCTGCTTTCTTTTAAGGAATCGCTTGGCGGCGTATGCAGATATAGAAACCGGCATTTGCTCAAACAAATATCCGATTGACAAACAGCGACAAAGAAAGAAGGCGAAGATTTCAAGATGGCTGAAAAATGGCATGAGATATTCAACCGCCGGGCGGAGATTTACGAGGACCCGCTCGAGATCGCCGAGTATTGCTGGGGCGGCAAGCCGGTTGAAAAGGAATACATAGACAGCCGGATAGAAATAATATTGAAGGAACTAGAGATAGACGGCCGGAGTTCTCTTCTTGAAGTAGGCAGCGGCTGCAATATTCTCCTGTCGAGATTAAAGGAAAAGGCTGCGGAATGCTACGGAGTCGAACCTGCGGCCGGAATGATCCTCGCGGGCCGCAGAACATGCGAATTGCCGGTAGTATGCGCGGAGGCGAGTCGCCTTCCGTTCCCAGGCTCCTTTTTCGACCGGACTCTTTCCTACAACGTTTTCGCTTATCTGCCGGACGACGGCTATGCAGTCGAGGCGATGATGGAAATGGTTCGCGTGACGAAGCCTGGAGGAATCGTGTTCATAGGGGAGATTCAGCATGCAGGAACGAAAGAAGCGTATGTGAAACGGCGCGCCGAGAGCTCGAATGCATACAAGCCTGAACATTACGACGCGCGCGTGAGAACTGATCTGGAAAGCCTTTGGTATTTTCCCGAAACGTTCGCGAAACGGCTCGACTCCGAGGGGCTGAAATATGAGGTTGCGCATCCGCACCCAGGAGGCGGTTTCCTTTCCGGCTACCGGTTTTCCCTGAAGATTTGGATTTGAATAAACGCCAATCAGCGCGCTTTACGCGAATCACTCAAACAGATAATTATAAGTGTCGACGCCATAGCCGGAACCGGCTGCGTCTCTGATCAGCTTATTGTATCTGCGGTATTTTGCGAGCTCTTCGCCCTGAAAACGGTTGGGAGCAAGCTGGTAAGCCATTTCGCGGCCTTCAACGTATGACTCATACTCGGCGTTTGTAATGTAACCGTTTGCGAGCGCGTACTCGATGATGCGAGCGCCCGGATAATACTCGAGGAAATAAAGAAATATATCGTCCGGAGCGACTTCCCGAATGAAATCGGCGGTTTCCCTGAGGTCCTGCTCGGTCTCTGTCGGAACTCCGATTATGAAATCGAGTTTGATTATGATGCCGGATTCCTTCACGTCGCGAACGGTTTTTCTGATTTTATCGAGGTTCAGGTTTCTATTAAATATTTCCTTTGACAGAACCGGGTTGACAGATTGCACTCCGCATTTGATCTGAAAGCAGCCGGTGTCTTTTAATAGCGTGACGATCTCTTTGTTTTCATAATTGGGATGTATCAGGCAGGCGTAGGGAAGGCCGATTCTTTCTTTATATGCGGGCAGGAAGTCATACAGCCATTCCCGGTCCATTATGAATACGTCGTCCACAAAGCCGACGCTCGAAATGTCAAAAGTTGAAACCGCGCGTTCGAGTTCGGCCAGAAGGCTTGCGGGCGAGCGACGCCTGATGCGATCGTTCCCGTGGCCGCTCCCGCTTACGCAGTAGCTGCATTTGAAAGGGCACCCGCGCGTTGCGATGGCGCTGTAAGTCTGCGACAGGGAAAGGCCTGCGGCGATAAAAGAGCCGGTGTCCTTGAACGGCAAAGAGTCGAGGTTTTGAACGAAAGGGGCTGGATCGTTTTTAATGATGGAGCCGCGCTTCTTAATCCATAAGCCGGGAACGTCGAAGCGATCGTTTTTTCCCGTCAAAGAGCCATAAACGGCGACAATGGAAGAATCTGCTTCATCAATGAAAACAGCATCGATGGACTGCTGCGCGATAACTCTTTCGGGAACTGCCGAGGGATGGGGGCCGCCCATGATAATCGGAGTATCCGGCAGCCTGCTTTTGGCGATTTCCGCAATGGAAAGCGACCATCTGTAGGAAGAGGTAGTCGCTGATAAGCCGATAGCGTCGGGTTTCGTAGCCGCCGTTTTTTCCAGGATTGTTTCAGCGTCGTTTTCTAGCAGAGCGCGCGCTTTTTTGCGTCTTTCGGGGTTGCCGTGTTCTTCGAAGTAGCGAAGGTGCGCCATTTCGACGAAACTATATTTTGAAAGAATGATGTCGGCCTGAATGGAGTTGCGCTTAAGAATCGCCATAAGCTGCTCGACGCCTATGCCGCAGTCGTTTGTAAAAATGAAAGTGAATCCCATTATCGCTCCAGCATGACGCAGCGCGCGTTATGCGCCGTAGGGTCCGGCCGCCGGCTGCTGCTGTGATATGCAATGAAGAGTTCCGAGTCCGAAAACGAGATCGGAACAGTCGATTCCAACAACGCGGCGGCTTGTAAAAAGCGATTGAATGATATCGAGCGCTTTCGAGTCGTTTTCATGGCCGAAAACAGGCGCGAGAACGACGGTGTTGCCGATATAGAAATTGGCGTAGCTGGCGGGAAGGCGTCCTTCTTCATCGCCGGTAAAACCGGGCATCGGCAGTTCGACGACGTTAAGCGGTTTGCCGTCCTGATCGGCGGCGCGTTTTAATATTTCGAGATTTTCGCGTAGCGGTTCGTGATTCGCGTCGGCCGGGTCGTCCTCGACCGCGCAGAGAACGGTTGAGGGGTCAGTGAAACGGGCGATGTCGTCGATATGGCCGTCAGTGTCGTCGCCGGCGATTCCGTCTCCAAGCCAAATAACATGGCTCGCGCCGAGATAGTCGGCGAGGTATTTTTCTATTTCATTTTTGTTCAAATGCGGATTTCTATTGCTGTTAAGCAAACACTGTCCGGTCGTCAGAAGAGCGCCTGCGCCGTTGACGTCTATAGAGCCGCCTTCGAGGACGATGCCGGGTTCGAACCGCCGCAGTTTCATCCCGCGGTTGATGAGCTCGGGCGTCGGCGCGTCCTTCAATAGCGTTTCATATTTGCCGCCCCATGCGTTGAAAATCCAGTGAGTCATGGCGAGCTTTGTCCGCGCCTTGTCGCAAACGAAGATAGGGCCGTAGTCTCTGAACCAGACGTCTGCATATTCGCGAATGTGAAAAAATACGCGTCCGGGCGCGACGCCGCGTTTTTTCAAGCGTGCAGAAACGCGTTCGCGCGCGTCCTCGTTCAGGACTACGAGATTGACGGGTTCGCTTTCATGAATCGCGAAAATAATTTCTTCATATGTTTCTTCCGCTTTTTCGACGCGGTCCGGAAAAGTAATCGGGTCGTAAGGCCAAGCGAGCCAGATCGCGCTGTGTTTCTCCCATTCGGCGGGCATGCTCAAACCGAGCGCCGCCGGAGTTCCCGGCGTAGGGGTAATGTCAGTCTTTATCAACGGCGTCATTCCCTTTCCCGCAAAGTTTTCCATAAGTTTCAGGGCGGCGGTTGGCGAGAAAGCCCCAGCCTTCGCGAATACGTTTGTTTTTGCTCAGATCGAGAGGAACCACAAGCGTTTCATCGTCTTCGCCCGCCTTTTGAATCACCGCGCCGAATGAGTCGCATGCGAAGGAGCCGCCCCAGAATTTCAGTTCTCCCTCGGCCCCGGCGCGGTTAACCGCGCATACATGAATTCCGTTCGCTATAGCATGGCCGCGTTGCACTGTCTCCCAGGCGTCGCGCCAGTCGCCGTCGGGCGATGTGTAGTCTTTAATCCAGCCTATGGCGGTCGGATAGAAAATGATATCGGCGCCCATAAGCGTTGCGATGCGGGCCGCTTCGGGGTACCATTGGTCGAAGCAGATCAGAACCGCGAATGTCGCGTGTTTTGTTTTGTAAACGCGGAATCCGGAGTCGCCTGGCGCGAAATAGTTTTTCTCGTAAAAATATTTATCGAAAGGGATGTGGATTTTGCGGTAAGGAGGCAGAAGACTGCCGTCGGCGTCTATGACCGCCGCGGAATTGAAGAAGGCGCCGCCAGCCGTTTTTTCGTACAGAGGAACGATGACCGCGGCGTTTTTCTCGCGGGCGAGTTGCGTAAAGGCATCAGTGGATTCGCCGGGAATAGTTTCCGCGAACCGGGCTGCGGAAACGCGCTCCTCGTGGGGGAAATACGGCGTTCGGTATAGTTCCTGAAGACAGATGATTTGCGCGCCTCTGTCCGCGGCTTGCGCCGCCCTTTTGAGCGCCGTTTCCAGATTGCCCGTCAAATCCTCGGAAACAGACGTCTGTATCAAGCCTACTGTTGTTGTTTCATTCTCTTTCAAACCGGCCGCCTTTTTTTGCAAAGTTTAGGATAACATGCCCGGAATTTCAAACGCATTCGGGCGGCTCTGTAATTATTTGAATCGGGAGAAGACATCGATATATGAATATTAGTTAGTAAATCGTATCAGTTGTGAGTCAAATCATTCAGGCTCGAACAGGAAAACCGCGCCTTTATAGTAATCTCTGCGCGGGCCGTTCTTGAATAAAAGCGTCTGTTTCAATTTCATATTATTTTCGAACCAGATAAAAAGAGGGGTTCTTGTGTTGCCTTGCGTCCAATGTTCGACATCGCGTCCCAGATTGCAGTAGAACAACCAAATTCTCTCACGTTTTTTTAAGGCGTCCGGATAGAGCGTGATGTACTTATTGTTGGCAGTGTCATATTTATTTTCGGAAACGCTGTAAGTGGTTACAGATTCAGTTCCGGAGTGGAAGTTCGAAATATCGTTATCAGTGTAAATAGTATATTTACGGCCGGCATCATCATATTGATGGAAATAGGTTACGCAATAATCGGCTTCGATAACAATAGCGTCGCCCGGCCTGAAATTGTCGCTCACATATCGAGCTGCAGTTCTGAAATTGGGTTTTTCAATGGTGGCGGTATACATATTCGCTTGTGTCGCAAGAAGAAAAGCGAACAACAAAACCAGAATCGCGGTTCGAAACGCGCTTGATTTTATTGATATGATAAGGCCGCTGATAATTATATAAAAAATGAAAGAAAACGGCAGTAAGTACTTTGAAGAGAATGGAACGGAAGTGAACTCGCTTGCCGCAAAAGAAATCGCCAAAACAAAAATGAACATCAAAATGTGATAAATGAATTTGCTTTTTTCCGCCCTTTTAAAAATCCAATATACGAATAATACAAAAAATATCGCCATGAGAAAAAAGTCGAAAAAGAAAAGGAACCTGTCGAAAATGCGGTGGCTGTGAATGAGGTAATGGTCGCCTAACATGAAATTGAACAGCACGTCGAACAAATTCAAAAAATCCCTGCTGAATATCTTCTCGAAAATAGTTTTTGTTCCCGCCGCCGCGTGAGTGGATGTCTGCTTGAGCCGAAAGATAAAAATTGGAATCCACAGGGAAAATATTAGAAATGATAACAGCAACCCAGGAACAATTTTCAGCCATGAGGCAGGCTTTTT
>Ga0172379_10008875_pt1 | contig 12539 bp, 9 predicted proteins | sample GrowelOW334metaG_FD_119756 | JGI IMG/M metagenome (GOLD analysis project Ga0172379, IMG submission 119756) | Groundwater microbial communities from an aquifer near a municipal landfill in Southern Ontario, Canada - Groundwater well OW334 metaG | ecosystem: Environmental > Aquatic > Deep... | reverse complement strand
TGATTGCCAATATCTGTGTGAATAGCGTAACCAAAATCAATAGCAGAAGAATCTTCAGGTAAATCAATAATGTCTCCCTTAGGTGTGAAAACAAAGATACGATCCTTAAAGAAATTTAATTGAATTTTCTCTAAAAATTTTTCAGGCTTATCTTCTTTTTCATTCTCATTTAGTTCTTTAAGTTGATTAATCCATTCCAAGTGTTTAACATCAACTTTTTTTTCTGACCCTTTTTCCTTATATATAAAGTGAGCTGCAATACCATTCTCAGCATTTTGATGCATTTCATGTGTGCGAATTTGGATTTCTACTATTCCACCAGTTCCTGTAAAGATTGTTGTATGAAGACTTTGGTAGCCGTTTGCTTTTGGCATAGCTATATAGTCTTTTATACGATTTGGTACGGGGGTCCATTCACCATGAATAATACCAAGTACGTGGTAACAGTCTGCTATAGTATCTACCATTACGCGTAGTGCGATGATATCATAAATCTTTCCTATATCCATATTGTACTTTTGAAGTTTTCTCCAAAGAGAATATAAGTGCTTTTGTCTATAGTCTACGATTGCATTCTTTATTCGTGCCTGTTTAATTTTTTCAAGAATTACATTTTTAACTTCGATAAGATATTTTTCTTTTGCATCCTTTTTTTCATTTAATAATTTTTTGACTTCTTCATATTCTTTAGGATAAGCGTATTCAAATGCTGCATCTTCAAGGCGACCCTTCAATCGTCCCATAGAAAGTCTATCAGCTAGGGGCGCATATATTTCAAGAGTTTCTAATGCAATACGCTTTTGTTTGTCTGGGCGTACATGTTTTAATGTTTCTATGTTGTGAAGTCTATCCGCAAGCTTTATGGTGAGTACTCGCAAATCTTCGGCAATTGATACAAAGAATTTTCTTAAGTTTTCTACTTTACGTTCTATCCCTTTGTATCTTACTTTCCCAAGTTTTGTAACTCCATTTACAAGAGAGAGTATTTCTGTACCGAATTCTTTTTCTAGTTCTTCTTCGGTAACTTTTGTATCTTCAATTACATCATGCAAGATGCCTGCTGCTATTGTTTTGGCTTTCATTCCAAGCTCTGCCAAGTTTCTAGCTGTTTCAAAGACATGATTGAAGTATGGTTCTCCACTTTTACGAAGTTGTCCCTCATGTGCTTTTTTTGCAAAATCATAAGCTCTATTGATTATATCTATGTCTTCTTTCTTTAAATTATCTATTAAAGAAAGGATTTCTTCTATCTTAGGCTTCATATTAGATAAGTATAGCAAAAATACGGTAAAAATAAACCAAAATGAATATAAAATAAAAAATAGCTCAGATAAGCTATTTTTTATTGTTCACTATATTTTCTCCATTTTTGTGTGGATTGTGATTCCTACACATCTTGTTACTGCACCTCTCTGGTATAGTTTTGGTGCCTTCCATCATTAGAGATCCACAGAGATCGCAAATATTACCTGTTGGTTTTGCTTTTATAGCATTTTTACAATCGGGATAATTACTACAAGAGTAGAATATTCCGAATCGTCCCTTTCTTTCCATCATTTTACCTTTGTTGCATACTGGACAGGTTATATCAGTCATTTTTCTTTTTATTTCTTCCTCGTCTTGTTTTATAAATTTACATTTTGGATATCTAGAGCAAGATATGAATGTACCACCACCATCTCTTCTTATTCGTATTACAAGTTTACCTCCACCACTTTTACCTTTTTTATCACCACATGTCGGGCACATCTCACCAGTTTCTTTTGGTCCCTCTAATTCATTACCATCTATAGTTCGTGCTCCACTACAATCTGGATAACGACTACAAGAATAGAATTTACCCCCACGTGCAAGTTTTACGATCATACTACTTTTACAAATAGGGCAAAGCATATCAATTGGAGCTTCTCCCATATTGTTAGTTTTTGCAATTTTATCATTTTCTTTTAGATCTTTTTGAAATGGTGTATAAAAATCTTTTAAAGTTTTTACATAATCTCTTTTGCCATTTGAGATTTCATCTAATTCATCTTCCATTTCTGCTGTGAAAGTATCACTTATGTATTTTGCAAAATTATTTTCAAGAAAAGATGAGACGACGTCCCCCGTATCAGTAGGAAAGAGAGTTTTGCCTTCTTTGCGGACATATCCTCTATCCTCAATAGTTTTCATTATAGAAGCATAAGTTGAAGGGCGTCCTATGTCGCGAGCTTCAAGCTCTTTAACTAGGCCTGCTTCAGTGTAGCGGTTTGGTGGCTCTGTTGCTTTCTCTATGCTATTTAATTCTATTAGCTTGAGTTCCTCTCCCTCTGTAACTTCTGGAAGTTCTACATCCTCGCCTCGAGCACCAGTGTCACAAATAAGCCACCCAGGGAATAATACACGTGAGCCATTGGCCGTAAAGTCAGGGACCCCATCACTTTTAATATTTGCTGTAATTTTTGTTTTAAGTAATTTAGCATCTGACATTTGTGAAGAAACTACTCTTTCCCAGATGAGCATATAAAGCTTTTTTTGCTCTTCATTTATACCTGCGTGAGTTTGATCGATATGTGTAGGACGAATTGCTTCGTGAGCTTCTTGGGCATTTTTAGACTTTGCTTTATATATATGTTTTTCTGCATATTCTTTTCCATACTTTTTCTCTACAAGAGTTATGATTTGATTTTGAGCAACTATACTTAGATTTGTACTATCTGTACGCATATAAGTTATGTGGCCAGCTTCATATAATTTCTGTGCCACTTGCATTGTACGTGAAGGGGAGAATCCTAAACGGGTGCTTGCAGTCTGCTGAAGTGTTGAAGTTGTAAAAGGTGCACGGGGCTGCCTTTTCTGCTCACTTGTTTTTAAATCTTTTACAAACCATTTTTCTTTATTTCCTAGATCAAGAATTTTATCTACTATTTTTTTATCGCGAGGTTCTTCTACACAAGATAAAGCTATTTTATTCTTTTTATTTGTTTCAAATAATCCTTCAAGTACCCAATATTGTTCGGGCACAAATGCGCGGATTTCTCTTTCTCTTTCCATTATTATTCGAAGTGCAGGGGATTGGACGCGTCCAGCTGAAAGGCCATAGCGGACTTTCTTCCAAATGATTCCAGAGAGGTCATAGCCTACAAGACGGTCGAGTACACGACGAGCTTCTTGAGCTTTTACTAGATTTTGGTCTATGTCACGAGGATTTTTCAGTGCTTCTTCTACTGCTTCTTTGGTGATTTCATGAAAAGTAACTCTTTTTATTGGGGCTTTAATTTTCTTATCAGCATCAAGGAGTTCTTTCAAGTGCCAAGAGATTGCCTCTCCTTCACGGTCCGGGTCAGTCGCAAGCATAATTGCTGTTGCTTTTTCTCCGAGCTCTTTTAAATCATGAACTACTTTTTCTTTGCCTTTTGAAATTTCATAACGAGGAATAAAACCAGCAGGAATATCTATCGCATCTTTGTTGGATTTCGGTAAGTCACGAATGTGACCGACAGATGCGCGCACAGTAAAAGCACCATCTAAATATTTTTCGATAGTCTTTGCTTTTGATGGTGATTCAACAATTAATAACTTCATCTTTGTATATTAGTAACACCAAAAAATATTTTTTGCAAATATTAATTTGATTTTATATTTTTCTAATCTCTCCTAATTCTTCCTTAATTAATTCTTTTATCTCCATTATAGAAAGGAGGGCGTTGGCAGAGCCTATGTTCATACCGAGTTCACGGATGAGGTCATTACGCTCCATGGGTTCACGTAGGAGGTCAATGATTTTCATTTCATCTTTTCCACAATCCATATATTTTTCTTTATCACTTTTCTTTTCTTTTGTTATTTCGAACCCAAGAGCTTCGAGTACATCGTTTACACATACTACAGGGGTTGCTCCTTGCTTTATGAGCCAGTTAGTACCATTGGAATTCGAAGAGAAGGCAGAGCCCGGTACAGCAAGTACATCACGGTTATAGTCTAGTGCCATACGTGCAGTGATTAAAGTTCCAGACTTTTCTTCAGCTTCTATTATGAGGACTGCTTTTGAGATCCCAGCCATTAGCCTGTTTCTTTGTGGAAAAAAATAAAGTTGTGAAATAGCATTTGGATCAAATTCAGAAATTAAACACCCCCCTTTATCTATTATTTCTTGTGCTAAACGAATATTGTTTCTTGGATAAAGTACAGAATTATCTAATCCTGAGCCAGGGAAGGAGATAGTAGTGAGGCCATTCTCAAGTGCTGCACGGTGTGCGATAGTATCGATGCCGATAGCAAGGCCAGAGACTATGACAATCGGGTAGCCTTTTAGCCCACGAATTAATTTCTCACAAATATCTTTTCCATATGAAGTGTATTTGCGTGAGCCTACAACTGCGAGGTAAATCATATCTTCACTTGGAAGCTTGCCTCTTATATATAGAGTCTTTGGAGGTTGAGGGATTTCATTTAAGCCTTCGGGGAATTGTTCAGGTTTTAATTTGTATATGTCTTCCATTTGTGTATTGTATCATTTTTTTATATACTATATGTATTATGTTAGATATTAAATTTATACGTGAGAATAAGGATATTATAAAAGAGGGTATTATTAAAAAGAAGAGTACTGTTGATATTGATGCTTTATTGGAACTTGATGAAAAGCGACTCCTTACTATGTCTAGCACAGAAGCATTACGCGCAGAACAAAATAAAATGAACAGCTCGATTTCTGCTGAAAAGGATGTAACAAAAAGAGAACAAATGATTGAGGAGATGAGAATAGTTAAAGATGAATTTAAAGAAAAAGAAATAGAATTAGAAAGTATTTTAAAAGAGTGGCAAGCTCTAATGCTTAAAGTTCCTAATATCCCATCAGTAGATACCCCAGAAGGACCAGACGAGACAGGCAATCAGGTTATCCGTCAATGGGGAGAAAAGCCCGAATTTGCTTTTAAACCAAAGGAACATTTTGAATTAGGAAAAGCATTAGGAATTATTGATACAGAAACAGCTGGTGAAGTTGCTTCTTCAAGATTTGCATATTTGAAAGGAGATTTAGTTTTGTTGCAATTTGCTCTTATACAAATGTGTTATGAAATTTTGACTAATAAAGAAAAATTAATGACAATCATAACGAATGCAGGTTTATCAATTGCAGTAAAAGAATTCATACCTGTAGTGCCTCCTGTATTTATTCGTCCATTAGTGCAAGTCAAAATGGCTCGCTATATGACACCTGAAGATCATTATCTTTTCCCAAATGATGATTTAATGCTTATTGGAAGTGCGGAACATACTCTTGGTTCTATGCATATGAATAAAATTTTTGAAGAAAGTGAATTGCCTATTAGATATGCAGGGTATTCAACAGCATTCCGTAGAGAAGCAGGAACAGCTGGGAAAGATACTAATGGAATATTAAGACAACATCAATTTGATAAATTGGAGATGGAAGTTTTTTCATTGCCGGAAAATTCTATTCAAGAACAAAATTTATTAGTTGCTATTCAAGAGCATGTATTACAGACTGTAAAGTTACCATATCAAGTAGTTGCAGTATGTACTGGTGATATGGGATTTCCTGATACAAGACAAATAGATATAGAGACATGGATGCCAGGACAGAATAAATATAGAGAAACTCATAGCGCAGATTGTATTGGAGGATTTCAAGCTCGCCGCTTAAACACAAGAGTTAGAAGGGCTGATGGTAGGATTGAGCCAGTTCATATGAATGATGCCACTGTTATAGCGATAGGAAGAACTCTTATTGCCATAATCGAGAACTATCAACAAGCAGATGGTACTATAAAAATTCCAGAGGTTCTACAAAAATATTTAGGTAAAGATTTAATCTCATAAATTTAAATATGAAGGATATTCCTACATCACCACGCATAATGCAGATTAAGCGTAATCGTAAGGTAGGGCGGATACGTTTGGTGCTTCTTTATATTATTTTGCTCTTTTCCCTTGTTGGGTCTTTGTCATATTTTTCATCAGATAAAAGAATTGTGATCAGTAAAATTAGAATTACAGGTAATAGCATTATTGATTCAAAAGAACTAGAGCAAAATGTAAATGAAAAGATTAAAGGAAAATATTTTGGTCTTTTTACAAAAGCAAATTTTTTAATATATCCTAAGGATAGAATTTATAAAGATTTAGTTATAAATTTTCCAAGAATTAATAGTTTAGATATTAATCGTGAAGGATTAGATATTCTACATTTAAGTATCAATGAGCGGGCGGGTTCATTTTTATATTGTGGAGAATTTTTACCGGAAAACATAGAGCAAGTAGGGGAGAATTGCTTCTTTGTAAATAATGATGGCTTAATTTTTGATAAGGCACCTTATTTCTCAGGGGATATTTATTTTAAATATTATACAGAGATTAAAATAATAGATGGGAAAGTTTTAGGTTCACAGGTTTATGATATAGCTAAATTCCATGAATTAGTTAGGTTTGTAGATGGAATTACTTCTCTTGGATTCAAGCCTATATATCTTGTGAAGGCAGTAGATAATTCATATTCACTTTACCTTAAACCTATCAATGATAAATCAATTCCCAAAATAATTTTCAAAGAAGAGAATGATTTGGCTACAATATTTGATAATTTTAAAACTGCAATGGGGGAGAAGGAATTTGCAAATGAAATCAATCAGAAGTATGATACTCTCTCATATATAGACCTAAGGTTTAAAAATAAGGTTTTATATAAGTTTCAATAATGAAAAAATTCTGGGAAAAATTACCAAAACCATTTTTTTGTTTAGCACCGATGGCGGATGTCACTGATGCGGCTTTTCGTTCCATGTTTGCGAAGTATGGCAAGCCCGATGTAATTTGGACAGAGTTCGTCTCTGCTGATGGACTTGTAAGTGGTGGAAGGGAAATTTTGAAGTACGATCTTCTTTATAGTGAAAAAGAAAGACCTATAGTAGTCCAACTTTTCTCTTCCAATCCTAATAAGATGCGTGAGGCGGCTTGTTATGTATCGAAGCTTGGCTTTGATGGTATAGATATTAATATGGGCTGCCCTGATAAATCTGTAGAGAAGCAAGGCGCCGGAGCGGCTATGATGAAGGACCAGAAAAAAGCTCTTGAGATAATACAAGCAGTGAAAGATGGTATAAAAGATTCTAAAAAGAAAAATGTTTTTATCTCAGTGAAGACTCGCATTGGTTATAGTAAGAATCAGATAAGTGAGTGGATACCATTTTTACTCTCGCAGGATTTAGATGCGCTAACTGTACATGCAAGGACTAGGAAAGAAATGTCTTTGGTGCCAGCTCGATGGGAGCATGTAAGGGAAGTAGTGGAAATCAGAAATAAAATGGGAGTTAAAACGAAGATAATAGGCAATGGTGACGTTAGGAGTTTAGAACATGGATATGAACTTGCTAAAGAAACTGGTTGTGATGGAATAATGATAGGAAGAGCTGTTTTTGGGAATCCTTGGATTTTTTCAGATCTTGCAAGGACGGTCCTTAAGAAGGCTTCCCAAAGGACCGTCCTTAACAAGACCATTACAGTAAAAGAAAAATTAAAAGTTATGCTTGAGCATACAAAACTTTATGAAAAACTTTTAGGGAAAGTGAAAAATTTTGCAAATATGAAGAAGCATTACAAAGCATATGTAAATGGCTGGGACGGTGCTAAAGAGCTTCGTGTAAAGCTAATGGAAACTCATTCGTATAAAGAGGTAGAAAAAATAGTTAAGGAATTTATAAAAAAATAACGTTCAATCTTCGAAAGAAAATTGTAACGTTATTGTTTGGTGGCATCTCGAATGATTAGTATCTCACTCTTGGCCAAGAGCTTGTGGCGTGCCCGAGAACTTTTTCCCGGAGAATTTTGTTTAGCTCCGTGAATTCTTTGTTCACTGTTTGGATAGCAATAACAACGTAGCCGATAGTTGTCAGTACGATGACAGCTACTTTTGATTCCAGCATTTCAGCACCAGAGGGAACACAAAATTCAATACATAAAATTAAAAAGAACAAGCCAAGCAAGAGAAAGCTTTTTTGAAAATTTTTCATATCTAATGATTTTAATTGTTTTGCATATTATATCATTAAATAAATATTTGTAAAGGGTACGAGATATTATTATTTTAGATAATTAATTTACTCTCTATTGTGGTGAGTTTTGATAAAAATTCCACTACAGGGTATACTATAAGAATGAAAGATCTTAGAATAGATTCAAACATAGCATTATATCGCAAGTATCGCCCAGAGAACTGGGGGGAAGTTATTGGGCAGGATCATATAGTTAAGGCTATCGATGGAGCACTTAAATCAGGGAAAGTCTCCCACGCTTATCTGCTTTGTGGGCCAAGAGGCACAGGGAAGACCACCATCGCTCGTATAATAGCAAGAGAGCTTGGAACATCCTCAAATGACATATATGAGCTCGATGCAGCTTCAAATCGTGGTATTGACGATATTCGTAGTATTCGTGACAGTGTGCACACGATGCCTTTCGATTCCAAATATAAAATTTATATATTAGACGAAGTTCATATGTTTACCAAGGATGCTTGGAACGCGCTTCTAAAGACAATAGAGGAACCTCCAAAGCATGTCATATTTATACTTGCTACGACAGAGCTCGAGAAAGTTCCTGAGACTATCGTTTCTCGTTGTCAGAGTTTTATTTTCAAAAAACCAACTGATGTAATCCTTTCTTCAGTTGTTACAAATGTAGCAAAGAAAGAAGGTTACACTCTCGAAGAAGGTGGGGCAGCTCTTATAGCTCTTCTTGCTGATGGAGCTTTCCGTGATGCACTCGGAACTTTACAAAAGGTTATTTCTTTTTCTCAAGATAAAAAAATTAGTCTAAAAGATATAGAAGAAGTTACAGGTTCACCTAATACAGTTTTAGTTGATAACTTTTTAAATGCTATAGCGACAAAAAATATTGAAGAAGGATTTATTTGTATAAAAAGTGCAAGTGCGCAAAATTTAGATATGAATATCTATTTGAAAATGATTCTCGCAAAGCTCCGATATGCACTTATTCTTCGTTATGCACCAAAAATGAAAAGTGAAATTGAAGGCAATATTTCTGAGCACGATATGAAATATATCTCCAGTTTAGTATCTTCCAAGCCAGAGCATATTTCATCATTAACACTTTCGATACTTTTGAATGCTTACCAGTCTCTTCATAATTCACCAATTAGTGAGCTTCCTCTCGAGATGGCATTGGTAGAGATTTTAAATGAGAAATAATAATAAAATTTGGGATGTGATAGTTATCGGTGGTGGGGCATCAGGGATGTTCGCTGCTTCTATTGCAGGTTCCCGAGGCAAGAATGTACTTATACTTGATAAGAATAAAAATCTTGGGGAGAAGTTAAAAATAACTGGTGGAGGCAGATGCAATATCACAAATAATGAACCAGACATTCACAAGATGTTAAAAATTTATGGTGAAGGTGCACCATTTCTTTATTCATCATTTTCTATTTTTGGCGTGAAGGATACATTTAAATATTTTGAATCTCGTGGGCTTCCACTCGTAATTCAAGCTCGTAATCGTGTTTTCCCTGCGACCGAGAAAGCTCTTGATGTGTTTAAAGTATTAGAAAAAGAGATGGAAAAGAATCATGTAGTGGTGAAGAGTAATACTCCAGTAAGAAGAATAAATGTGAAAGGTGACAAAATAGAAAGTGTAGAGACAAATAACGGACTTCTTTATGCAAAATCTTTTATTCTTGCTACTGGAGGTATGTCACACCCCGAAACGGGCTCAACAGGGGATGGACTTGTATGGCTTCGTGATATAGGGCACTCTGTGAAGGATTCTAGCCCAGATATAGTACCTCTCGCAGTAAGGGACGAATGGGTGAAGAGCTTGGCAGGAGTATCACTTTCTTTTATGAAGATAACTTTTTATAAAGATAATCAGAAACAATTTTCTAAAACAGGCAAAATATTATTTACACATTTTGGACTTTCAGGGCCTCTCATTTTGAATAGTTCTAAGAAGGTAGATGATCTATTGCAGAATGAAGGCAAGGTTACTGCATTTATAGATGCATATCCAGATACTAATGATGGGAAACTTGAAGAATCCATTATTAAAGTTTTTGATAATAATAAGAATAAAATATGGAGAACTATTTTGAAAGATGTGGTGCCAGAAGGTATGGCAAAAGCGATAGAGCTTATTGATACAGGAATAGACTTTGATACGAAAGTACATAGCATAACAAAAGAAGATAGAAAAAAGTTTGTAAAACTTCTAAAGAATCTTCCAGTGGAAATCACAAATCTTATGGGCTATGAGAGGGCGGTGGTAGCAGATGGAGGAGTATCACTAAAAGAGCTCGACATGAAAACGATGTCTTCAAAATTATATAAGAATTTATTTATTACCGGAGATCTACTCAATATTAGTAGAAACTCTGGAGGATATAGTCTTCAGATTTGTTGGACTACTGGATATATAGCAGGCATGTCTGCATAGATTTTTTTAATTTATTTCTTTTCTATAAATAGCAACCAGACTATAAAGTAAGCTTAATACGAGTGGGCCTATTAGTAATCCTATTGGACCCATTAATGATATGCCTCCCAATATTGCAAATAGGGTAAGTATTGGTGTGATTTCAGTATTTTTTGAAATTATATATGGAGTAAGAATATTATCTATTGTACCTACCAGTAAGAAAGACCAAATGAGTAATCCAAGTGCATGAAGTGGTAATCCTGTGAAGTAAAGAAAAAGTATTGCCGGCACTGACACTATCGAAGTTCCAAAATTTGGAATTAGAGATGCCATACCAGCGATTACTCCCCAAAGTGCAGGATTTGGAACTCCAAAGAACCAAAGACCAAGCCAAGAAAGTAGTCCTTGGATTATTGCTATAAAGAAAGATCCCTTCACTACTCTATTTACAGAATTTTTAAGATCTGCAAGTATTTGATGAATGTTCTTTTCTGAAAGTGGCAAAAATTTTACTAATCCATCTTTCCAACCTGTTCCATCTTTGAGAATATAAAACATAGCGAAGAACATAAGTACAAGCATTATGATTGTATTGAAAGTATAAGTGAAAAAATTACCTATATTACTAGCAAGGAAAGAAGTAAAGCTTTCTATTTTGCCATAAGTATCAAAAGTAAAACCATTTGGCATTATGTTGTTTATGGAGGTATTTATCTTTTGTATGAATAAGTCGGTGTTTCCATTTGCTGTTACTGATTGATAAGCATTTTGAGCCTGATCAAAAACAACACTACCTACAAAGAAAAGAGGTATACATAATACTAGGAGAAAAATTATTATAGTAAATAAAGAAGCAATACCTGAATGATTCTTTGTAATACGTTTTTTAATCCATAAATAGATAGGGTCGAGTACTACAGCAAAAGCTGCTGCTAATATAAAGATGGAGAGGAATGGGTAAAGGATTGCCAAAGTTAAAACTAGGATTATAGCTAATAAAATAAATAAAAAATACTTCTCTGTTTTAGATGTTTCCATGTGTTTATTATACCAAGATTTTAAAGGAGAGGGAAGGAATTAAAAAAGGAGGCATCCATTGTGTGGATGCCTTCTGTTTTATATTAGTAAACTGTTTTTAACAGTTTTTTTGTCTCTGACTATATAGACACAGGCGATAAAGTCGTACACTGTCTCCATTGTTTCTTGGCATTCTTTTGGAATATCAAACGCCATTTTATTTTTTAGGAAAAGAAACATACTTTCCTTTTTGTCTTTGTTGAGTCCAAGGCTAATTAGCCGGGTTTGGTCAGGTGAATGCAGTATTTTCCTAACATTCTGAAAGGAGTCTAAGTGCCCCCACTTCATTTTCAGATTTTGTAAGTCTCTGAAAAATTTCATTCTAATTACTTGGAGCTCTCTTTCATCTTGCTCCCTTTTGTCTTTTTCTTTCATGATTTTTTGATTTATTTTTTTGTGAGTAACTATTTTATTAGTTTTTATAATACCATGAAAATGATAATAAAGCAAATGATAATTCTTATTATTAATATTTTAAACTCTAAATAGTTGAAAAATAACCATTTTTGTTGTATTCTTATATTGTTTTAGTATTTATATATTTTGGGAGATCGTCTAACGGTAGGACAGAGGCCTTTGAAGCCTTTAATCTAGGTTCGATTCCTAGTCTCCCAGCAAATTAGAAAACCGCCTTAAAGAGGCTGGTTTTCTTTTTGCTGGGAGAAGTGACTAAACTTCTTTAGTCACGCCTAGGAAGCGAAAACCTTTTCCGTGTGAGTGTACTCACGAACGGAAAAGGTGTACTGAAGCTGTAAGCTTCGATAAGTGTACTCATGGTCCTAGTTTCCCAGCTACGAAAAATTCCACCAACGAAGGTGGAATTTTTAGTTGGGAACAGTAATCGAATTTATTTTTTCGCTTTCTTTTTTAAATTCTTTGAACTAACAACACCATTTTTAAACCAAAACCCAACAGTGCTTTTACCTATTTTTAGACTTTTAGCTATTTGGCTAAAACTCTTTCCCTTTTTTCTAAGCATTATTGCTTTCTCTTTAATTTTTATACTATGTGAAATCATATATATAATAATA
>Ga0172379_10008874_pt1 | contig 12539 bp, 7 predicted proteins | sample GrowelOW334metaG_FD_119756 | JGI IMG/M metagenome (GOLD analysis project Ga0172379, IMG submission 119756) | Groundwater microbial communities from an aquifer near a municipal landfill in Southern Ontario, Canada - Groundwater well OW334 metaG | ecosystem: Environmental > Aquatic > Deep... | reverse complement strand
TATTCTGCGCAGTTTAACCCGGCCTGGAGACCTGATCGGCCGCTATGGCGGAGAAGAATTTATATTTGTCCTGCAAGATACCGATGAAGCCGGCGCCTATGGTTATGCCGAACGCATCAGATCAGAAATTGAGCGTCGCGGCAAGATCATGAGCCGGCGATTTCATAACCATGAACTGACTGTAAGCGTCGGCGTAGCCATGTATAGCCGGCAATATGCAAGTTACTCCCAAATGATCGAAATCGCCGATCAAGCCATGTATCGTGCAAAAAATGAAGGCAGAAACAGGATCGTCATGCTAACCGGCGCCACGCCTGACGGACAATAATCGCCATATTAAAAGGCAGCCGATTAGCCTTCCACAGCCACAGGAATCCTGCCAATCCTCGCCTGCCAGATTTTCGGCCCTGTCTGATGCACAGATTCGCCGCGCGTATCGACAGCGACGGTAACCGGCATATCTTCAACGACAAACTCGTGAATAGCCTCCATCCCGAGGTCTTCGAAAGCGACGATGCGCGACTTGCGGATGGCTTTTGACACCAGATAAGCCGCGCCGCCTACCGCCATCAGATAGACCGCCTTATGTTTCTTGATCGCAGCAATCCCTGCAGGCCCTCGTTCGGCTTTACCGATCATGCCGAGCAAGCCGGTTTTGTCCAACATGGTTTCAGTGAATTTATCCATGCGTGTTGCCGTGGTGGGGCCGGCAGGCCCCACCACCTCATCCCGGACCGGATCAACCGGGCCGACGTAATAAATGAATTTGTTGGTGAAATCGATGCTTGCAGGCAGCGCTGCGCCACGCTCCAGAATTTCAGTCATGCGCTTGTGCGCCGCGTCCCTGCCGGTCAGCATAGTGCCGCTGAGCAGCAAAGTTTCTCCCGGCTTCCAGCTTTCCACATCCTGTTGCGTCACCGCATCCAGATTGACCCGGCGCGCCGTAGCACCTGCCTGCCAGGTAATCTCCGGCCAATCTTCCAGACGCGGCGGCTTGAATTCGGCAGCGCCGTTGCCATCCAGAACAAAATGCGCATGCCGGGTGGCTGCGCAATTAGGGATCATGGCAACCGGCTTGTTGGCGGCGTGAGTTGGGTAATCAATAATTTTTATATCCAGCACCGTGGTAAGACCGCCCAAACCCTGTGCGCCTATGCCCAGCGCATTGACTTTGTCATACAGCTCCAGACGCAGCTCTTCAAGCGCATTGCTAGGGCCGCGTGCGATTAAATCCTGAATGTCTATGGAGCCCATGCACGCCTGTTTCGCCATCAGCATCGCTTTTTCAGCGGTGCCGCCTATGCCTATCCCAAGGATACCGGGGGGACACCAGCCCGCACCCATGGTAGGGACGGTTTTCAGCACCCAGTCGGCAATGCTGTCGGAAGGATTGAGCATGGCAAACTTCGCCTTGGCCTCGGAACCACCGCCTTTAGCGGCTATTTCAATGTCGAGCGTATCGCCGGGCACAACTTCCATGTGTATCACCGCAGGCGTGTTATCTTTGGTATTGATGCGCTTGCCTGCGGGATCAGCCAGTATCGAAGCGCGCAGGACATTATCAGGGTGCAGGTAAGCGCGCCGGACGCCTTCATTGACCATCTCGGCAACACTCATGTCCGCATCCCATTGGACATCCATGCCGATCTTTAAAAATACGGTGACAATGCCGGTATCCTGGCAAATCGGCCGATGGCCTTCCGCACACATGCGGGAGTTAATCAGGATTTGCGCCATCGCATCCTTGGCGGCCTGGTTCTCTTCTTTTTGATAGGCCTCATGCATAGACTTAATGAAGTCCAGCGGATGATAATATGAAATATATTGCAGTGAATCGGCAATGCTTTGAATAAGATCGTCCTGGCGAATGATACTCATCGGGAGTTCCCGGCTATACAGCGGCTGAAAGTGTTATGATGCACTTGTTAAATGCGCCCGTATTGATCGTCAAAGCGCACAATATCATCCTCACCCAAATAGCTTCCCGATTGGACTTCGACTATTTCCAAGGCAATCATGCCGGGATTTTCAAGGCAATGCACGGTGCCAACAGGAATATAGATGGACTCATTTTCGGAAACCAATAGCTTCTCCTCGCCTTTGGTTACCAAGGCAGTGCCTTTAACCACAACCCAGTGTTCAGCCCGGTGATGATGTTTTTGCAAGGACAGCCTGGCACCCGGTTTAACCACAATACGTTTGGTCTGGTGACGCTCGCCGCCATCAACCGAATCATAGTGCCCCCAAGGCCGGTAAACTTTACGATGGGTCTCCGCTTCACTGCGCCCGCGTTCTTTTAGCCGGGCAACAATATCCTTTACTTCCTGCACCCTGTCTTTAGGTGCAACCATCAGCGCATCAGCCGTCTCTACAATAACCAGATCGCTAACGCCAATCACAGCGACCAGCTTGTTTTCAGCATAGATAAACGAATTTTGGGTATCAACCGTCAACACATCACCTTTAATGGCATTGCCGGACGGGTCTTTATCGGTCACATCCCATAAAGCGGACCATGAGCCCACATCATTCCAACCGGCATCCAGCGGAATAACGACCGCCTTGTCCGTTTTCTCCATAACCGCGTAGTCGATAGAATCAGCGGGACACGTGGAAAATATCTGCTTGTCCAATCGGGTAAAATCCAGATCAACCTTGGCGGCTTCTAGCGCCTGCCGACAAACCGACAACATTTCCGGATTGAATTTATTTAATTCCTGAAGAAAAACACCGGTTTTAAAGGCAAACATCCCGCTATTCCAGAAATAATCGCCACTTTGCAGATAGCGTTTTGCCGTATCCAAATCGGGTTTTTCAACAAATGCCGCAACATTAAAAGCCGCTCCCTGCTGCAAAGTATCGCGCTTGATATAACCGTATCCGGTTTCAGGCTCGGTAGGGACAATGCCAAAAGTGACCAAAAAACCCTGCCCGGCCAAAACCCTTGCCTGCGCAATAGCTTGATGAAAAGCCTCCAGATTGGAGATGACATGATCTGCAGGCAACACCAGCAAGACATCATCCTCGGATTCGGCTGTCAATGCCGCCATAGCCACCGCCGGCGCCGTATTCTTGCCTACCGGTTCCAGAATAATCGCGGACGGCTTGGCATCTATTTCCCACAACTGCTCGGCCAATATAAACCGATGGCCTTCATTGCACACAGCAATCGGCGCTTTTAAACCCTCAAGCCCGGCCAGCCTGAGCAGCGTCTCCTGCAACATCGTATGATCCGAAGCCAGCGGCAAAAATTGCTTGGGATACTGTCCACGGGACAATGGCCAAAGCCTTGTGCCGGAACCACCCGATAAGATAACGGGAATCATGCCTTTTTCTTCCTTTGTTTTGTCAAAAGCAATTGAAATAAACGGGTTTATTCTAACACTTCATGCGGTGGATGAGTGTCAATAAACCCAATCTTCGTGCCTAAGCGGCAGCTTATTCATCTCATCCCTATAAAACCTCCATTTCGGCATGAACTGATCCATCAAGGTTATAAACCTGGCGTTGTGTGAAGGCTCCAGCAGGTGAATCATCTCATGCACTACGATGTATTCCAGGCACTCCGATGGCTTCTTGGCCAGATCGGTATTGAGCCGGATGTTCTTGGTGGCTGGATTACAGCTGCCCCACTTGGTTTTCATCCTTTGCACAAAGAACCGCTCAACCTTCACGCCCATAAGCGGCTCCCATTTAGCGATCAAAGCGGGAACGACTTCCTTGAGCTTATCGCGATACCACGCTTCGAGAATCTCTCGTTTTCTTCCGTCACTGGTTACAGGACGAAGCTGAAGGAGCATTTTGTTATGCTTTAACTCGACTTCCGGCGTAGCGTCTTTCTCAATCACTTTAAGCAGATAGCGTTTCCCCCAAACGTAATGGCTTTCGCGGTCGAGGTATTCGCGCGGTGTTTCGCGCTCTTGCTCGCGCAGCTTTTGCTGCTGCTTCTTGATCCAGTCGAGCTTGGTGATGGCAAACACACGGATAGTATCCAAATCCATCCGTAACGGCGCGGCAATGCGCACCTTACCAGTGGGTGGATACACACTCAAATGGATGTTCTTGATGTCTTTCTGCACCACATCCACGGCAATATCGCCAAGCTCGATCTGCGTAACCATTAGTATTCCTTGTGCTGCATAATGATAAGAAAGATGCGCTCAACCTCCTTTTCATCATTATGCAAGATCGGCAGCAAGGCCCGCTTGATTTCGTTCTCTCGCGCCTGATGTCCGCGCCAATCGTCAGGCCTGACTCGTCTAATGGTCTCGTCGATCCTGATGGTCAATTCCAGCACATCATCTTTGTCTGTATTCCCATAGGCGGCAGAGGGCTCAGCCGTACCGGAACAGCGATTATTATAGAGTGCACGGCGTCCCGGAGTATTTATCGACTCGGGCGTCACCGGGTCGCCTCCTTCCACTTTCTTTACTAACTCAGCAATTCGCGTCAGGTATTCCTCATACTCAATGGCCTTGGCTTTACGGGCGGCAATAATCTCATCCAGCAGCACCGACATCTTGTCGTAAAAAGCCGGGTCGTTCAGGTGTTCCCTGATGATCTTGCTGCGGACGTTGTTCTCAATGGTTTCAGCAACCGCGTTCTTGTTGCCCTTCAGCCCATTCGGCAGACTGCTGATCGCATTCGCAATGCCGGTTTTCACAATCAGCTCCAGCAACGGCATATCATCGAAAGGTGAAATTTTCCTTGGCTCATCGGCTTCGATATAGGTGTCGATGAGGTGCCGCATATCGGCCTCGTAGGCTTTCAGGTCGATATTTTCACCACTGGCATTGCGGATGATCTCGCGCAGTTTGAGGTAGCGATCCAGCGCTTGATTGATGCGCTTAATGTCAGCATCGCTGTAACCGGCTTTGCCCAGCTCGTCTGCAATATTGGCATAGGCGCGCACCAGCGCAACCGTCGCCTTATAAAGCGCTACGCGTTGCGTTTCGTGCGCCTTCAAGTCATCAGGAATCTCGGTATTGCCGCAGAAATAATGGATGTGCTCAAGCTCTCCATTGGGCGGTTCGACAGGCTCGCACAGCAGGGCGATGGCTTCCAGCGCATTGTCCAGCCGCTCCTTCGCCTTGGTCAGGCGCTGATTCATCATCACATCAGAATCAGCACCGCCGGTGTCGCTGTGATCCAGCTCAGAAGTATAAACTTGAAGAGCGCCGGTACCCTTGTCGTTAACCAGATTCTTGAACAGATCCTTGTAATCCACGATGTAACCGAAGTCCTTGTCCTCGCCGTCCAGCCGATTGGTGCGGCAAATAGCCTGAAATAGCCCGTGATCTTTCATGCTCTTGTCGATGTAAAGATAAGTGCAGCTCGGCGCATCGAATCCGGTCAGCAGCTTATCCACCACGACCAGCAGCTTCATGTTGGCAGGCTGTTCCTTGAACAACTTCTTGGCATGATCCTCGTAGGCCTCGGTATTGGTCATGCCGGTATTTTTCAGCAGCGCGGTGTAGGTGTTGTAGATGTACTGTTTGTCCGTCTCCGTGTTTGCTCCGGTATCTTCCAGCGTAATGTCCTTTGCCAGCGGATTATAGGAAGTGACAACCGCGCACTTGCCCTTGAACACCGTCTTCTGGAACAGCTCGAAATATTTGCAAGCTTCGTAAATGCTGGACGCCACGAGGATGGCGTTTCCGCGCTGATTGGAGAGACGCGGCTTGTCGATGAAGTCGAAGATGATGTCATCCACCACTCGTCCCATGCGCGACCTCGAGCTCAGCACCTTCTGCATCGTGCCCCACTGCTCGCGCAACGCCGCCTTCTGCCAATCATTCAGCGTTTTAGTGGTGTTGTTAAACCATGCGTCAATCTTGGCTTCCGAGCCTAGCCGCTGGTCGATGTCCCGCGCTTCATAAACCAGATCGAGCACCACCTGATCTTCCACCGCTTCGCCGAACTTGTAGGTGTGGATGTAGCCGCCGAATACTTCCAGGCTGGTGGCCTTGTCCTGTTTAAGCAGCGGCGTACCGGTAAAACCGATAAACACCGCATTGGGCATCAGCGCCTTCATTGTGCGGTGCAGCTTGCCGCTCTGGGTGCGATGGCATTCGTCCACGAACACGAAAACCTCGCCCACCGTCGGACTGGGTTGCGCTTCCAGTTCCTGGATGAACTGCTCGAAATCCTCCACACCCTTCCGACCGAACTTGTGCACCAGTGAACAGAGCAAGCGCGGCGAAGCTTGACTAAGCTGACTCATTAAATCGCGACCGCTTCCGGCGCGAGTCATGGGATGACCGGCCGTGATGAAAACGCCTTCGATCTGCTTGTCCAGCTCGTCGCGGTCGGTGACGATCACCACGCGGGCGTTGGGTTTGTTTTCCAGAATCCACTTCGCCAGCAACACCATCACGATGCTCTTGCCGCTGCCCTGGGTATGCCAGATAATACCGCCCTCGCGGCGGTGAACATACGTCTGCGCCGCCTTAATGCCAAAATACTGATGCACCCGTGGCAACTTCTTTACGCCGCCATCGAACAGCACGAAGTCGTGCATCAGCTCGATCAGCCGCGCCTTATCGCACATCTTAAGCAGATATTTATCGAGCTTGAAGCGGTTGTTGTCCGCCTCGTCTTCTTTCCATTTCAGGAAATATTTTTCCTCTGTGTTGATCGTTCCATATTGCAGCCCCTCGGAATCATTACCCGCAAAGATAAACTGCACGGTGCTGAAAAACCAGGCGTTAAACTCTGGTTTCTGGTTTGAAATATTCTGGCGAATACCGTGGCCTATCGATGCGCGGCTGTTCTTCAACTCGATCACGCCCACAGCGATGCCGTTAACGTAAAGCACCAGGTCCGGCCTCCGCTCATGGTTGCCCTTTAGCGTCACTTCCTCGGCGAGGGCGAAATCGTTTTGCGCAGGGTCTTCCCAATTGATCAGCCAGACAGTCTCGGTGTTCTCCCCTGCCGCCGCCTGCACCTGCACGCCGTAGCGCAGCAGGCTGTACACTTCCTTGTTGTTGTCGTAGAGGCTGCGGTTGGGATTGCCCGCCTCGGTGCGCAACCGGTCGAGCGCCCGGCTGATCTGTGCCGCGCCGTAACCGCTGCCGGTCAGGTAAGCCGAAAGCAAGCCTTCTTCGATGTTGCTGTTGCCCTTTCCATCGAACCCCTCACGGTCAGTCCAATCGCCGAGATAGCGGTATTTCAACTCATCGCGGAACAGAGCGATGACGCGTGCCTGGGTAATCTTCTCAGCCTGACCCACAGTATTCATATTCATCTCTTCATCACTCGCTTGAACATATTCTCCACCGCAGGCGTCATATGTATCGGCAATAAGGTGGTGGCCGGATGCGCCTGCTGGAATACACGGAACACCTCATCAGCAAACGCCTGACCGATCTCCCCCACCCCGGCGAAATCCAGCACTACCGATTGAAATCGTTCAAAGCGCATGGTCAGTCGCTTGGCCTGCGAGCGGGAAACCAGCTTCTCCCCTTCATGCTGTGCCAACCGTACCGGCACGATTGTTTTGGCAAACGTGTATTCCTCCGGCGCGGCAAACTGATCGAACACCTCCTGCAAGGTGCGCCCGCTATCGTTGGCCAACCGCATCAACACCAGCGTACCTGACGCATTGGCCGGACGCTCCAGCAATACGTCCGCCCCCCACTCATCGTGCATGAAGTGCAGTGTGCCGGAACGAATGTCGAAAGCATCCATGACCTTGGACGAAAAAAAGATGCCCTCGCCGGTATGGTTGGCCGGATCGGTGGTCAGCTTGCCTTTGGCCAATTCCAGAATCGCCTCGCGCGGGTCGTACAGGTTGAGCGCGCGCTGAATCTTGAGAAAGATGCCCTCGCCTTCGTCCGCAACATACACCGTGCTGTTCAGCGCATCGCGCAGCAATTCCACCGTCACCCATTCCGAACCGGAATGGTCGATGGCATTGTTCACCATCTCCGTTACCGCGTAGTGCCAGATGTCGCGCACATTGGCAGGCAAGTCGGTCAGCACCGGCGCGATTAACTCACGCCACACCCTGTCCTCGTGCAGCCCCGCGCGCGGGTAGACCTGCTGCGCCTGCGCCAGCGTCGCCAACTGATAGCGCACCCCGCGCCCAACGCCGGAAGAAGCGACACTCCCTTCCCGCTTCAGCTTCGAAAGCCATGCACTGGCCGACTGGCGCGACACGCCGTGCTGCTCGGCCAGTCGAGCGGCAACATTGCCGCCATCCTGGGCGATGGCGGCGAAAATGGCACGGCGGAGTTCTGGAATCATGGCGGATTAAACGTAAAGAGGGTTGCTTTTAATTGTAAAGCATATTCATCGAAAACGTAAAGCATACGCTCGGCAAACCATGCATTTACACCAACCTTATCCTGCCCGTCAGCAGGTTGTGCATCATGCCCTGTTTAATTGCTCGGGTTTTGGCGAGTTTTTCTTCCAGCGCGGCGATTTCGGCGTCCATGTCGGAGAGGATGGCGGCGATGGCGGTTTGTTCTTCGAACGTCGGCGGCAGGAGAACTTCAGTTCGATTAATCAACCCAGTGTTTAGGTTCATTTGGGAACCTGTTTGGCCGTGCCGCGACCAATCGCCTTCGATGGAGCAAAGTATGTAATAAAGAAGGTATTTGTCGCACTGGAGATTGTCGAAAACCACGAATCCGTCATGAATACAGGTGTCAATCATCGTCATGACTGGTCTTCCCACGGTGGCGCAAATACTCATGATCAAACTGCCCTGACCGACAGGCCGACTGTGCTGAACACCCAGAACCGATAATCTCTGCGTGGTTTCGCATAGATACATCCTCGACTTCGTGATGTCCGAAATGCGCACCCAGCCGACAGAAGAATTCTCATCGAACCAGATTGGACTGTCGATTGGTCGAGGAGATGCACCACGTTGAATGTTAGCTAGTTGATCCAATCGCTTCACCTCCCACTCCCCGCTAAACTCAGGCAGGCGCTTTTTGCCAATCAGCAATTCCTGCATGGCGCCTTGTTTGATTTGGCGTTTTTTGGCGATCAGTTGCTCAATGGATTCGATAAGGGCATCCGCATCGCTCAACGTCTCGGCGATGGCTTCTTGTTCGGGAAGTAAGGGAACAGGCACATGAAATCCGCGCACGACCTCTACGTTCAAATTCTGAACGCCGCCGCCTGCGAATTGCCCGTTTTTTGCTAAGAATCTATATCTGTCACTATTAAGTAAATGTGCAATATAACGACTGCGTGCCTTTTTGGGATCGGTCTTTATTAATGTTAAACTCACATAAATGCCAAACTCATAATCATCTTCTATTACTCCCGCTTCCCCTATACCAGCTCCAACACGGGTATAAAGGATGTCACCCCGTTGAGGCTTATTATGTTTTGTTATTTGAGCAAATAGTTCATTACTCACAAATCGATGTTTGTCATATACCACTTTGCCATTTCGGACATTCTGAGCAGAAAGAAAAGGCTTTCCATTTTGCTCATCGACATAAGTTGGAGTCGCAGCGAATCCACAGGTTATTACTTTCGTGACATCACAAAACTTTGCTACACACCAATCCTCAGGTATCACCCCAACCTCAGTCTGCTTGTACCCTTTCGGTACCCGCTGCTCGGCCCCAACCAAATAACCGGCTCTCGCCTCTCTCAATTCCATGCAAACCCCATCCTTTCCAGATGCGCGTTCACGGCCTGCTCCAATTTGGCGACTTGGCTCACGGCTTGCGGCAGCGGGGTTTCGTAACGCTCGGCTAGTTCTTTCACACGCTGGGTGAGCGTCTGGCTGATACGATCCATCTCACCGTGAATGGCGGCGGCGATGGCTGCCAGCCATTTGTCTTCGACTACCAGCGTTTTGATCTCGGCCTCGGTGAGCGCGGGGTATTTGGCGTAGGCCAGCGCGTCGAGCGCGGCCTCGGCTTCTTTCAGGGCTTTCTTGAGCTCGGCCTCCTGCGTGTTCAGTTTCAGCCAGGCGTTGAGGGCGTCGACCTCGGAGGCGACCTCAATTTCATAGGGAGCGGGGGCTTCCGCTGCCATCAGGACAGTACTGGCTACGCCAGTGAATTTTGCATTACGTTTTTCGGTCGCCTGCTCAGCTTTCAGTTCTTTAAGGCGGGCGCTGACGTTGGCCTTGTTCACCTTGTCCAGTTCCGAGAACACGCCTTCCTCGCCGCCGTGCTCCTCTTCCAGCTCGGTCATTTGGGCAGTCACGCTTTCCAGTTCGGCTTCCTGCTCGCGAATGGCGGCCTGTTGCTCGGCGAAGTAGCGGTTAACGATGAGCGGCTTGGGCACGAGGTCGCAAGTCCAACCTTTGTCTGTTTCCTTGATTGTTTTGCCTTCCTTGTTTTTCTTGACCTCAATGATCCGGTAGGTCTCGGCCTTCCAGCCATCGGCGGCAATCAGATAACAATCGTCCTGCATGGTCGCGGCCCAGTAGTCCATCAGGTGCTGGTAGACGTCGTATTTGTCGATGAGCGGTTTGTCGGTGTAGTGGGCGAGCAGGTCTTCGGCAAGCTCCACGATGACGGTCTTGGGATGGCAACCCGCTTGCAAACTTTTGAGTGTTTCGGCGCTCCGCTTCCGCCAGTCGGCAAACAGGGCGTTCATGCTGTCGATGAAGATGACGAACTCCGAATGCTCATAGATGGCGGGCTTGATGGCTTGCTTGGAAACCGCCAGATCAAGGTAGCCGGGGCGGTTGGCTTTGAACAGGATCGCCCTAAGTTGCGGGCAAACGTCCCAATACGACTGCAAGGCATCCACGTCGGCGCTGGGTATGCCGCCTTTCAGATGTCCTTCAATGTCCTGAATGTCTTCCGCTTGCTGGCTGTCGATATAACGCGGAATGTTGAGGTTGTATTCATTCTTCTCGATTTCCTCAATGCCGACCATGCGCGAGTATTTGGCAATCTCCAGCCGCTTGTTGAAGACATCGACGATCTGGTGGATGTCCATGTCGCGCAGGCGGTTCTTGTTACCGTCCTTGAGATAGCCGCTGCTGGCATCCACCATGAAAATGCCCTTGCGGGTGTGGGCGTTTTCCTTGTCGATGACGATGATGCAGGCGGGAATGCCGGTGCCGTAGAACAGGTTGGCAGGCAGGCCGATGATGCCCTTGATGTAGCCTTTTCGGATCAGGTTCTTGCGGATGTCGGCCTCGGCATTGCCCCTGAACAAAACCCCGTGCGGCAAAATGCAGGCGCCTTTGCCGGTGCTTTTCAGCGAACGCACAATGTGCAGCAAATAAGCATAATCGCCTTGTTTGTCCGGCGGAGTGCCGAAATGCTGAAAGCGATTGTGAGGGTCATTGGGCGCATCAATGCCTGTGCTCCAGCGTTTGTCGCTGAACGGTGGATTGGCAACCACATAGTCGAAGGTTTTGAGTGATCCGTCATTGCTGGTAAAAAGAGGATTAGCCAGCGTGTTGCCTTGCTTGATAAGCGCCTCGGCATGGTTGTGCAGACACATGTTCATGTAGGCCAGACCGGAGGTGGCCGCATCTTTCTCCTGCCCGTAAAGCGTGACCTTGGTGCGTGCTTCGTCGCCCACTTTCAGCAACAGCGAACCGGAACCGCAGGTCGGGTCATAAACGGTGGTGTTGTTCGTCGTCTGCGCATCGCGAATGCCGATGATCTGCGCCATGATACGGCTGACTTCGGCGGGCGTGTAGAACTGCCCCTTGCTCTTGCCGCTCTCGGTGGCGAAGTGGCGCATCAGGTATTCGTAAGCGTCGCCAAGAATGTCATCGCCTTCCGCGCGGTTCTTGCTGAAGTCGAGCGCCTTGTTTTCAAAGATGGCGATCAGGTTAGTGAGACGCTCGACAATTTCCTTGCCGCTGCCCAGTTTGCCGGGATCGTTGAAGTCCGGCATGTCCGACAGCTTGTTGGCATTAGCCAGCGGGCCGATGATCTTTTTGTTGATCTGGTCACCAATGTCGGGCTTGCCCTTCAGCGCGACCATATCCTTGAAACTGGCGCCTTCGGGAATCGTGATCGGCGCGTAAGGGACACCGGCGTATTTGTCGCTGACGTATTTGATGAACAGCAGCACAAGGACATAGTCCTTATACTGGCTGGCATCCATTCCGCCGCGCAGCTCGTCGCAACCGGACCAGAGGGAAGAGTAAAGCTCGGATTTTTTAATGGCCATTATGGAATTGTTTTTTATTTTGAACTATCCGACAGCAACGGATGGTAGTGGCGGAGTGAAAAAATCCGTGTAACCGCCGAATGATGTCGGCTAATGATCCTTGTCTCAAATCATAAACTAATTGGATACCAGACGAATATTTTTAATTGCGCTATGAAGCATCATGGGAATTGCATCAATCAACCGTCAATTAAAATTTATCGTACCTATTATTTGGTATATTTCACTGGACAATAAAAAACCCGCTAAGCCTTATGACTTGCAGGTTATTGGACTTTGTTGAATCTGCCTGAATTAACTAATGGAGGCTGCGGGCGGAATCGAACCGCCGTAGATGGCTTTGCAGGCCACTGCATAACCATTTTGCTACGCAGCCATAAAAAGATTAAATAAAAAAGCCGCGATAGTTCGCGGCTTTTTTA
>Ga0172379_10008873_pt1 | contig 12540 bp, 11 predicted proteins | sample GrowelOW334metaG_FD_119756 | JGI IMG/M metagenome (GOLD analysis project Ga0172379, IMG submission 119756) | Groundwater microbial communities from an aquifer near a municipal landfill in Southern Ontario, Canada - Groundwater well OW334 metaG | ecosystem: Environmental > Aquatic > Deep... | reverse complement strand
TCGACCACCGGCCAGACACAGAATTGCATCGTTATTCCCGAGGGCACAAAGGCGACACAACTTCAAATTATCGAAGCGGCCGCGCGGAATATGGCATCGATTGATGGGAGCGATGAAGAAGCAGGAGACGATGCATTCTGCGTGCAATTTCCAGGACACGATCAGGAGTTACTAGAGCAGGATGCAGTCTCGGCACGTATCCGGGGGCTTTTCGACAAAGGTGGAGAATAATAGTGTTGGCTGCTCGCATATGTTCGCTTGGGACTGACGAACGAATGTTCATGGTATCTACGGCACTCCCGTCATGCTCTCCATCGTCTCCGCTGGTGTGGCTTTCCGAAGATAGTGCGATGATTGCAGGAGGAAACGCTTTTCGACCAAGTGCCACGAGAGAAGTGCGAAAGAGGGGACCAGGAGAACCGCAGCGATGAGGAGCGGAAGAGGCTGTCTGTTCGGCAAAAGGATGATCAGTGTTTGGATAATCGGAAAATGATAGATATAGATGGCATACGAGAGGTCGCCGTATTTACTCGCATGGCCGAGATGCGGGAAGAAACAGCCGACATAGATGACAATGATTCCCAGTGCCAAGGGGAGAAGATACGTGAGTGGTGTGAGCTGATGTACTGCGAAGACAACGATTGCGAGGAGCAGAAGCGAATGGCGATTTCTGCTCGCAAACTCGAAGAAGCAGTACAGGAGTGATCCTGCGACGAAGTAGCAAAGCTGGCTCGGGAACTGAAGCGCGATTTGCTCGTGCCCCGTCCAGGTGTTCCAGGAAAGGTAAGCACTTGAACATGCATAGATCGCAAGCAATGCGGGGAGCTTCCCGATTTTTTTCCCGAGGAGCGCGATCAACGGAACGGTGATGTAGAAGAGGACTTCAATCGGCAACGTCCAAAGTGCGCCGTTTGCCGCTGTAAATCTGTTGCTTTCGAACACGCCGGGGAGCGTCCATTGATGAGCGTTGAGAAATGTCAGATTGAACGCGAGAAACCGCCAGAATTGCCCGCCGAGGAAGTACGCTTTCAATGAGTAGGTCGAAACGAGGGCCAGCGCGATTGCCGAGAACACGACATTGAACGCATAGCCAGGATACAGACGTCGCACTCGTTTTTCGAAGTAGGTGCGCATTGTTGTTGAGCGCTCGAAGCTCATGAAAACAAGGAAGCCGCTGATGACGAAAAACCCTTGCACCGCGCGTCCGGAGGTCAGAAAAACATACGAGAATGTTTTCGGGATGATCTTGAGCGCGGCGATACCCGAAAGTTCGTAGAGATGGGTTACGAAGACCGTCACTGCGAAGAGCAATCGAAGAAGATCGAAGTTATTTCTCTTCGGCAGGAGATGGGCGGACATCGTACGCGTAGCCTAAGAGAGGCGTATGGCGAAGTAAAGAAACGTTTCAGCCCAAATTATTTTTTCAGAGGCTCGCGTGCCAGATCTTGCAAAATAGTTTCCGCGATTCTCTTCCCCATAATGGCATTGCCGACGGGATTCATATGGCAGCAGTCATCCATGTAGACGTCTTCCTGTACATCGCGGAAAATCTCCGTGAGGTCCGTAAAGTTGATTCCTTGCGACTCCAGACGTTCCTTTGCCTGCTTGAGGAGAGGGAAGCCGAGCTCGACTGCTCCACGATATAGGGGGACGTTGAGGAGGAAACGTTCCTGCTCGGTAAGCGGCTTGCTATCGGGAAGGTAACCGTTTGGCTGAAGAAAATGAAAGTATCGGATGCCGTTTGCAGCCGCGAGGCTGTGCATTTGCCGTGCGCCTTCCTCCCACACGCTCGCGAGGTCGTTTTCAAATGCTTCCTGTGAGTCGTAGTGAGGGACAGGACCGGTGACGGCAAAAGAGTCCGCGATAGAGGAGCGATAATCAGTCAGTGCGTTCTGACGTTTCACGATGGAAGTTTCCATCTGGTGATCGAACGCGAGCCAAAGGAAATTCGCGGTCATGCTCCAATGCAGCGGAGACGAACGCATCAGACCTGCCCACGTGTCGCGATGTTCCATGCGCAGAGCGATATCTCCGATCTTGAGACGCAGCACCGGATCGGCATCCATGATGCGCATGTATTCTTCCCAGACAAGCGGATAAAAGGGAAACACTCCGCCATTCATTGTTTCGACTCCCCAGCGGCACATTTCGTTGAATCCATCGATTTCCAGGACGATGTCGAACTTTGCTCCGAGCGTGAGGAGGTAGCTGAGAGCGAGCATTTCCTGCGGCTGTCGATAGCTGTAGAACGCTGCGGAGCTGAAGACGATATTTTTGTCGGCCAGCGCGGGATCTTTCTTTAGTTCCTCGATCATAACTTGAGCTCCTCCTCTCTCCCAGAATTGTTTCGCAACCGAGCCGCCGAAAATACCGATAACGACGGTGTCGTTCTTTTTTTCGCGCGCGAGCGGGCCGGAGCCCACATCGAAACCGTATTGCTCCATCCATTCCTCGCCCTGATTTCGCGTGCTGTCCTTATGAACTGTCGGTGGCGTTGCGAAGCCCAAATACGGATGGACGACACGCAAGCCATCGAACTTCACTGCCGGATTGGCACGCGACGGATTCGTCGGCGCTTCCTGCACCCCCGCGAGGAGAATGGAGATCTTTCCGTACGTCATCCACTGCCGTTCCATTACCGTGAGGAGCAGCCAAGAGACGATTTCGATGCACACGAAAATTTCTATAACAACAATGCCGACGAGAAGCATTTTCTTTCGTCGTTCGCTCGAAAACCATCGCGCAAAACGTCCACGGATGTGAGGCGTTTGGCTCTGCTGGTGCGGGTCAGAATACTGCGAAGAGATTTCCATGCGTTTTCGGGCGGGATCTTTCCTTGGAGCATATCCAAGCAATCCAGAGAATACCGAATCGTTTTCGGAGTTCCTATAGCCATGCACGTGTGTTCTGTTTACATCGCGCAACGTTCGTTTCCGATTGTCAGATGATGAGCGTGAGAGCAGCCATCATGCCGATTCCCGCTGAAATCAGAAGAAGCTGAAGAACGGCACGACCGGCATGTGTATCTTTATGCAATTCCGGCAAGAGATCTGTTCCCGCGATATAGAGAAGATTTCCTGCAGCAAATGCCAAGAGAACATCGCTTAGATGCGCTACGAAGCTTACTGCGGCAATGGTGCAGAGAGCTCCGACGAGCGCGCCGACTCCGGACAGAACATTCCAAAAGAGAGCGCGAGAACGAGTAAAGCCGCTGTAGAGCAGCAAGACATAGTCGCTGATTTCCTGCGGTATTTCGTGCAAGATCACCGCCACTGTCGTTGCGATGCCAATGGGGACGCTCACGAGGAAGCTGCTCGCAATCAACATGCCATCGACAATGTTGTGGAGCGTGTCCGCTACCAGGCTCATCACACCGACAGGATGATGATGGCTTTCCGAAGGAGCTACGTGACAGTGATGCCAGTGAATGAATTTCTCGATGCAGAAAGAAAATAGTATTCCTATGAGGATGATCGTCGCTCCCTGTCGGAGCCCCGTATTCCATTCGCTCATTTCGGGGATAATGTGGAGAAACACATCCCCGAAGAGTGCACCGGTCGAAAAACTGACCAGAGGAAGGAGGAGGCGTTGCATCGCGCGTTCCGAAACCGGAAAAAGGAGAATGCCCAGGAGCGGGATGGCGCTCACGGCAACAACGCTGCCGAGAATCATGAGTGATGTCGTAGACATATGTTTCGATTCTACCTCACTTCGCAAAATGCCATTGCAGCAAGCGGCACGATGCATGTGGCTGTTATTCCATAGAAGCTACGAGGGGTTTCGCAAACGACACCGCAAATGTGTTGAACGTACGATCAACGTATGTCGGAGGAGCTTCACAGCATCAGTCCTCTCCTTTCTGCTTTATGACGATCGGAAACGTCAACGAGAACGTTGTCTTCGTTCCTTCCTTGCTCTTGAACGTGAGCTTTCCCCCGATACTCTCTGCGGCTGTGCGCGATATATAGAGTCCCAATCCGCTTCCTTGCGTATCGGAAAGCTTGGCATTCGTTCCACGGAATAATTTCGTGAAGACATTCATTTGTTGGTTTTCCGGAATGCCGATGCCGGAGTTCGTCACGGAGATTGTCGCGAGTTTTTTCGATCGATCAATCATAAGTTCTGCGTCAATCGTCGTATTGTCGCGTCCGTATTTGATGGCGTTGCTTATGAGGTTCTCCACGATTAATTGCAGCAATCCCTTATCCGATTGCACTTCGATTGTCGCGCGTTCCTTTGAGGAAACATCAATCGACATTTTCTTTTTGTTGAGTTCCAGCTTGAACGAATCGCCGATCTCTTTGCAGAGATGCACAATGTCGATTGTCTCGGGAATGAGCTGCATCTTTCCCAGTTCCAAGCGCGAAACATTGAGCAGCGCGTCCACCAGGTGGACCATACGTGTGTTCGAAGTGGCGACCTCCTCGACATATTGCTGCTGCCCCTTCGTGAGAGGTCCTACATCCTTCGCAAGAATCATTTCCAAATACCAACGCATCGAAGAGAGTGGCGTTCGAAGTTGATGCGAGACCAAAGAAATAAAATCAGATTTCAGGCGATCGATGCGGCGCTCCTCCGTAATATCTCGGAACACGGCAACGGCCCCCAGACACTGTTGTCCGCGGAGAATCGGCGTTGCGCGGAGATGCAATGCACTCAATGTCTTATTTTTGCACTGGAGCGAAAAGGCGGGGTCTTGGTCCGGATTGAACGCCCGCTTTGTCAGCAATACCGCTGTCAGCGGGTGATCTTTCGTCGGCAGTTTCTTTCCGTTCCGATCCGTGATGGACAGGATTTTGTCGTAGGACGCACCCACGGCTTCCGCTGATCGCCATCCCGTCAGGAGTTCCCCGGCTCTATTTATGTATACGACCTCTCCATTACGGTTCGTGACAAGGAGTCCATAGTCGATGCTTTCGAGGATGGCTGCGTCTTCCGCGTGCTGGGCGCGCAGTGCCTGCGTACGTTCTTTCACAATATCTTCCAGGTGCGTATGTGCCTGACGGAGTCGTTTTGTGAGGTCTTCCGCCGCGCAATCGACGATTTCGAGTTCATTGCGCGTGTAGATTGAACGGCTGAACCGCCAGTGTCGTGCCTCGAGATCATTTAACTTGCGTGTCAGTTCCTCGAGTGGTCCGATAATGCGTTCTGCGAGGAAGAAAATACTGAAAGAGAGAAGCACGACGAGGAGAAAACCTGTTCCTACGAGATTCATTGCGAGGCGAACCACAGGTTCCAACAGTTCGTAGCGATCGAGTTGGACGATGATTCCCCAGCCGATGGAAGGGATCGACTGGTAGGCCGCCAATACATTGATGCCGGCGTAATCGATTGCATCTTCCACTCCTTCTTTGCCCGTGATTGCCTGCCGAAAGAGAGCGGTGCGGTCGTAGTCTTGCTCGCTCAGGTGGATGGGAACGGGATTTCCACGCGAATCGCTCGAATGGAAGAGAACATACTCGCCTTTTTGCTCCGTCACGAGGAGCACTTCGGCGGTTTTCCCGAGATAGGCTTTCTCGAGGAGCTGTGCGGCGAGTGCAGAGGGGTCAAACACCGCGACCAATGTTCCTATGCGGTCTCCGCGCCCATTGATCTGCGGAGCGGATACGAGATATGCGGACCATCCTTCGTCCGTAAATACGGCTCTGAAGAATGTTTCGGTGTCCGAACGCGATTCTCGGAGTGCCGCCGTATCGAAGACGGGCATTTTTTCCTTCGTCGAAGAGAGCGTCGTTATAGTTCCCCGTGGGTCAATCTTCAGCAACTGACGAAACCCGACTAAGTTTGTCACCGAGGGAAGCGAAGCAAGAAAAGGGTCGCGACCCAAAATGGAAAGTTGTTCGCGCTGTTTTGCGATTGTCGTTTCAAGAAGATTATCTTTCGTAATGGCGGCAGACTGCAGTTGAGCCGTCGTCCGAACTTTCAGCTGATTTCCCGCAAGGAAGAACGTCACAACCGTCGTAATGATGACGACGAGGGACAATCGAGCGAATGTTTCGAAGAAGAGAGCTGTTCTTAAGGAAACATAGGCTGGATGACGCCGAGTTTTAGCACAAGATTTTTTCGCCATAGAATCTCTTTATTTTAGCATAAAAATGCGGTTTTTGCCATATCTAGAGAGCGCAAAAACAGCTTGAAAGATGTGAGGGGCGAACAAGGAGACATCCTTGTTTTTTTTCTTACTAAAAACCCCCGGTTCCCCGGGGGTTTTTGCCTTGTAGATGCGCTTAACGTGTAACGGAGATCGTAGCGCTTTGTTCCGCGCTCGGAGCGGCAACCGTGATGCGGCTGGTGGTTGCATTTTTCATGATGGTGTACTTCGTGCTCGTTGCGGTGGCGGCTTGCGGGTCGGCGGGCAAAGCCACGATGTACGATCCGGTGAGGGCGTTGAGGTTGATAAGACCGGTACAAACGACATCCACGCCGCTGCGGCAGATTTCAGTCGCCGTTGTCGTGATCTCTGACGGCAACGTGCCGTTGTGATCGAGTGCGTACTGGTACACGGCATTCAAGACCGTGTTCACGTCTGAACGGCGCTGCGCGTTTCTGGCATCGCCAAGTTGCTTGGTCGGGTTGATCGCCACGATGACGATGGCTGCGAGGATCGCGATGATCCCGATGACGAGGAGCAGCTCGATGAGCGTGAACCCTCGCTTGAGTGAACGGAGAGACATTGGGGAAGAGGGAAAGAACTAAAGCGTGGTGAGAACCCACGATTGGAAGTCATTGTACCAGGTACTGTCTTTTCTGTGCATCCAGCTTCTTCCCTTGGCAGTCACGGAAAGTAGTTTATAACAAAAACCCTCCCCCGACGGATCGGAAGGAGGGTTGTTCGGTAGACAATTATCGAGTGACAGAAATCGTGGCGCTCTGTTCTGCACTTGGGGCAGCGACAGTTACACGCTTCGTCGAAGCGTCTCTCAGGATGGTGTAATCCGTGCTGACACCGGCAGCATCTGCCTGCGGATCGTTCGGCAGGGCAACGAGGTAGGCGCCCGTGAGAACGTTGAGATTGATCAAACTTCCGCACGTTACATCCACGCCGCTCTTACAAATCTCCGTTGCGGTCGCTGTGATCGTTGCAGGCAAATCACCGTTATGGTCGATCGAGTACTGGTACACGGCGTTCAAGATCGTGTTCACGTCTGAACGGCGCTGCGCGTTTCTGGCATCGCCAAGTTGCTTGGTCGGGTTGATCGCCACGATGACGATGGCCGCGAGGATCGCGATGATCCCGATGACGAGGAGCAGCTCGATGAGCGTGAACCCTCGCTTGAGTGAACGGGTAGACATTGAGAAAGAGGGGAAAGAAAGTAAATGAGCGTGGAATGTTCCACTGAACAAGCACGCATTTTACAGACTTCGACACCATGTCGCGTCAGGCCTTGCCGGAAAATGCAAGTCGTTTTCCGACGGCAAAGTTTCCCTCTTCAATCGCTATGGACATGCGAACGTGCTTCCTGCGAGCGTGCAAACCTCGTTCGAGCAGTAATACCACTGTTCCTGATGGTCGACACAGAGTGGAAGAGGGCAGCTGCCGCATCCTCCGGCTTCACTTTGGTCATCGGGGAAGAGCGTTGCGGTCGTCTCGAAATGGCGCGTATAGAGAACCGCTTGCGGGAGGGGAATCGTAGTTTCGAGATCAAAGGAGAGTACAACATTCGTGTTTCCGAAGTTCTGGAAAGAAAGGTTTTGTACATGCACGTTTTCGCTGAGAAGCGGGAACATACTCGTTTTCTGCACAAGAATGAGATTTCCCGAAGCCGTCGACGTGATGAGTGTCGGCTCTTCGGCGTTTGCGGCCATCTGGAGAGCGAGCAGTGCTCCCGTTTGCTCGGAAAGAGGAAGGAGAACCGTCTCTGAGCGTCGAATAGTTTTTGCCATCGTTTCGAGGAGTTGTGTGCCGCGTTGTTCCACTTCCGCGATGTACTGCTGGCGGATTCGCACTTCCTGCGTGGAAATAGAAACGGCAGTCAACGTTCCTGCGATGATGGAGAGAATCCCTAAGAAGAGGATGAGCTCGAGGAGAGAAAAGCCGATGCGGGAAGTGCGGATCATTGGCAAAGAGAAAAGGTAGTTACTTCCTGCCATGACGTGATGGTGGTCTCGGGCAGCAGTTGGTTAACAACGATTTCCAATCGACGTGTGGCGTCTCCTGATCGGCCTTCGAGACAGAGGAGTCGGTTGTTATTTCCGATACCGCCGATCTGGAGGAGTTCGCAGCTTCCGTTGTTGAGATCCAGTAATTCGTCCCCTGGATACGTCGGAGCAGTGCGAAGCTGAAGAAGTGCATACTCGGCGCAGGCCTGAGCTGCCGCGAGTGCCTGGCTCGATTGTCCGATGGAAATACTTACGTGGCTTGCTGATGTGCCGAGCAGTAAAAGCGAAGAGAGGATGGCGGAAGCAATGACTCCGATGGCGAGAATGGAAATGAGCAAAATATATCCTCCGCGTTTCGTACGGTAGGGCGATCTTTCGCCGATGTTGAACGTATGGAGATACATCAACCTGGTGCGAAGACGAAGAGGGAAGACGGGGTGACGGAGTAGAGACGATCCTTCTGCCAGTCATAGAAAAGACCTCGAATTGTCGCCTCCGTATCGTAGGTCGTGAGGGTGGGAGATTGGTTATGTTCGAGCCTGAGCGTATCGATGACACGGAGCTGTGCTCCATCCATAGTTCCGCCGATGAAGGCAAAACTGTTGCCGTCGATAATTGCCAGACTCAAAACATCTCCTCCCGTATCCATGGTCCAGGGGCCGGGAGGCGGAGTCGGCACCGGAGAATCGGCGAGCGAGAACATCGTGAGCTCGTCGATGGATGTGCCGGCGATCCGTCCGATGAGAGCTGCGGTACCGGAGGTCGCGATGGCAGTCGCATCCTGTACTTCCGTCAGGTCTCTGCCGACTCCTGGTGCGAAACTTAAATTTTCCGGATCGAAAATATCCACGACCTCGAGTTCGGCGCTATTGGTGTCCATGGCAGCATAGGCGTATCCCTCGTGCAGGTTGAGATCGAGGACGCTCCCGCTCATATTGAGCGAGCCTAAGAGCACGACTGGATCCAATGCGCTCATTTCGAGCGCGAATAATTGATTATTCACGGTGTCATTCAATGTTCCGACGAAGATGGTGGTTCCGTAGACGGTGATTGATCGGGCTTGTCCCTCTCCCGGAAGATCGAAGCTGTTGATGAGATTGCTGCTTTCGAGAGTAGAAGGCGACGTGATGTCATAGATCTGGACTTCCCTTGCCGGATCGTCCGTTGCGAGATACAGATACTCACCGCTCACGGCGAGGCCGTAGGCGGAAGCGCCGAGATCAAAAGCGGATGCCACTTGTATCGGAGCGGCCGGATTCGTAATGTCGAGGATGTACAGTCCCTTGCCTCCTGCGGATCGATTACTGGTTACATAGGCGTAATTTCCCGCGACGACAACCTTCTGGAATTCCGGTGTACCACTTATCGTGGTGAGGGAGATACGTGAAACACTTGCCCAATTGCCGACCGTCGATATTTTTTGCCAATCCGTGAGATAGGTGGTGATGGCGAGGGCCCCCGAGCGCGTCTGTCCGAAATTCCACGCGACATTCGCGGTTACTTCGACCCAATCAGTTCCCCGAGAAACAACGTCGACGTTTGTGTGGTAGTTGTTTCGTACGACTCCATTCCCTGAAAAGGTCCATCCGGTTGCGGTGAGAACGACGCCGTGAGTTCCAGGGGACACGCTGGAAAAATCCTGTGCTCTCATGGCACGGACTGCTTCCAGTTCCTGCTCCGCAAGAAAGGACGCGCGAGCGTGATCTCCTGCCGCGATGGTCGAGCGTTCCCCGAGGATGAGGGAGAAACCCATTCCTCCGAGGAAGAGCACGAAGACACCGATGGCGATGATCGCTTCGAGAAGAAGACTGCCGCGATGACGGTTTTTCAGGAGCCCTCGCGGAGAGGAGAGGGAGTGGTGACTCTCTCTCCTCTGCGCCTGCGGTGAATGATTGCGGAGGGCACGCACGAAGTGTCAATGAAGAGCCTAGTGTTCTTGCGAGACGAGTCTCATGAGAGAATCGCTACATCCGAACTGTCTTGAAGCATCTACGTAGAACGCGAAGAGACTCTTGAGCGAACGGAAGAGGATTGGACGATCCGCAAAACGATGCAGATTTCCTGAGATCCTATTATCGATCACATCGAGAAGATCGGAACAGCTGCAGCCGTGCGTATCGGACAGCGTGTAGCCACCGACTCTCTTGCGCGGACCCTGTCTGAATACCGGGAGAGAACCTGCGGCACCGCGTGAGCCGGTGATGGCGTAGCGGTCGAAGAGCAGGTATTCCGTTGGGACAGATTCTGGGATCTTCGTGGTGTATGGACACCAGTCATGACTGTTCTTGATACCGTCATTGTCGGAGTCCTCCTCGTCTGTCGGTGCGGAACTGGACGAAGAACTGCCAACAGATGCAGTCGAAGAAGTGCTTGAGCTTGAGCTCGAAGAGGAATACGTGGATCCACCACATCCTCCGGCACTTTCCGCTTTGTCGATTGAAACAACCGCAACAGCGTCATGGAAGTTCGGATTGGCATTGTCAGCCAGCTCTGTCAGGAACACGACGTCGCGGGAACCGACTTTCGCTTTTCCATGCTCATCGAGCAAGTTTCGGAGGAATCCTTTGAGCTCGCCGCGTGCCACGATGCCCGGAAGACCGAGGAAAGTCTCGCCGTGCCGGAGTACATGGATTCGTGAGTCACCTCTGCCGGATTCCACGGTCTTGTTGAAGACCCAGGAATACCGACCATTGAAGGAAAGCGCGATGCGGCTACCCGCAGCTATATCGCGGAATACAACGAATTCACCGCCACGAATACTGCGAGCACCGAAGAGATCTCTCCATGTCGTGCCGCCATCAAAACTGATGCGTGCCCAGATCGGAATACGCGGACCTCGATTGCCATAGGTACTCTCGGAACCGGCAATCCTTACGGAAATATCCGCTTTCCCATTGGTGGTCACGAGTCCGTTCGTGCTGACCTGATAGGGGACGGCACAGGGATCCACGGCAGCCTCGCTGCTGCTTTCGCTTGAAGTACTCGAAGAACTGGATGAGGAGCTCATAGAGCTCGTGCTGCTCGTAGAACCCGCGTCACTCGGCTGACCCTCCTGCCAGTGAATGTAGACGCCGTCGTTCTGCGCCGTTACGCGCGTTTTGAAGAACATGCTTTTCGCGTTCGGACCGTTTATAAATTCATCTCCCTGCGCCGTGTCGTTGATCACGCCATCCCAGGGATTTTCCACAGGATCTTGGGAGTCAGTTTCAATCGTTGTGATGTAAGCCTTGTTGAATTCCACGCGCGCATCGATGATCTCTTTGCCGGAGCTCGATAAGTGCGAGCCGTAGCTCAAGAGATGGATCCAGCCGTCTCCGCGTTCGAAGGCGATACCGGGGACGTTCTTTACCAGTCCGCCATCAATGATGGTCGTGCCGTTCGAATCGACGAGAGGAATCCACTGGTTTTCTGCGAAGGCGAGTTTCTGCGGACCAACGATGACTGCTTTCGTCGCATTGCCGGTGCCCATGTTCTCCAGTCGATCAAAGCTGATTTTCACACGAGGCTTCGACGCATCCGTGCAGGTCTGCGCTTTCTCCGTGAAGGAGACGAGGACAACGGCATCCTGGAAGTCTGCGGTTGTTCCGCTGAGAGTACTGAGCTCTACGAGGTAGAGAAGATCTTTGGGTCCGATGCTGATGCGCCCCTGTGCGTTGATGTAGGGCTTCAAGAACGATTCCAAGGACGCCTGATTATCGAAGGGCGCGTAATCCGGTGGGGTATCTCCATTGCGGAGAATGTACGTATGCCCATCCCGAGCGTCGGATTGGAACGTTTTGTTGAAGAGCCAGGAGTAACGGCCGTTGAAACGCAATGTCAGCGGCGTGTCGGAAGGAAGATTGCTGAAGATTTGTTCATTTCCGCTTTCCACAGCGCTACCGCTGAAAAGGTCGGACCATGTCTTGTCTTTGTCGAAACTTGCGGAGATACGTACCGGTACCTTCGGGCCGCCGGAGCCATACGTGATGGCCGCTCCGAGGACTTTCACCTTTACGTCGTTTGTTCCGATGGTCGTGACTTCATCATTCTTGATGGCAAAGCGGACGTCGCAGGGTTCGTCACCTTCGGCGACGCTGCTGCTCGATGAGCTCACCGAGCTTGTTCCCCCACCCGTAGAACTCGTACTCGCGGAAGAACTTACGGAGCTTCCGACAGAGCTCGAAGTGCTTGTGCCTGCCGAAGAACCGACAGAACTGGTCGAAGAACTCGAAGTCGTAGAGCTTGCGCTCGTTCCGCTTGATGCGGAGGAGCCGACCGAACCTGCGGATGAGCTGGATGTACCCTCGCTTGAGGAGGTTGCATCTTCGCTGGAAGCGGAGCTTTCGGTGGAACTTTCGACACCGGAACTGCTGCTCAGTGTTTCCGGAAGCTGCGTCGTCGTGAACACGGCACTCACGGTAATGACGCCGTTACGATCAATAGCGATCTGTCGGTAATTTC
>Ga0172379_10008872_pt1 | contig 12542 bp, 4 predicted proteins | sample GrowelOW334metaG_FD_119756 | JGI IMG/M metagenome (GOLD analysis project Ga0172379, IMG submission 119756) | Groundwater microbial communities from an aquifer near a municipal landfill in Southern Ontario, Canada - Groundwater well OW334 metaG | ecosystem: Environmental > Aquatic > Deep... | reverse complement strand
GCGATCAAGCTTAATGATGGCGTTGCTGTTATCATAAACCAGTTCGCCTGGAGCTTCAGCATAAGTCACAATATTATCTGCTCCGGAATATGTTCTCAAGTTATAATCACCAAGTCCGCCACCTGTTATATTTTTAATCAAAGAGCGATCTCTCCAACCGACGAACGTGTTTGGATTCATACGAATTTTAGAATTACTGTTTTTAAGTATAAATCGTGCATCGTCATTACTAAATATTGTTCCGCCAAGAGTGTTGTCGTAATTCACAATTCCATCAACTGACACGTTGGCACCTGAAAGCAACTTAACATTAAGATCTGATGAAGTGCCTGCTAATGAATTGCCAAAAACAATTGAGTTTGAGATTGCTTGCGAAGGGGATGTCGCGTATCTAATTGAATAAATGTTGAATGTATAAGTTGTGAATCCTCCGGCTGCAATATAATTTCCATCTGGTTTTAGGGATGCCGTGAGAAAACCACCAGTCATGGAGGCAGATTGTGCAAGTAATGTTAAACTGCTACCTGAAAGTTGAGATATATTCACTGTGTTGCTTCCGCCTGAGAAAATACATTTCCCGTCATGGCTCCATGATATTGTATAAAGAGTTCCATAATAAGGGGATGTTGCAATCCTAACCAAGCGGGTTTCTGTGAAATTATATACATAGACATATCCAGCATATCCTGCAGCTGCAAGATATTTTCCATCAGGACTCCAGGATACTGCTTTAAATTGAGAATCGGCGGTAGAGGCAGATTGAGTAACAAAAGATAAACTTGATCCTGTAAATTGGTATACATTTACCGTGCCTGATCCCTGTATTCCACCAGCAGCGATATATTTTCCATCAGGACTCCAGGATATTCCATTAATTAAATTTCCATAGGAAGCTGATTGTGCAACTAAAGAAACGCTAGATCCTGTGAATTGATATACCTGTATAACATTTGAACCTCCTGCAAGTGCTATATATTTCCCATCCGGACTCCATATTGTTTGATAAAGTGGATTCCCATAAGATGAAGTCTGAACAACCAGCGATAAGCTGCTTCCATTAAATTTGTAGATAGATGCTTTATACGAAGGTGCAGTTCCAATGACTAGGTATCTTCCATCAGGACTCCATTCCATTCCGAATAAGACTGAGTCGCCACCTGGGAGTGTTAGTTGGGTAACTAATGATAAGCTTGTTCCTGTAAATTTGTATAATTGCATTAATGATGAAGAACCTCCAACGACTACATATCTTCCATCTGAACTCCATGATGATGCGTGAATTTGGTTTCCAAAATTAATTGATGTTATTGCATTCCCACCGTTGTAAAATCCTGTTATGTCGAGCTTGGCATTACTAGTCAAGGATGTTTGATTGTCAAAAGTTAATTGTCCTTTTGTTAAGCGAATACCTGTTGTTGTAGCTTTAAGTGTTGCACCATTAATTATTAGCTTTGAATTTGCATCATTCATTATAACCAAATCTTTAGCCAAAAATTCTGTAGTTCCTGTTGTGCTTGGTCTGAAATCAAAGGTTGTATTTTGTCCAAATTTAAGATTTGCACCTGAAGTTATATAACTTGGAACGGTAGATCGATAAATAAATGCATTTGTGCCGCTGAAATTTACATCATTGTATGCAAAAAGTTGCCCGCGATCAAAATAGAAATCGCCAATAATATTTAATGTGGTGTTATCAAGCGCGAGTTTACTTCTATTTGATGCAAGTTTAATAGCAGGGTTGCCAACAAAATTTTTGTTGTTTTTAACAACAACGTTTCTTAAAGTCAGAGTTACATTGTCGTCAATAAATAGTTGAGAATTTTCACCAAGATTAATGGTTCCTCCGTAACCATCTTTTAATAAATTGTCTTTTATGTGAACAATTGTGTTATCAGCTATGTCCCAGTTTGTGTATTGCATGCTGTTTGTAACTTCAGAGTATGTTAAAATATTGTCTAAATTATAATCGTATTGTTTCAGATTATAATCACCCAACCCAATTCCACTTACTTTATTAACAATTGAGCTGTCGTGCCATCCGTAAACGGTTGAAGGTTTTAGTATGATTTTAGATTTGTTATCTTTTAATATAAATCGGGCATTCTCATTATTAAAATTTATGGTTGCACTAATTATGTTTAAACAACCTAAAGTTATGAGTATTAAAAAAGATCTTAAGTTGCCTGAAGTCTTCATTCCCTTTTCCCTTTCTTGCTTTTTTATTCTAGAATTGTTAAAAAATTAGCTTACGTTATCATAATTTACTATTCCATCTACTTCCACATTCGTTCCCGCTCGCATGTTTATATTTAAGTCGTAACTTGTGCCAAGAGCTGAATTGCCAAAAATAATTGAGTTTGAAATAGCCTGAGTTTGTGTTTCTGGTCCATAATGCAAGGTATAAACTTCAATGTCATTATGTCCAGATGGTGCGCCGTAAGCACTAACAGCTAAGAAACGATTATCAGAAGACCAATTTGTGGCAAGAACAGCTCCATCGCTTTGAGTGTTGACTAGAGTTAAATTTGATCCATTAAAATTGTAAATTTGAATTTCAGTGTTAGGTGTAGTTGGATTAGATCCTCCAACAACTAATAATTCCCCATCGGGGCTCCAGCTTACTGAATCAACCTGAACCCCATAAGCTTGAGATGCTACAAGCGATAGATAAGAACCGTTAAAGAGATAAATTTGAATCTCATTTCCAGAATTTGGGTTTTTTCCACCTACAGCAAGATAGCGGCCATCAGGGCTCCAGCTTGCTGAATCTATATAACTGCCATAACTTTGAGATGCTACCAAATTTAAAGAGGAATTTTTAAATTCGTAGATCAGGATATAATTTGTAGTGGTAAAATTAAATCCGCCGGCAGCAAGAAAACGTCCATCAGGGCTCCAATTTACCGTTTTTATATATATTCCATAAGATTGCGATGCTACAAGAGTTAAAGAAGAACCATTAAAATTGTAAACTTGAATCTGAGTTCCGGCGTCCCCGCCAACAGCAAGATATCGACCATCAGGACTCCAGTTCACTGAATATGCATAAGACCCATCATCCTGAGATGTTACAAGAGTTAAAGAGGAACCGTTAAAACTGTAAATTTGAATTTCATTTCCGGACGTTGGGCTGTTTCCGCTAACAGCCAGATAGCGGCCATCAGGATTCCAGTTTATTGAATATACAGCAGTACCGTACGCCTGAGATGTTACAAAAACTAAGGATGAGCCAGTCCAATGATAAATTTTAATTTCATTGGCCAATGATGGACTTTCTCCGCCAACAGCAAGATAGCGACCATCAGGACTCCAGTTTAAACAGCGCGCAAAAGACCCATAACCAGTACAAGCCAAAGTTCCAGTACTTTTTAATTCCAGTTGAGCGGCGCTAGAAATTGTTACTTTGTTATCAAAAATAATTTGGCCTTTTGTTAAACGCATTCCGGTCATGGTTGTTTTTAGTGAACATCCATCCAGATAAAGGTTAGAAGTTGCATCTTGCATGATGAATAAATCTTTTGCCAATAAACCCGGAGTTCCAGTTGTACTTGGCCTGAAGTCAAAAGTAGTATTGGGTTCAAATTTAAGATTTGCACCTGATGTTATATAACTTGGAATGGTGGAGCGATAAATAAAAGAGTTTGTCCCAGAGAAGTTAACATCGTTATAAAAAAATATCTGACCACGATCGAAATAAAATTCGTTGGCCAGATTTAAAGTAGCATTATCAAGTGCTAATTTACTCCTGTGTGATGCAAGTTTGATAAAAGGGTTGCCAACTCCGTTTTTACTGCCTGAAATAAAAACGTTACGTAAAGTTAAAGTTACGTTGTCATCAATAAATAATTCTGAATTTTCACCAAGATTTATGGTGCCACCGTAACCATCCATATAAATATTTTCTTTAATATGCACAATCGTATTTGCGGGTATGTTCCAATTTGTATACTGCATGCTGTTGCTAACATCAGTGTAAGTAATTATGTTGTTCAGATTATAATCATATTGTTTTAAGTTGTAGTCACCAAGGCCTATTTCACTGACTTTGTTAACAATTGAAGCATCACGCCAACCGTAAATATTTTGGGGATTTAGGCGAATTTTAGAAGAGCTATTTTTAAGAATAAAACTTGTAATTTTACTATCGAATTTTAAATCTGCAGAAACAAAAGTATTTAAACAAAGCAAGAAAAAAATATTAACCGATATTTTTTTTATAATCTTAATTTTCATGAAAACTTTTCCTCTTTTTCTATTTTTAAAATCAGGTTACATTGTCATAATTTATTAATCCGTCAATCTCTATTTGTGCATTCGCAAGGCCTCTAACGTTTAAATCGTAACTTGAGCCCAACGCTGAGTTGCCAAATACAAATGAGTTTGAGATGGATTGGACATCAGTTTCTGAGCCGTATTGCAAAGTATAAACTTCAATTTCGCCATGTCCGGAATCGAGTGGTGTTGATCCTCCGACAGCTAAATATTTTCCATCCTGGCTAAAGTTAACGGAATATACAAATGCTTCTGCTTCAGGTCCATATCTTTGAGATGTTGTAATGGACAAAGATGTGCCATTAAAATTATAAATTTCTACTTGTATGTGTCCTGTATATAGATCTGCGCCACCAAGGACAACATAACGGTTATCAGGGCTCCAGTTTACTGAATATGGCCAGTCTCCGTAAGCTTGTGATGTTATCAATGCCAAAGATGAACCATTAAAATGATAAATGTTAAGTTCTCCAGATGATGGGATACATGCAATAGCAAGATATCGGCCATCATGGCTCCAGTCTATAGACCTTATGTAATAAAAACTGCCCGTTTCGGCTACAAGGGATAAAGATGATCCATTGAAACTATATATTCGAAGTTTGGTCCCCCCGGCAGAATAATATTCACCGGTAGCAATATATCGACTATCGGGACTCCAGCTTGTAGACATTATTGGGTTTGCCCCCGTCTGACTATCCTGTGATGCTACGAGCGTTAAAGAAGATCCGTTGAAACGATAAATTTCAACTTCTTTGCCTGAGTTCATATATACTCCACCAACTGAGAGATATTTGCCATCAGGACTCCAATTTACCGAACGTGTGCGAACATTTACATCAGAACCCAAATCTTTCGAGATTATGAGTGTTAAAGATGAGCCGTCAAAACTGTAAATTTTAAGTTCATATCCACTTGCTGGAAATCCACCGACAGCAAGATATCGCCCATCAGGGCTCCAATCAATTGACGTTATTTGAGCTCCGTAATTTGCAAATGCTATAGAATTTAAAGATAAGTCATAAATATAAATGTCATATCCGGATGTTGAATAATCATAGCCAGCGGCAATATATCGTCCATCAGGACTAAATTTTAGCGAATATACAGAAAAACCATTATTTACGTAAATCCAGCTGCCCATGCCTTTTAATTGTAGTTGAGCAGCGCTAGTGAAAGATACTCTGTTATCAAAAATAATTTGGCCCTTGGTCAGACGCATTCCGGTCATGGTTGTTTTGAGTGTAGAACCATTAAGATAAAGTTGGGAGGTTGCATCTTGCATAAACAATAGATCTTTTGCCAATAAACTAGGCATGCCGGTTGTTGAAGGTCTAAAATCAAAAATAGAGTTAATATCAAAATTTAGCGTTGATTTAGAAGTTATATAACTAGGTACTGTTGAGCGATAAACAAGGGCATTTGTTCCGGAAAAGCTGACGTCATTATGAATAAAAAGTTGGCCACGATCGACATAAAAATCATTTGCCATATTTAAAACCGCGTTATCAAGTGCAAGTTTACTTCTGTTTGATGTAAGCTTGATTGCAGGGTTGCCAACACCGTTTTTTGAGTTGTTAATAACAATATTTCTGAGCGTCAAAGTTACATTATCATCAATAAGAATTTCAGCATTGTCGGAAAGATTTATCGCATTGCCATGTCCTTCGATAATTGTATCTGAGCCGATGTGTATGAAGTTTGAATTTGGAATTGTGAACTTTCCGCCAAGATGCACAGCATGACTATTGCCAGAAATTCGTCCAATCCCTGAATATATTAAGCCAGTATCAAGATAAAGATCACTATACAAACTTAAAGTTCCTGAAAGATCAAGTAGTCCTGATACCGGAAGCGTTGTATTAAATAATATTGTTTTACCGGCAGGAATTTTAAATCCATTTTTAAAATTTGATGAAAGAGATGTTGTTGCCGAATAGTTAAAATATATTTGTGAGTTAGAATTTTGTGCGTGAAATGTTGATGTTAAATTATCAAAAATAATGTCTGATTTTAAGTTAATGAATAGTAAAAATAAACCGGTGTAAAAAACAGTTATTATTTTTTTAAATTTTTTCATCTTACTACTCTCTTTGTTTTTTTATTTTAAATTAACTAACATTGTCATAATTTACTAATCCATCAATTTCGACTTGAGCACCTGACAAACATCTTACATTTAAATCATAACTTGAACTCAATGCTGAATTACCAAAAACAATTGAATTGGAAAGCGATTGGGTCGAATAATCAACAATTTGATTTACTCTAAAGACTTGAATTTTACCGGAAGCAATTTCATTGGCAATAGCAATATAAAGTCCATCAGGAGTCCACGAAACCCAGTTTGGGTTATTTGCTGTAGAGATGTTACTATCTATCTGTGTTGGGGTTGTTGCCCCATCAAATTTGTATATACCTAAACTGTTAACGCCATAACAAGTAACAGCAAAAAAATTCCCGGAAGGTGACCATGTAACCGATGATGCAGTGTTTCCTGTAGTTATGGAACTACCAACTTTAACTGGGTAGGGGTTTCGACTGCCAAAGAATCTGTATATATCTAGAGACCCTGGCGAAGAGTTGTGAGCAACTGCGATAAAACGTTCATCAGGTGACCATGCTAAAGCCCATGGACTTGAAGATATTGAGGTACTTCCTACCGCGGAAGGTGCTGTTACTGTACTAACATTAAAAATTTGTAAAGTGGTACTACCATTGTTAAGAACAGCAAGATATTTTCCATCAGGTGACCATGATATTGAAATGGGAGTTGTTCCGGTAGATGTGTTTCCAATGGAAGTGAGATTGCTGGTACCGGTAGAAAATATTTCAAGTTTGTTGCTTTGGTAATAAACAACCGCAATATACCTTCCATCAGGGGACCAAGAGCACCAATATGGGCCGCTTCCACTTACAGCTGAATTTCCCATACTGAACAGTGTTGGGGTGCTGGTTTTATTAAAACTGTATACTGCAACAACATTACTGGTGTTATTTCCGCTATTAACAAAAGCGATGAATCTACCATCAGGAGACCATGTTACTGTACGTCCCTGGTTTATTTCTGAAGATACTGTGCTACCAACTTGAGTAAATGTTAAACCATTAAAACTGTACACTTGTAGATTTGATGCACTAGTTACAGCAACAAAGCGTCCATCAGGTGACCAGGCTATAGCATGTGCGTTAGCTTCTGTGCTTTGGCTAGTGATAAATGTAATTGGAGTAGTTGTCGTGGATGCCAGATCAAATGAAGCTCTACTATTGAGTGATACTTTATTATCAAAAAGTAAAGATCCAGTGGTAAATCTGCATCCTGTTAAAGTTGTCAATAAACTACATCCATTTAAATAAAGTTGTGATGTTTGATCCTTCATAAGAATAAAATTGTTTGTTGTAGTAGTTGGAAAAGTAGAATATGGGCAATCTGTAAAAGTTGCTGGGCAAACGGAAAAAGTTGTTCCCAAATCAAAATTTAAAGTAGATTTGGATGTTATAAAGCTTGGCATTGGTGACTGATAAACAAGTGAATTGGTTCCGGAAAAACTGACGTCGTTGTGGATAAAAAGCTGTCCGCGATTGACATAGAAATCGTTTGCCATACTTAAAACTGTGTTATCAAGTGCAAGTTTACTTCTGTTTGATGTGAGTTTTATAGCAGGATTTCCGACGCCATTTTTTGAGCTGTTAATAACAATATTTCTGAGTGTTAACGTTACGTTATCATCAATAAGAATTTCAGCGTTGTCAAAAAGATTTATAGAATTTCCATGACCTTCGATTATTGTATCTGATCCGATGTGGAAAAAATTTGAAGTTGGTATTGTTAAATTTCCACCAAGATGTATGGCGTAACCATTACCAGCGATTTGTCCTATTCCTGAGTATGTGAGATTGGAATCAAGATATAAATCGCTGCCCAAACTTAAAGTTCCTGAAAGATCAAAAAGCCCTGAAATTGGAAGTGCAGATTCAAATAAAATTGTTTTACCTGCTGGAATTTGAAAACCATTTTCAAATTCGGAAGAGATATTTAATGAAGAAGGAGTAAAAAAGAATCTTGATGTTGAGGTTTGTTTATCAAAATTTGATGTGCTGCCATCGAATGATAACGTTGGAAGTGAATTTTTAAATTGGGTAAATATCAAAAATATAAGAATAAGAATTTTTTTGTTTTCAGTTTTCATTTCTACCTCTCGCAGAAATCTTTTTAGTTAACATTATCATAATTTACTAAACCATCAATTTCAATTTGTGCACCTGATAAACCTCTTACATTCAGATCATAATTTGAGCCCAAAGCTGAATTCCCGAAGACTATTGAATTTGAGAGAGCTTGTGTTGCAGTTGTGTTGATATAATTTATGCTATAAACATATAGATTTGCCGATGCAACTCCACCGACACAAACGTACTTCCCATCTTGTGACACATTGAGACCGATGCCTCCTGCGGCTAATGAAAGTTGTCCTACAAGAGTAGGATTTCCATTTCCTGTAAAAGAGTACATTTGAAGAGTGTTTGTTGCAGCCCCACAACAAACAACTAGGTATCTTCCGTCAGACGTCCAAGAGACTCCAAGAGGATTGCTGGAAGCTCCGGTACTTGTTGATCCGACAAGTAAAGGAGCCCCTCTTCCTTTAAATGAATATATTTGAATTAAGTTATCCGTGTCGAGTCTGGTTAAAGCAATAAATCTGCCATCAGGTGACCATTGTACTGAGTATACATTACTACCTAAGCTTATTGAGCTGACTTGTGATAATGTTGAAGGGGGCGTAAATGAATAAACTTGTAAAGTTGTCGTACCGCCAGAACTTCCAACAGCAAAAAACCTTCCATCAGGTGACCAATTTAGGCTATAAGAATTTGTTGATGATGACATATTTGCTACTGATGTAACACTAACACCGTTAAATGATAAAACTTGTACGCCAGTTCCAGATTGGCATGCTAACGCGATATATTTACCATCCGACAACCATTTGGCAGAAGTTGGATGAGCATATGCAGCTGTAAATGAGCTTACCAAAGTAGGAACCCCATTTCTAACCGAATAAATTTGTGCATTGGATCCATTAGTTGTTCCAAATGTAACATACTTGCCATCAGAGGACCATGATCCGAAAACAGGACCTGTTACCGAAATCCCGCCCCCTGTCTTATCAATTAAGTTTGAACCGTCGAAATAAAAAATTTGAAATTTGCTGCTGTTGTAAGTTATTGCCAAAATATATTTTCCATCAGGAGACCATGCTGCTGTGCATACGTTTGACCCAGCTGTAGCAGAAGATGTAACCAACGTAAATGGGGTAGATGAGACAGAATTGGTGGCTTTGGTATTAATATTAACTTTATTATCAAAAAATAAAGATCCTTTTGTTAATCTTATTCCGGTTAAAGTTGTGTATAAACTGCATCCGTTTAAATAAAGGTCTGATGTTTGATCTGCCATTTTTATAAAATAATTTGTAGTAGTTGTTGGGAAAATTGTGTATGGACAATCTGTAAATGTGGCCGGTGCGATTGAGAATGTTGTTCCAGTATCAAAATTTAAAGTTGATTTGGATGTTATAAAACTTGGCATTGGCGATTGATAAACAAATGCATTAGTTCCGGAAAAACTGACGTCGTTGTGAACAAAAATTTGTCCGCGATCAATATAAAAATCATTTGCCATATTTAAAACTGTGTTATCAAGTGCAAGTTTACTTCTGTTTGAGGTAAGCTTTATAGCAGGGTTTCCGACGCCATTTTTTGAGTTATTAACAACAATATTTCTGAGCGTCAAAGTTACGCTGTCGTCAACAAGAATTTCAGCGTTATCAGAAATATTTATAGAATTGCCATGGCCCTCGATTATTGTGTCTGATTCGATATGAAAAAAATTTGAATTTGGAATTGTTAAATTTCCGCCGAGATGTAGGGCATAGCCGTTGCCCGCAATTCGACCAATTCCTGAATAAGTTAAGCCTGTATCAAGATAAATATCACTACCCAAGCTTAAGGTTCCTGAAAGATCGAGTAGTCCGGATACTGGAACTTTGGTATTTAAAACAATTGTTTGTCCGGCTGGAATATTAAAACCGTTTTTAAAAGATGCGTCCAGGTTCAGAGATGATGGTCCAATGACAAAATCAGAATTGGAATCTTGAAGATTGATAATAGCCGTTTTATTGCTGAACGAAAGCGTGCAAAATATATTTTTTGTGAAAAATATTAAGCCAGTTAAAAAAAACAGAGCTATTTTTTTTTGTCCGATTTTCATTTTTTCTCTCTTTCTTTCTTATCAGAGCGCTTGTCCGATCCCTTGCCTGCCCGACGTAGCCTTAGCGTAGACGGGCCTGTCCGCAATAGCGTTTCAAGCGCGACGGCTGGATTAACTTACATTGTCATAATTTAGTATTCCATCCACATTAACATTTGCATCTGCAAGAACTTTTACATTTAAATCGTAATTTTGGCCTAAAGCCGAGTTGCCAAAAACAATAGAGTTTGAGCAGGCTTGGGTAGTTCTATCTACAATGTAATTTACTCTGAAAATTTGTAGATCTCCTGGGCTTTGGTATGATACACCTGCGATAAAATTTCCATCAGGTGACCAGTCAATAGATGGTATATTAACCTTAGAGGTTGGAATGGTTCCCATGAGTGTAAGTGTATCGGATCCATTGAATGCATATATCTGTATGCATGCCAAATTAAAAGCTCCCACTGCTAAAAATTTTCCATTTGGAGCCCATGAAAGTCCAAAAATTGATTTGCTTGCCATGGAAACAGTGCTTACAAGTCTTGGTGTGCTAACTCCGTCAAATGAAAATATTTTTATACTATCGGTTGCCACCGTATCTCCTCCGACAGCAATAAACCGTCCATCTGGAGACCATTTAGATCCAACTGGTAAGGTAATAGGTGCGTCGGAACCAATTTTGGAAAGAGAGCCAGATTCATAAAATTTATAAACTTGTAATGTATTGATAGTGTAATTAGGCACTACAATAAATTTACCGTCAGGAGACCATGAAATTCCTGATATGATGCTTCCTGTTGCAACAGATGCCATTTGTATTAGGTTTACGCTATTGAATCTCCATACATTCAAAAGACCTGAAGCAGCCCAATTGCTGGCAGCAATGAATCGACCATCAGGGGACCAGGTTACATTGTGAGCAGTTGCAAGAGTTGCAGATCCGAGAGCTGATATGCTATTGGGTTTGGTAAACTTGAACACTTGGACGGTTCCGCCGGTGCTTGCAACAGCAAGAAATTTACCATCAGGAGTCCATGAGACTCCGCTTGCTCCGGAAGTTGTTGCTTGGGTTACCAGAAGTGATGGGGTATTAACTCCATCAAATGAATAAAGTTTTAGATTATTGCTTGTTTGTTCAACAAGTGCAAGAGTTTTTCCATCCGGTGACCACGAAACATAACGTGGGTTATTGCTAAGAACTACTGTTGAGCCAGCTTGTGTTGCAGGAATTTCTGCAATGGTTAGGGTATAGTTACTGTGAAAAGATACTTTGTTATCCAAAATCATGGTGCCGGTTCTAAATCTGCAACCGGTTAACGTAATGCACAAATCACATCCATTTAAATATATTTGTGATGTTTTATTTTTCATGAAGACAAAATTATTTGTGGTGGTAGTTGGTATTGATGAATATGGGCAATCTGTAAAAGTTACCGGGGCGATTGAAAATGTTGTACCTGTGTCAAAATATAAGGTGCTTGCCGAATCGATAATCACTGGCTTTGGTGAACAATAAACAAGTGCGGAGGTTCCTGTTATTGAAACATCATTATGAATAAAAAGTTGTCCACGATTGAAATAAAAATTATCTGCTAAATTTAAAACGACATCTTGCAAACAAATGTTACTGCCGAATGTTGAGCATTGCAAGCATGGATTGCCTGGTTGATTTTGTGTGCTTTTTAAAACTAAATTTTTTAATGTTAATGTTGCATTGGCGTCAACTAAAAATTTTGAGTTGTTACCAAAGGTAATGGTGTTTCCATTTCCGTCAATAATAATTCTTCCGCCTATGTGAAGCGTGCTGTCGTTTGGGATGTTTAGATTACCGTTTAAAATTAAGGCTCGATCATATCCATATATGCTTCCGCCACTCGGTGAAAATGTTACGCTGTTATCAAGTGTTAAGTCTTCCAGAAGAAAAATTGTGTTTGTAGTACGAAGATCAATTGCTCCGGAAACAGAGATGCACGTATCCATAAACGCAATTGATCCATGAGTGGATCCGACTCCAGAT
>Ga0172379_10008871_pt1 | contig 12543 bp, 12 predicted proteins | sample GrowelOW334metaG_FD_119756 | JGI IMG/M metagenome (GOLD analysis project Ga0172379, IMG submission 119756) | Groundwater microbial communities from an aquifer near a municipal landfill in Southern Ontario, Canada - Groundwater well OW334 metaG | ecosystem: Environmental > Aquatic > Deep... | reverse complement strand
TCGGGCCGCGCGCGGGCGGTGGTATATGCGACCGGCATGCATACCGAATTCGGCCGCATCGCGCATCTCACGCAAACCGCGGGCGAAGCCAGTTCCCCGCTGCAACGCGAAATCGCACGCCTGTCGCGCATCGTCGCGGCGCTGGCGACCGGCATCGGTGTCAGCCTGTTTTTCGTCGGCCAGGCGCTGGGCCTGCCGGTCTGGGAAAACGTGCTGTTCGCGATCGGCATCATCGTCGCCAACGTGCCCGAAGGGCTGTTGCCCACGGTGACGCTGTCGCTGGCGATGGCGACGCAGCGCATGGCGAAGCGCAACGCGCTGGTGCGTCACCTGCCCGCGGTCGAGGCGCTGGGCTCGACCACGACCATCTGCTGCGACAAGACCGGCACGCTGACGCAGAACCGCATGTCGGTGCGGCGCCTGTGGCTGGGGGGCGGTTTCGTCGCCTGGGACGATCGCGCCGCACAGGCGCGCCTCGCCCAGGACAACCGCCAATTGTTCATCAACGCCGCGCTGTGCCATGACCTGGAGCAGGCGGAGACGGGCAGGCTGCTGGGCGACCCGATGGAAATGGCGCTGGCCGGGATGGGCCGGGCAGTTGCCGGCGGCCTGGACTCTTATTCGCGCATCGACGAACTGCCTTTCGACACCGACCGCAAGCGCATGTCGGTGCTGTGCGACACGCCGCAAGGCCGCATGCTCTATTGCAAGGGCGCGCCCGAGACGGTGCTCGCCGCCTGCGAGCTGGTCCGGTTCGACGCCGGCATCGTGCCGCTGGATCCGGCAGCGAGGACGCGCCTCCTGGCGGCGCAGCGGCAGATGGCGGAGGCCGGCCTGCGCGTGCTCGCCTTCGCCCATTGCGCGGTTCCCGACGGCATGCCGGCCGATGAGAGCGGCATGACGCTGGACGGCTTGGTCGGGCTGGAAGACCCGCCGCGGACCGAGGTGCCCGAGGCGGTGGCGCGCTGCGTTTCGGCCGGCATCCGCGTGATCATGGTCACCGGCGACCACCCGCACACGGCGCTCGCGATCGCGCGCGAGATCGGGCTGGTGCAGGGCGAGCATCCGCTGCTGGTCAGCGGCGACGCGCTGCGCGCGATGTCGCCGACCCAGCTGCAGCTGGCGCTGGACGCGAAGGAGATCATTTTCGCGCGCGTCGCCGCCGAGCAGAAAATGCTGATCGTGCAGGCGCTCAAGAAGAAGGGTGAAATCGTGGCGGTCACCGGCGACGGCGTGAACGACGCGCCGGCGCTGAAAACCGCCGACATCGGCATCTCCATGGGCATCGCCGGCACCGACGTGGCCAAGGAGGCTGCCGACCTGATCCTGCTCGACGACAATTTCGCCAGCATCGTCGCGGCGATCGAGGAAGGGCGCGCGGTGTTCGAGAACATCCGCAAATTCCTCACCTACATCCTGAGTTCCAATATTCCGGAACTGGTGCCCTATCTCGCCTTCGTCCTGTTCAAGATCCCGCTGCCGCTTACCATCATCCAGATCCTGGCCGTGGACCTGGGCACCGACATGCTGCCGGCGCTGGCGCTTGGTGCCGAGGCTCCCGATCCCGACGTGATGAACCGGCCGCCCAGGGGCCGCAGCGAGCGGCTGCTCTCGCCCGGCCTGCTCACGCGCGCCTACCTGTTCCTCGGAATGCTCGAGGCGGCTGCGGCGATGGCGCTGTTCTTTTTCGCGCTGCACGCCGCCGGTTGGCATTACGGCGAACTGCCCGAAAAGACCGATCCTTCGTATCTGCAGGCTACCACCGCCTGTCTGGTGGCGATCGTGATGGCCCAGGTGGCGAACGTGTTCCTGTGCCGCCACCCGCTGAAGTCCCTGCTGTCGTTCAGTCTGCTCAGCAACCGGCTTATTCTGCTCAGCATAGCGGCCGAGCTCGGCTTGATCCTCGGCATCGTCTATACGCCGGCCGGTAACTGGTTGTTCGGCACCGCGCCAGTCGGGGTCGAGGTCTGGTTGCTCGCCGTCTTGTTCGCGGCCTGCATGTGGATGCTGGAGGAACTGCGCAAGCTCGCATTGCGCCGCAGCGCCCGGCGCGCGCAGCGATGACGGCCGCCGCCCGCCTGGCGTACACTGCGTGACGGAGCTTGAGAGGGACGTCGCATGGGCATCGAGACGCCGAACGACATCGATCGCGCCGCGATCGAGGAGCACGCGCAGCGCACGACGGAGCAGGCCGCGCTGCGCAAAGTGCGCAAGGCGCTCGATCGCATCGAAGAGGCCGAGGCCGGCGAGCGCAAGACCCTGCGCTACGTGCTGATCCTGTGCGCCATATTCGCGGCACTCGGGATCTGGTTTTTCTCCGGACTCCTGTATGGCGACCGGGGCATGCCGCAACAGCCGCCGATGAAGATTCCGGACAAGGTGCAGCCCAGGCAATGAGTCCATGCCGCGCGTTCAGAGCTTTCCCCCGATAGCGGACGCGAAGGCGCGCATCCTCATTCTCGGCAGCATGCCGGGAAATGCGTCGCTCGCGGCCGGACAATATTATGCGCACGCGCAAAACCTGTTCTGGCATATCCTCGGCGAAGTTACCGGCATGGCGGCATCGGCACCGTATGCGGCCAGGGCGCTGGCGCTGAGATCGCATGGCATCGCGCTGTGGGATGTGCTTGCGTCCTGCACGCGCGAGGGCAGCCTGGACTCCGCCATAGACGAGGCCAGCATCGACGCCAATGACTTCGCCTCTTTTTACCGCTTGCACCCGGGAATCGTGCAGGTGTTCTTCAACGGTGCCAAAGCCGAAGCGAGTTACCGCAAGTACGTGCTGCCCGGGCTCGCCGACGGACTTGGGCCACAGCATTTTCGGCGCTTGCCATCGACCAGCCCGGCCAACGCTTCCATGAGCCGCGCGTACAAGCACAGGGTGTGGAAACGAGCGCTGCGACTGGCTCTGGTTGGCCGCCAAGGTGCCGCTGGCCCGGGCTGAGCGTGCTGCGACGTGCGACGCGGCGTTAGCCGTCGAGCAGCAACGCTCCGCGCGCGCGAAAGACCTCGATCTCGGCTTCGCTGAAACCCCAGTCGGCGAGCGCCTGCGCACCGCCCTCGCCGCGCTGCGGTGCGGATCGCGCAACCGCGCCCGGGGTGCGCGAGTAGCGCGGCGCCGGCGCCGGCTGGGTCACGCCCTCGATCTCGACGAAGGCGCCGCGCGCGCGGTTGTGCGCATGCTGCGGCGCTTCGGTCAGCGACAATACCGGAGCGAAGCACACGTCCGTGCCCTCCATGTCGCGGCACCATTCCTCGCGCGTCTTTTTCTTGAACGCGGCCGCGAATGCCGCACGCAGCTCGGGCCAGCGCGCGAATTCGAATTGTCCCGGCAGCGCCGCGGCATCCAGTCCCAGCCGCGCGAGCAGTTCGGCGTAGAAGCGCCCCTCGATGGAGCCGATGGCCACGTGTTTTCCGTCCGCCGTCTCGTACACGTCGTACCAGGGCGCGCCGGTGTCGAGCACGTTGACGCCGCGCTGGTCGCGCCAATGGCCCGCGGCCATGCGCCCGTAGAACATCGCCATCAGGCTGGCCGCGCCCTCGCTCATGGCGGCGTCTATCACCTGCCCTTTGCCCGAGGCGCGCGCCTCGAACAGGGCGCAGGCGATGCCGAAGGCCAAATACATGCCGCCGCCGCCGAAATCGCCCACCAGGTTGAGCGGCGGCAGCGGCGCCTCGCCTTTGCGCCCGATCGCGTGCAGCGCGCCCGATAGTGCGATGTAGTTGATGTCGTGTCCGGCGGCCTGCGCCAGCGGCCCGTCCTGCCCCCAGCCGGTGATGCGGCCGTAGACCAGGCGCGGATTGCGTGCGAGGCAGGCCTCGGGGCCCAGGCCCAGGCGCTCGGTGACGCCGGGGCGGAAGCCCTCGATCAGCGCGTCGGCGCGGGCCGCAATTTCCAGCACCGTTTCGATAGCCGCGGCCTGTTTCAGATCGAGCGCGATCGATCGCCGGCCGCGCGACATGATGTCGTATTTCGGCTCCACCGGCAGTCCCAGGTCGTTCGCCTGCAGGCGATCCACGCGCAGCACGTCGGCGCCCATGTCGGCGAGCAGCATGCCGCAGAAGGGCCCCGGGCCGATGCCGGCGATTTCCAGCACTTTCACGCCTGTCAGCGGTCCGCTCATGTTCGGCTCCTGTCGCTCGTTCATTTTGGAAACTGCGGGCTGCGCTTGTCGAGGAAAGCAGCGATGCCTTCGCGCGCTTCCGGCTGGTGCAGCAGATCGGAAAAGGACTCGCGCTCGAGTTCCAGGTGACTCGCGAGTTCGGGACAGACCGACTGATTGACGAGACCCTTGATGCGGCCGATGGCGCCGGTCGCGCCCTGTGCCAGTTTTGCCGCCCAGGCCGCGGCCTCGACAAGCGCCTGGCCCTGATCCACCAGCCGGTTGATGATGCCGGCCTGATACAGGCGCTCGGCTCCTATGGGAGCGCCTTCCATCAGCAATTCGCTCGCGAGCTGCAGCGGCAGCGCCCGCGGCAACAGCAGGCTGGGCGCGCCGTCGGGTGACAGGCCTATTTTCACGTAGGCCATGGTGAAGCGCGCGTCGCGCGCGGCCACGACGAGGTCGCAGGCGAGCGCGAGCGAAAAGCCGGCGCCGGCCGCGTTGCCTTCGACCGCAGCGATGATGGGCTTCGGAAACTGGCGCATGCTGCGTATCAGTTCGTTCAGCACGCCGATGCGCGCGACGATGGCGGCGCGCGGCTTGTCCTGGAATTCGCGCAGGCTGGCGAGATTGCCGCCGCTGCAGAAATGCGCACCCGCGCCGGTGAGCACCGCCGCGCCCACGGCAGGGTCGCCGGCAGCCAGGCGCAGCGCCTCGGCTGCCGCGCGGCTGAATTCGGGCATGAGCGCATTCCTTTGCGCCGGGTTGTCTATGGTCAGCAGCAGTACGCCGTCGCGGGTCTGCACGTCGAGTTTCGCGGTCATCGGATTTGGTCTTTGTGCTATTGAATCGCTGTCAACATAGCAGATCGAAGTGAGGACAGGCAAAGAGTCTGCGGCGATTTCTGCCGCAGTCGCGCGCAAGCGTTTTCGGCCGGCTGAAAGCCGGCGCGGCCGGAGTAGTCGACGATGCGCGGTGATATAATAAATTTCGTTAATCGCGCCATCCCGAGGACTCCCCATGGATCTGAACTACACCAAGGAAGAACAGGCGTTTCGCGAAGAAGTGCGCGGTTTCGTGCGCGACCATCTGCCCAAGGACATCGCCGACAAGGTGTTGCACCACAAGCGCCTGGTGAAGGACGACTGGGTGCGCTGGCAAAAGATTCTGTACAAGCAGGGCTGGGTCGCGCCGAACTGGCCCAAGGAGTACGGCGGCTGCGCCTGGACGCCGATCCAGCAGCACATCTTCGACGAAGAGTGCGGCTACGCCGGCGCGCCGCGCGTGATGCCTTTCGGCCTGGTGATGGTGGCGCCGGTGATCCAGAATTTCGGCAGCCAATGGCAGAAGGAGTATTACCTGCCGCGCATCCTGTCCTCGGAGGACTGGTGGGCGCAGGGCTACAGCGAGCCGGGCTCGGGCTCCGACCTGGCTTCGCTCAAGACCAAGGCAGTGCGCCAGGGCGACCACTACATCGTCGATGGCCAGAAGACCTGGACCACGCTGGGTCAGTACGCCGACATGATTTTCTGCCTGGTGCGCACCGACTCCACGGTGAAAAAGCAGGAGGGCATCTCTTTCCTCCTGATCGACATGAAGACGCCCGGCATCACCGTGCGCCCGATCATCACGCTGGACGAGGAGCACGAAGTCAACGAAGTGTTCTTCGACAACGTCAAGGTCCCGGCCGAGAACCTGGTGGGCGAGGAGGGCAAGGGCTGGACTTACGCCAAGTTCCTGCTCGGGCACGAGCGCACCGGCATCGCGCGCGTGGGCGAATCCAAGCGCGAGCTGGAACAGTTGAAGGCGATCGCCGCCAAGCAGCTGCGCAACGGCAGGCCGCTGCTGGAGGATCCGCGTTTCCGCGATCGCGTCACCGCGGTCGAGGTCGAGCTGATGGCGCTGGAAATCACGCTGCTGCGCGTGCTGTCATCGCGCAGCAAACCGGGCCCGGAAGCCTCGATCCTCAAGATCAAGGGCACCGACATCCAGCAGGCGCTGACCGAGCTGACGATGGAGGCGATGGGGCCGTATGCACTGCCGTTCCGCCCCGAAGTGCGCGACGGCAACTGGCACGGCGACCCGGTGGGGCCCGACTATGCCGCGCCTGCCGCCGCGGTCTATTTCAACTACCGCAAGACCTCGATCTACGGCGGCTCGAACGAAATTCAGCGCAACATCATTTCGCAGATGGTACTGGGACTCTGATCATGGATTTCATATTCAGCGAAGAACAGCAGCAGCTGCGCGACAGCCTGCAGAAATACATAGCCAAGGAATACGGCTTCGAGGCGCGCAAGGCGATCATCGCCTCGAAGCAGGGTTTTTCCGACAAGGTGTGGGCGCAATTCGCCGACATGGGCCTGCTCGGCGTGGCCTTCGACGAGGCGCACGGCGGTTTCGGCGGCAGCTCGGTGGACACCATGCTGGTGATGACCGAGCTCGGCCGCGGCATCGTGGTCGAACCCTATTTCTCCACCGTGGTGCTGGGCGGCAGCCTGATCGACCTCGCCGGCAGCGAGGCGCAGAAGCAGGCGCTGCTGTCCGAGGTCGCGCAGGGCAAGCTCCTGCTCGCGGCGGCGCTGGGCGAACCGAATTCGCGCTATGAACTGAACTGCGTCGAGACCACGGCCAGGCGCGACGGTGCGGGCTACGTGCTCAATGGGCACAAGGCAGTGGTGCTGCACGGCGAGAGCGCGGACAAGCTGGTGGTGTCGGCGCGCACCGCCGGAGCGGCGCGCGAGGCCAGGGGCATCAGCCTGTTTCTGGTGGAGCGCAAGGCGGCCGGCGTCACGGTGCAGGGCTATCGCACCATAGACGGCATGCGCGCGGCCGAGATCAAACTGGCGAACGTCAAGGTCAGTGCCGACGCCGTGCTGGGGGAAATCGACGCGGCGCTGCCGGTACTCGAGCGCGCCGCCGATTTCGCCGTGTCGGCACTGTGCGCCGAAGCGGTAGGCGCGATGGAAGCGCTGAACGCAGCTACCTTCGAGTACCTGAAGACGCGGCAGCAGTTCGGCCGCCCGATCGGCAGCTTCCAGGCCTTGCAGCACCGCGCCGTGGACATGATGATCCATAACGAGCAGTCGCGCTCGCTCGCGCTCCTGGCTTCGGTCAAGGTGCAGTCGGAAGATCCGAACGAGCGCAAGCGCACCGTATCGGCGGCCAAGATCCAGATCGGCCGCTCCGGCCGCTTGATCAGCCAGGAGGCGATACAGCTGCACGGCGGCATGGGGGTGAGCAACGAACTCGCCGCCGGCCACTACGCCAAACGCCTCGCGATGATCAACGCCACCCTGGGCGACGTCGAGCACCACAGCGAGCGTTTCGCCAGCGCCGGCTGACAAATCGACCGCTGAGCTGCGCGCTGCGCCGCGAAGCAAGTCCTCCTGGGGGGCGCGCGCCAACCGCATTTTCCGTACGGATGAAAAGCGCATCCGTACGGAAAATGCGGTTATGATTAAAAGCAAGAACGGGTTAGGTTTTTTTTACACGACCCGCGCGGACGGGTTCTCGTCCGCGCAACATCGCAACTCCTAATTTTTGGAGGTCACTATGGCTACCAATATGCAGGTCCTGCTTGCCAGCCGTCCCGTAGGCTGGGTGACGGAAGAGAATTTCAGGATCGTCAATACGCCCATCCAGAAACCCGCCGAGGGGCAGATTCTGGTGCGCAACCACTATCTTTCGCTCGACCCCTACATGCGCGGCCGCATGAACGACGTCAAGTCCTATGCCGCCAAGGCGGAGCTCGACCAGGTCATGGTCGGCGGCACCGTGGGCGAAGTGATCGAGTCGAAGAACCCGAAATTCAAAGTCGGCGACATCGTCACCGGCTATTACGGTTGGCAGCAATACGGCTGTTCCGACGGCAGCGGCGTCAATAAGGTCGATGTCAGCCGCGTGCCCATGTCGGCCTACCTCGGCGTGGTCGGCATGCCCGGGGTCACCGCCTGGGTCGGTTTGCTCGACATTTGCCAGCCCAAGGCGGGCGAGACCGTGGTGGTGTCCGCCGCTTCGGGGGCGGTCGGCAGTGCCGTGGGCCAGATCGCGAAGCTCAAGGGTTGCCGCGCCGTGGGCATCGCCGGCGGCAAGGAAAAATGCGACTACGTCGTGAACGAGCTCGGCTTCGACGCCTGCGTCGATTACAAGGCCGGCCGGCTGAACCAGGATCTGAAGGCGGCCACGCCCGACGGCATCGACTGCTACTTCGAAAACGTGGGCGGCGAAATCCTGGACGCGGTGCTGCGGCGCACGAACGCATTCTCGCGCATCGCCGTGTGCGGCCTGATCTCGCAATACAACGCGACCGAGCCCTATGGCGTGAAAACCTTCCAGGCGATCCTGACCAACCGCATCAAGGTGCAGGGCTTCATCGTCAGCGACCGCCTGAATCTTTGGCCGCAGGCGCTCAAAGACCTGGCCGACTGGATCGCATCGGGAAAGCTCAAGTACCGCGAGACCGTGGCGCAGGGCCTGGAGAACGCGCCCAAGGCCTTCATCGGTTTGTTGAAGGGCCAGAACTTCGGCAAACAGCTGGTCAAGCTGATCTAGCCGTCTCCAATATCAGACGCAATGTCCGCGTTCGATCCGCGTTCGCACCAGCTCGCCGAGCAGCGCTGGTTCGAGGATTTCCGCGTCGGCGAGGTATTCCGTTCGCCCAGCCGCACCATGAGCGATGCGCACTTCCTCGCGTTCCAGGCGGCGAGCGGCGACAACCATCCGATTCACTACGACCGCGAATTCTGCCGCGCGCGCGGCTATCCCGACCTGCTCGCGCACGGCTTCCAGGTGCTGATCCAGACCGCTGCCGGCGCCGGCATGTTCCCGCACCAGGTGGGCGACGCGCTGATCGGCTTCATCGAGCAGTCGAGCCGCTTCCTCAAGGGCGTGTATGCCGGCGACACGCTCTATTCGGCGCTGGAAATCACTGAACTCGTCCCGCAGCGCACGACCGGCGTGATTGTCATGCGCGCGACCGTGCACAATCAACGCGGCGAACTCGTGCTGGACGGTGTGCACAAATACCTGCTGCGCAAGCGCCACCCTGACAAGAAGGAGGAGTGAAACCATGATCGACCTGTATTCCTGGGCCACCCCCAACGGCCACAAGATCCACATCATGCTGGAAGAAACCGGCCTGCCCTATCGCGTGCATCCGATCGACATCGGCGCGGGCGACCAGTTCAAGCCCGAGTTCCTCAAGATCAGCCCCAACAACAAGATGCCGGCGATGATCGATTCCGACGGTCCCGGCGGCAAGCCGATGTCCATGTTCGAGTCGGGCGCGATGCTGCTCTATCTCGCGTCGAAGACCGGCAAATTCCTGCCCGAGGATCTGCGTGACCGCTGGGCGACGCTGCAATGGCTGATGTTCCAGATGGGCGGCGTCGGGCCGATGCTGGGCCAGGCGCATCATTTCCTCGGTTATGCGCCGGAAAAGATTCCCTACGCGATGAACCGCTATTCCAAGGAGGCGAACCGGCTCTACGGCGTGATGGACCGGCGCCTGGCCGAAAGCAAATTCATCGCCTGCGGCGAATACACCATTGCCGACATGGCCATCATGCCCTGGCTGCGCTTTCCGGAGCGGCAGGGCGTGGACATTGCCGACTACCCGCATGTGAAAAAATGGTTCGACGGCATCGCCGCGCGGCCCGCGGTGCAGCGCGGCCTCGCGGTGCTGGCCGACCTGCGCAAGCCGGTGATGGACGACAAGGCGAAAGAGATGCTGTTCGGCGCCACGCAGTATCAGAAGAGGTAGGATTCGTCGGCGTTACGTACCGCGTCTTGAATGCGGTTGCATGCCGGTGGCGGCCATTGCGCGCTCTGCGCGCCAACCGCGTTTTCTGTACGGATAAAAGTGATCCGTACAGAAAACGCGGTTACGGTTAACAGCAGGAAGGGCTTGGGGTTTTATCCAAGATCGTCGATTGCGCGCGGATGCGCTTTTCATCCGTGCGCAATCGACGATCCGCGCGGACGGGCCGCCGTCCGCGCAAGTTCGATCACCGCCGCGTCGCTGCTGCGCCGGCGCGCGAACGGTCGGGAAGTCTGATGAAGATATTGGAGGAGTCAGCATGACCTTGAAAGGAAAAGTGGCGTGGATCACCGGCGGCGGCAGCGGCATCGGCCTTTCTGGCGCGATGGAATTGGCGCGGGCGGGTGCGCATGTGGTGATATCCGGCCGTACTGCGGTGACGAATGCGTCGGCGCTGAAGCAGGTACGGGCGGAGGGCAGCGCGGAAGTGCTGCAGCTCGAAGTCTCCGACGCCAAAGCCGTGGCCAAAGCCGCGGCGGACATCCTCGCCCGGCATAAGCGCATCGACATCCTGGTCAACAGCGCCGGCACCAATGTGGGCAAGCGCAACTTCAATAATATGTCGGTCGAAGGCTGGGACGAAGTCGTCGCGATCAACCTCAACGGCCTGTTCTACTGCTGCCACGCGGTGCTGCCCGCGATGCGCGCGCAGAAGGACGGGCTGATCATCAATGTTTCCTCCTGGGCAGGCCGCTATGCGAGCACGCTCACCGGGCCGGCCTATAACGCGACCAAGCGTGCGGTGATCGCGCTGTCGGAGTCGATCAACGCGGAAGAGTGCATGCACGGCATACGCGCGACTTCGGTGCTGCCGGGCGAGGTCGCGACGCCCATCCTGGAAAAGCGCCCGGTGCCGCCAGCGAAGGAAGACCGCGAGAAAATGCTGCAGGCCGAAGACCTCGGCCAGACGCTGCTGTATCTTGCCAGCCTGCCGCCGCGCGCCTGCGTCAACGAGCTCATCATCAGCCCGACCTGGAACCGCTTCTATGTCGGCGGTCTGGAGAAGGCGAAAGCCTAGCTGTCCGCCTCACCGATTGAAAGGAAATCCCGTGCATCGCTTGTTTCTGGTTTGCTGTTTGATGGCCGCCGCCTTCGCTGCGCGCGCCGACGTGATCGATATCGACAATGCCGAGCTGGCTAAACTGGCTGCCGCCGGGGTGCCGGTGATCGACATCCGCACCCGGCCCGAATGGGAACAGAGCGGCATCGTCCCCGGCAGCCACTTGCTGACTTTTTTCGACGAGCGCGGCAACGCCGATCCGGCGACCTGGCTGGAGCGCGCCAAGGCCATTTCCAAGCCAGGCGATCCGGTGATCGTCATCTGCCGCACGGGCAACCGCACCAAGGCGCTGAGCCAGTTCCTGTCGCAGCGGGTGGGCTACGCCAAGGTCTACAACGTCAGACAGGGCATCGTCGCCTGGGGCAGGGAGGGCCGCCCCATCACCTCTGCCGCACCGACCCTGGCGGCCTGTCGCGCGGCCAGGACCTGCTGAAGTAGCTGCACGGTCGATCACGGATTTCGTTTCGGTCCTGCCTGCTGCAGGAACTGCAACAGCAAACGACTAAGCTCCTGCGCCTGTTCCTGCCGTACCCAGTGCCCGGCCCCGTCCAGCAGGTGGCAGCCGAGCATTTGCGTGCACGCTGCGTTCTGCATTTTTTCGAAGTCGTCGGGCTTCTGGTTCACGCCCCGGTCGCTATTGCCGGCGATGAAACAAGCGGGCACGGCTATCGTGCGGCCGGAGATTGGTTGCATGCCGGTTTGGAACGCATCAGGGAATGTACCCGTTCGGCAATAAGCGGCCTATCGACGCGCTCCGGAACCTCCTGCATCGCGCTCGAGAATGATGTCCTGGTAGCTGCCGCCTGCTGGAATCATGGGGTAGACATTTTGCTCGCGATCAACGATCACGTCGACCAGGTAGGGTTCCCCGGGATCGGCGAGCATGCGCGTATAGGCGGCCGCGAGTGCCTCGCGTGTGGACGCGCGTTCGGCCGGCACGCGATAGCCGGCGGCGATGGTGACGAAATCCGGATAGATGTCATGCTCGCCGCCCCGTCTGACCGCTGTCGGATCGCCCAGGGAGGATTCCGCGCGGTGCCCCGAGTAAATCATGTCCTGCCATTGGCGCACCATCCCTAGCCATTGGTTGTTGATGCAGACGATCTTCACGCCGATGCCATAGCGGTGGCAGGTCGACAGCTCGTGTATGCTCATATTGAGGCTGCCATCGCCGTCGATATCGATGACCAGCCGATCCGGGCATCCGGTCTTCGCGCCGATCGCCGCCGGCAGGCCATAGCCCATGGTGCCGAAGCCTGAACTCGACAGGAAGGAGCGGCGCCGGTTGACCGCATAATGTTGCATCGCCCACATTTGATGCTGACCGACGCCGACCGTGATCAAGGCCTCGCCTGCGGTCATCTCGGACAGCAGTGCGATGGCGCTGGGCCCGCTGAGCGTGGGACGCGCGCGGGCGCGGAGCGGATGGGCCAGCTGCATCGCGGCGAGGCGCGCGCGCCAGGCCGCGTAATCGCCTGGCGTGACGGCAGCAATCAGCTGTTCGAGCGCGATACCCAGATCAGCGCCGATCGCAAGGGTGACAACCTTGTTCTTGTTGA
>Ga0172379_10008870_pt1 | contig 12543 bp, 5 predicted proteins | sample GrowelOW334metaG_FD_119756 | JGI IMG/M metagenome (GOLD analysis project Ga0172379, IMG submission 119756) | Groundwater microbial communities from an aquifer near a municipal landfill in Southern Ontario, Canada - Groundwater well OW334 metaG | ecosystem: Environmental > Aquatic > Deep... | reverse complement strand
TGTGATAAATTAACTTTGTTGAGTTTATAAACTACATTTGCATAATTCTGCAAGATAAATTAATCATAAATAATAATTCACTGTAAATAAATTAATTGCTTTTTATGAAACAAATATTTTTAATACTTTTCTCATTCTTTTTCGTCATTTCTTCTGTTTTTTCGCAAACAGATGCAGGTACAGAAAAGAAAATACAGCAACTGATAAAAAAAATGACTTTAGCTGAGAAAGTTGGTATGTTGCATGCTAATTCAAAGTTTTATACTGCAGGTGTTAGGCGTCTTGGCATACCTGAATGGTCTTTGTCCGACGGACCACATGGGGTTCGGGCTGAGATAAACAGAGATAATTGGCAATATGCAGGATGGACAAATGATTCGTCGACCTGTTTTCCTCCGGGTACAGCAATGGCTGCAACCTGGAATCTCGATTTGACGAGACAGCGCGGATATGTTTTGGGTGAAGAAGCCCGTTTTCGAAAAAAAGATGTGTTGCTGGGCCCGGGAATCAATATTATTCGTTCGCCACTCTGCGGTCGAAATTTCGAATATATGAGTGAAGATCCATTCCTTATCTCGCAATTAACGGTGGCTTATATCAAGGCGCTGCAGACTAAGGATGTGGCAGCCAGTGTGAAACATTATCTGGCCAATAATCAGGAAGAGAACCGTTTTACGATTGATGCTTATATGAGCGAACGCGCATTACGGGAAATTTATTTACCAGGCTTTAAAGCTGCGATTGTGGATGGTGGTGCATTGACGGTCATGGGAGCATATAATAAGTTTCGAGGTGAATGGTGCACCGAGAACTTTTACCTTGGACGCACAATTTTACGTGATGAGTTTAAATTCAAAGGCGTTTACATGACCGACTGGGATGCAGCACACAGCACAGTTAAAGCAGCATTAGCCGGACTCGATCTCGAAATGGGAACCAATAAGTCCAACTATAATGACTGGTTTTTTGCCAATCCCCTAATAAAGGCAGTTAATGATGGCAAGCTAAAAGAGAGTTTGGTGGACGAAAAAGTAGCTAATATACTTCGGGTGATGTTTAAAACCAACGTTTTTGATCCTAAGAACCGCGTGAAAGGGAGCATCAACACACCTGAACATCAACAAGCAGCGTATCGCTCGGCAGTGGAAGCAATCGTATTATTGAAAAACGAGAATGAACTTTTGCCGTTAAATATACCTGCTTTAAAGTCGATTGCCGTAATTGGTGATAATGCAACCCGCACTCACTGTGGTGGTGGATTAAGTTCCGAAATTAAAACTTTGTATGAAGTCACACCGCTTCAGGCTTTTACGCAAAAGTTAGGGAAAGATTTGAAAATCAATTTTGCACAAGGTTATAATAAGCAATCTTCATTTTTCGAAGGTTCCAGTAAAGGTCAGCTTAACTCGGATTCTATCGATTGGAAATTGATTGATGAGGCTGTTGTCCAAGCAAAGAAATCGGATGTAGCTGTCGTTTTTGCAGGATTGAATCATGACTTCGATACTGAATCGTTTGACCGGATTCACATGAGATTGCCTTATGGACAAGAAAAACTGATACAGGAAGTTACAAAAGCCAACCCAAAAACTATTGTTGTAATCATTGCCGGTTCTCCGCTCGAATTATCGGGCATTGTACACCGTGTACCAGCTCTGGTATGGGCTTGGTATGGAGGTATGGAAGCAGGTAATGCCGTTTGTGATGTGTTGATCGGCAATCAATTTCCATCAGGGAAACTGCCTTTTACAATGCCGGTAACCCTTAATCAGTCACCTGCACACGCATTGGGCAACTTTTCCGGTTGCGACTTGAAAACGACCTACGAAGAAGATATTCTGGTTGGCTATCGTTGGTTTGAGGCCAAAGGAATAGAACCACTTTATCCTTTCGGTTATGGACTTTCGTACACTACTTTCGATATTGCCAACGCCTCAACCGATAAAAAAGAATACAGCAAAGAGGATGAAGTAATTGTTAACCTGACTTTGGAAAATAGCGGAAAAAGAGCAGGGGCAGAGGTGATACAACTTTATGCAAGCGAAACAGCTTGCAGCGTTATGCGCCCCAAAAAAGAATTGAAAGCATTTCAAAAGGTATTCCTGCAAGCTGGTGAGAAAAAGTTAGTTGCGTTGAAAGTGAAAATAAGTGAATTGGCTTATTATAGTGAAAAAACAAATACGTGGGTTGTTGAACCGGGCGAATTTGTGTTGCATATTGGTACATCGTCCAACGATATACGAAAGAGTTTGCAGGTAATGGTGAAATAACAGGGATACATAAATTGAAGTATTCGTGTAAATTGATAAATACTATGTTTTTATAACTATTTATAATCCCAAAATGCTGGATTCAAATTGCAACGCAATTTGAATCCAGCATTTTCACTTTGTTGATATTTTGCTCAATCAATATATTTATAACCTCACTTCTGACTAAATGTGTTGATTTTTAGTATAATAATAAACAAATATTGAATCATTGTGGTTATAACATCAATTAGACTTATTTTTTTTATTAGTTTTGTCATACGCTAAAAGTTTAACTGACTAAGTGCGTAATAAAAATCAGATTATTTATACTTACTAACCTAATTGTTTATAAAAAAATCTCTTAGAAAAACTCATACAAGTTAATTATTTTTTATCTAACGCCTTAGATTAGACATGAAAAGATATTTACAATTCTTCATCTTACTAGCCTTCTTATTTTTATTTGAAAGCTTTGCTGTAACTCAAAATTTCCCGGATTTTAAGTTCCGAACCTTTTCGCCGGAAGGTGGTTTGGGTTATGGTGGTGTGAGATCAATTAAACAGGACAAGTTTGGATTTATTTGGATCTTACTCGGAAGTGAACTGTTCCGTTTTGATGGTTACACGTATAAACGGTATTCAAATCAGCTAAAAAAGATAGATTATAATTCGTTCAAATGGATATTGAATACAATTGAGGAAGATGCTTCAGGAAATTTATACTTAGGAACTGCAAATGGTTTATTTATTTATAATAGAAATAAAGATAATTTCGAACGCCTGTTATCTAACTATATCGGCACGTTGAAAGAAGATAAACTTGGTAACTTATGGGTGGTAAATAGTAGTGGTGTCTTCATTTATAATCAAGATAAAAGAGTGCTGAACTCTATTGAACCTCAAAAAGAATCTAATAGAAATGGAACGACGGTACTTTGTCCGGGAGATGGTGGGATGATCATGGGTAAGGAACGTGGACGATTGTATCAACTGGTTTATAATCGCATGGAATTCAAATTGATATATACACTTCCGGTGGTTAGTGATATTGTTGATTTGAAAAGAATTGATAATTCCTTATGGATTTTGACGGAAGATAAAGGTCTCTGGCAGTTGAACCTAAAAACATTGGAAATTGAAAAAACATACACATTTTTTTGCCAGAAAGGACATGAAAAAATGCCTGCCAAAGCAATATTTGTTGATAAAAATAAAAATATATGGATTGGAACACAAAAAGGACTTTATCAATTAGATCCTCGTTCTGGAGCTAATACTTTGTATACCCGTTCCGATGCAGACTTTTTTAGCCTGACAAATAACTCAATATGGACTATAAGTCAGGACAGACTTGGTAATATGTGGTTGGGAACCTATTCAGGCGGTGTGAGTTATGTGAACTTCGATGAAGCATCGCGGTTTAAAACAATTTCGGTTCAATCAAGTAAGCTCAGCCACAATGTGATAAGTAGCTTTGTAGAAAACGGGAATCAAATATGGATTGGAACCGAAGGCAGTGGCTTGTTTTCATATAACAAAACAAATGGCGCATTTGTACAATTTAAGCAACAAGCAAACATAAATAGTTTGGCATACGACAACGTTAAGGCCTTGTTGTTAGAAAACAACCAACGTTTGTGGATTGGGATGTTTCGTGGTGGACTAGACTGTTTGGATTTAAAAACAGGGAAGTTTAAAAACTATAGTGACAAAGATCCGGAAAAAAGGATACTTGACAATCATATAAATAAATTGGAAGCCGAAGCCGATTCCGGTATCTGGATTGGTTATCAGGATATATTAAACAGATTGACTTACTTCTCATTAAAAAGAGGTATTTCAGAACATTACAATTTCAATATAAAAAGTGACCAACAAATTGTAGGTTCTATTATAAAGGATTTTACCCGGGATAATGAAGCTAATCTTTGGATAGCCACGCATGAAAGACTGCATGTAATGGATGTAAAAAGTAGAAAAATAAGGGTTATTCCAATCGATGCAACTACTGATCGTGATTTTTCAACAATGAATATTGAAACGCTGTTTTGGAATAGTGTTGACCAAAGCATTTGGATTGGCACTAACAATAAAGGTTTAATTAAATACGAAAAGAAATCAGGTAAGTTTGAGTATTTTATTGATATTTTGAATTTTAATGCGCATTCCATTTATAGCATTAGTTCTGATTATCAAAATAATATGTGGCTTGGTACTGACAATGGTTTGTTTAAATTCGACACAAAACAGAAGAAGTTCTTTCAATTTGATAAAAAAGATGGTATTCAGGGTCATGTTTTTTATCCCAGATCGTGTTTGAAAAGCAAAACTGGCGAATTATACTTTGGTGGAACAGAGGGATTTAGTGTAATTAATCCTCAGAAAATAAAAAGCAATCCGTTTAAACCACAAATTATTATTTCAGATTTTTTTATCGATAATATTCCAATGACTTCCGAATCAAATGGTTCGCCATTGAATGAGACAATTTCTATTACTTCTGAGATTAAGCTCAACTATAATCAACGAAATTTTGGCTTTGAATTCTCATCGAACAATTACTTGATTCCTGAGAAAATCCGTTTTAAATATCGTTTGAATGGATATGATAATCATTGGATAGAAGTGGATGCTTCCCGCCGTTATGCATCGTACGCAAAAGTGCCACCCGGAAACTATACGTTTGAAATTATGGCCACGAATAACGATGGTGTTTGGAATGATTCTCCCAGAATTATTGAGATCAAAGTATTGCCTGCACCCTGGAACAGTTGGTGGGCGTATCTTATCTATTTTGTGCTGCTTGTTACAATTATATCGCTGGTTCTTCATTATTATTTAAGGCAAAAGAGGCTTAAATTGGAACTTTACTGGGAAACCTGCGAAATGAAACGACAAGAAGAAAATCATCAGGGTCAATTACGTTTCTTTACTAATATTTCGCACGAGTTTAAAACGCCTCTTTCGCTCATTTTAGGAACGCTGGAACGTGTCAAACAGGAAGCTATTCCATTGCCAGACAGATATTTTACCATATTGGGAAACAATGCTAAACGATTGTTGAATTTGATCAATGAACTGATGGATTTCAGAGCTGTGGAGAATGGCAAAATGAATCTGAAAATCTCATCGGGTAGCATAAATGATTTTGTAGCTGAAATTGCTTCTGATTTTAAAGAATATGCACTGCAACGGAATATTAATTTTCAACTGATTTTCGATCCGGCATTGAATAATCCGGTTTGGCTGGATCGGCAAGTGATTGAGAAAATCATTATGAACCTGTTGAATAACGCTTTTAAATATACGACTTCGGGGTTCATCGTGATAGAAACCATTTCAGATATTTCGAAGTTTAATTCCGTTTATCGCAATAACTTCTTTGTAAACGACAAAAAAAATGATTCTTCCATGTTTGGCATTGTGGTTCGCGATACTGGAATTGGTATCTCTACACAATCCATTGGCAAAGTCTTTGACCGCTTTTATATGGTTAATGATCCGCAAGGTGAACTTCACTTAGGATCGGGAGTTGGTTTGGCGTTAGTCAAAAGTTTGGTTTTGCTGCACAAAGGAACTATTGCTATTTACAGCGAAAGAGATAAGGGAACAGATATTTTAGTCGGATTTCCAAACTCAAAAGCTGAATATTCATCGTTCGAATTTGTAGAAGATGATAACATAGAAATTATAAATATTGAAGCTGATAGTTATCAAGTTGAACAAATGTCGAATCCTAATCAGGAATCAAGCCTCCGGAAAGACGATTATTTGTCACGCGAAAATAAGCGAATTTTGTTGGCTGAAGACAATGACGATTTGCGAAGGCTTATTGCCGAAACATTGGCTCCGCAATATGAAGTCTGCCAAGCATGCAACGGAGTTGTTGCTGCTCAATTATTGCAACAAATGGAAGTGGATTTGATTATCAGTGATGTTATGATGCCTCAAAAGGATGGAATTACGTTTTGTAGGGAGGTGAAAGATGATATTTCCACATCTCATATTCCTTTTATAATGATGACGGTAAAAGGAGGTTTGGAAAACAGAATTGAAGGTGTTGACTCTGGAGCGGATGCCTTCCTGGAAAAACCAATCAACTTCAAATTGCTTCAACTAACAATTAACAACCTGGTTAAGCAGCAGAACAACGTACGTGAATTCTATGCGAAGAACTTCTATGCCGAAAGTAGCGAAATCAATGTTAACCAACGTGACAACGAGTTTATGAAGCAATTGGTTAGTGTCATTGAATCAAAAATTAACCAGGCCGGAATGGATATAAACTATATCGCGGTAGAGTTGGCTATGAGCAGAAGTAAATTGTATGCGAAAGTCAAGAACTTAACCGGCAAATCGATAGTCGAATTTATTCGTTATTATCGCCTTAGAAAAGCAGTTCTGCTTCTGGTGGATGAGAATTTACCAATCAGGGAAGTAATGGAAAGGGTTGGCATTGAAAGTCAATCGTACTTTACACGTGCGTTTAAAAAAGAGTTTGGAGAAAATCCAACCACTTTTGTGGCAAAAGCAAAACAAAATAAAGCAACATCCTAACAAATTAGTGGAACGAAATCTTTATTGATAAAATATAATCTGGCATTTCTGCCAGGTTGTGTAGATTCAGTCAACTCAAAATGATAAATACGAGAATGAACAAAAGAAATCATTATACGGGCAACACTCAAACCTTTATTCATTTCTATATTTGCAACTGAAATTTACACAAAACAGTTTCAAGTTGACTATTAATTCAAAATCAAAAAAAAACATGAAAAAACATTTTTTTTTACTTGCTCTCATGTGTTTTACAGCTCTCTCAATTTTTGCTCAAAAACCACTTTTAAGTGAGAGTTTTGAGAGTTTTAATATCAATTCAAATTCATACTCCGCTATCAGATGGAATCCGCTCTCAACAGACATCACCGTGCTGGTTGTCGAAAATCCGAATAAAACGGGAATCAATAAAACGAATAAAGTGTTGAAAATTGATCGTGCAGAAAATAGTTCAATTGTAAAACCGTATGAGTTTACCTACCGTGGAGCAACTACAAATACCTACGATTTCTCGAAAATTAACGACTGTGTCATTGAGCTGAAAGTATTGAAAAATGTGGCTGGTAAACTCTCAATGCGTTTTTATTCTGATGGTAACAGTTACAAAGAGGTAGTTTCAATCGAGATGCCAGCTTCGTCGGATTGGCAATTGGTGAAGTTCGATTTCGGAAAAATAGAAACGCCATTCACTGAAAATGCTAAATTATTAATTCAACCGGAGAAAAATGCTAATCCTGCTTCTGCTCAAGGAGCAGCACTTACGGTTTATGTCGACGATATAAAAATGGTTCAAGGAAAAGCAGAGGTTGCTAAACCAAAAATTGAAACTAACAATTCGATGGCTGAAAGTGTAAAAACCATAGATTTTAGTTTGTGGAGAGTAGAGGATGGAAATTCAGGACTTGTTCTGAATGAAATGGTGAAGAATCCGGTGAAAGATGCAGGTATCAGCAGAGAAAAAGTGTTGAAAGTAACAAAAAACGGTGGTTCAGATGCTGCTTCATGGCACAATGTAAGTACCAAAGATATCAAAGCCACTTTGACAAAAGATAATTGTGTGGTGGAAATGAAGATTTTGTTTCCAATAACAGGAAATAGTGTGTCAGTTAGCGATATAGGATTACGACTGGGTGATAGTTACAAAGGTGAAGTAATTCAAAAAGTAACAGCAATGGACAAATGGCAAACGCTTCAGTTCATTTATTCAGCAAACTCGGAATTTTCTTCAGTTTTTAAACTGGGAAAAGATAGCACTATCACAAAAATGTCCTTTTTGCCACGAAGAGATAAAGATCAGGAGAGTAGTGTTGTTGTCTTTATCGGTGATTTGAAATTTATTTCAAAATAAGCGAAGCGGCATTTGCTAACTCTGAATAATATTTATTCTAAAAAGAGGCCGGCTTTTAAGTAAGCAGCCTCTTTTTTACAAATAACAACGCACAGTTTTGTTAATTCACTTTCCCGATTGAATTTATATCCAATTAATTATTATTTACCGAACTATGAAACTAAAAGTATCAGGGATGCTGCTTATTACAATTTTGACTTTAAATTGCCAGTCAGTTAAATTGCAATCTGTTGTTAGTCAGGATGTAGAAAAAAGAGCACAAGGACTTCTTTCACAAATGACGTTAGATGAAAAGTTATCGTATATTGGTGGCGATAATGATTTTTATATTCGTGAAATTAAGCGTCTCGGAATTCCGGCTATAAAAATGTCCGATGGGCCACAAGGTCTTCGGAACGATGGAAAATCCAATGCAATGCCTTGCGGAATTATGTTGGCTTCAACCTGGAATAAAGACTTGGCAATGGCTTACGGAAAAGCATTGGGCGAAGATGCAAAAGCGCGTGGCGTACATATTTTATTGGGACCCGGAGTTAATATCTACAGAGCACCCATGTGTGGCCGAAATTTTGAGTATTTTGGCGAAGATCCATATTTAACTTCGCGTACAGCTGTTGCGTACATTCGAGGTGTACAGTCGGAAGGCGTTATGGCAACTGTAAAACATTTTGCCGGCAATAATCAGGAATGGGATAGAAATAAAGTTAGCTCCGATATTGATGAACGTACAATGCAGGAAATCTATCTGCCCGCATTTGCTGCAGCAGTGAAGGAAGCCAATGTTGGCGCTGTAATGTCGAGCTATAATTTGCTCAATAGAGTTTACACTTCTCAAAATCGCTGGTTACTTACTGATATTCTCCGAAAACAATGGGGTTTTCAAGGGATATTAATGTCAGATTGGATAGCTACGTACAACACGGTGGAAGCAACAAATAACGGTCTTGATTTGGAAATGCCAAGTGCTCGGTTTATGAGTGTTGACAGCTTAAAACGTCACATCGCTACCGGAGAGATACAAGAAAAAACGATTAATGAAAAGGTGCTCAGAATTCTCAGAACTATAATTAATTTTGGTTTTGTTGACAAAATGCAATTGGACGAAACAATACAGTTAGACAATCCCAAAGGTGCAGCTACAGCACTGAACGTGGCACGTGAAGGTGTTGTTCTTCTTAAAAATGATCACCAGATTTTGCCAATCACGAACACTAAAATAAAAAAAATTGTGGTGTGTGGATCCAATGCATCCCAGTTTGTTTCGGGTGGTGGTAGCGGGCGACTCAATCCGTTTCATTTTGTAAGTACATTGGATGGCATTCGCAAAATAGCTGCTGAATTCGGTATTCAGGTTTCATACGTAAATGAGTATTCAACACTTAAGTTTATTGAGGCAGATTTAATTATCGCCTGTTTTGGATTTAACTCGTCGACTGAAAAGGAAGGGTCAGATCGCACATTTGAGCTTCCAACATCTGAGACTGATTTGATTAATGCTGCTTTTTTATCCGGCAAACCGGTTATTGGTGTTGTTAATGCAGGAGGTTCGGTAGAAATGCAAGAATGGTTCCCTAAACTGAGTGGTTTATTGTGGGCTTGGTATCCGGGTCAGGAAGGTGGAACAGCCATTGCTGAAGTGCTTTTTGGAAAAGTAAATCCATCAGGAAAATTACCGGTTACTTTTGAAAAAAGTTGGAATGACAACCCTGCTTTCAACAGTTATTACGATACGAATAAGAGTAAACGGGTTAGCTATTCGGAGGGCATATTTGTTGGATATCGTGGTTACGATAAGCAAAAAACAGTTGTCCAATTTCCATTCGGTTATGGACTTTCGTATACTAAGTTTAAATTGACTGATATGACAGTTGAAAAATCAAAAAAATCGAATGAAAAAGTAATCATTACATGTAAGATTCAAAATATTGGAACGCTTGAAGGAGCTGAAGTAGTACAACTTTATATTTCAAAACCGGGTTTTGACGTTGTACAACCGGAAAAAGAACTGAAAGGATTTGAAAAATTTCATTTGAATCCGGGCGACATAAGGGTGGTGACATTTGAAGTTTCCAAACAAGATCTATCTTTTTATGATGCTAAATCACAGATGTTTGTAGCTGAAAAGGGGAAATTTATTTTCATGTTGGGAGCATCCTCTCGCGATATAGTTTTACAAAAACAACTTGTTTTGGAATAGCTTATTTATAATGCGGTTTGTGAGCTCTATAGTTGGCTTTAGTTTGCTGAATAACAGGAACCCGATCAAGTTTGCTGATTAAATGTCAATTAGAGCAAATTAATTATGAGAACGGGCAACTATAAGCCTGATATAAATTTCTATATTTGCAATAGATTTACAATTAGTTTTATACCTGTTTCTTTTACTTTTATATTTCACTATTATGAAGAAAATTACACTATTTGCGATTATTCTTGGCTTGTCACCAATATCAACCTTTGCACTTAGTCCTCTAAATGAAACATTTGAGAGTTTTGCAGTGTCATCGACTCCACTTACTTCAGTTAGTTCGACTCCTGCCGGTTTTACCTGGTTGAATCTTACGAGTCCCACTATAACGCTTCAAGTAGTGGATAACCCAAATAAGTTGGGAATCAATACCAGTAACAAAGTATTGCAAATCAACAGGAGTGCAATTGATACGCTTTCGAACGATAAATCAGCTTCGGGCTTTGCCTACAGAGGAGCTTTTAGTCTATCGTACGACTTGCCAATGACGACCACGAATTGTATTATTGAAGCAAAAGTGCTAAAGACGGTTTCAGGTAAGGTAGGACTTCGTCTTTATCCAAGTGCAAGTGGTAGTGCTTACACAATAGTTACTGCTGATGTGACTGGTTCTTCAGATTGGCAAACAGTACAATTCGATTTTTCGGCTTTAGTTTTGACATTAACGGCAACACCAAAGTTAAACTTTGAAATTGAAAAAGCACCTACCGTTGCCGGACAAAAGGGAGCACTCACCGTATGGATAGATGATATAAAACTATTGACGGCACTAAATCCGCTCAGCGAGAGTTTCGAAGCTACCAATGGAAATATCTGGAAGGCTGTTGTTTCAACTCGTATTTCCAGAGAAATTGTGAGCAATCCATTATCGGATGTCACAAATTCGAGTTCTAAAGTGTTGAAAATAATCAAAACAGGCAGTTTAGATGCGAAGTATTATGATTTAATAAATACCTATGCGTATCCTACTATCTTAACGAAAACAAATAATACTGTACAGATACATGTTTTGTTCCGCGCAAGTGACAATGTTGGCGTAACAACCACAAAGATAGGTATAAGAATGGGCGGTGATTATAACAGTGATATTCAAAAAACAATAACTGTGAGTGACAGTTGGCAAACTCTTGAATATGATTATTCAACGCTGACAAGGTATAACAATTTATTTAAACAGAATAAAGACACATTGTCCACAGTGCTGTCAATACTACCTCGTGAAGATAAATTGCCTGATGGAACTTCTAATCTGGATGGAGTTATAATGTATATTGATAATATTAATGTGATTGCAAATGCTCCAAATGCGATTAATGGAGTTGGTGCCGATAATCAAATAGTTTCGTATATTGATCCCGCTACTTCTATGTTGATATTGAAAAATTTGCCAACACAGTCTTGTGTAGTTAAAGTAATAAATTTGGCTGGCGTGGAATGCCAAAAAATAGTGACTAATTCAACAAACGCTTCTACTGATCTTTCGTCCTTAAAACAGGGTATTTATATCATATCTTGTTATTCAAATTCAGGGAAAATATATGCTGGTAAGGTAATTAAGTGGTAGTTGGAATTTGCAATATAACTCTAAATAAGAACCCTGACCATACTGAATTTTAATTTGCAAAAATGAATGATTGTATGGGTTTACTATTAAAAATCTTATTTGTTGTGTTATTTATTTTTCAATCAATACTGCTAACTGCTCAAAACTGGCGCAGTACGTTATACCCTGAGAATTGGACACCGGGATTTAGCGATACACAAGGACGATTTTTTCATGATTTTTCTTTTGCCGGTTACAGAAGTGGAATTGAATCTATTCCCAATATCACAGATAATATAATTGATGTAACTAAATCGCCTTATAATGCTGATAAAACAGGCATTTTAGATGCTACGCTGATTATTCAAAAAGCGATTGACAATGTAGGGCAAAATGGTGGAGGCGTGGTGTTTTTACCTGAAGGTGAATATAGAATTTCTATTACTGGCTCAAATTCACAGGCTTTGAGAATTAAATACAATAATGTTGTTATTCGTGGCGAAGGTTCAACAAAAACATTTATCAAAAGCAGTTCTATGAATATCAGGAACAAACAATTGTTTTACTTCTATCAGGATGCTGCAAGTTGGTATTG
>Ga0172379_10008869_pt1 | contig 12543 bp, 11 predicted proteins | sample GrowelOW334metaG_FD_119756 | JGI IMG/M metagenome (GOLD analysis project Ga0172379, IMG submission 119756) | Groundwater microbial communities from an aquifer near a municipal landfill in Southern Ontario, Canada - Groundwater well OW334 metaG | ecosystem: Environmental > Aquatic > Deep... | reverse complement strand
GGGCGCGGCGGAAATAAAGTAGGTCAGGCTGATGAGGATCCCCTGGGTGCCCAAGGTCGCAATGAACGAGGGGATACGGAGCTTGGACACGAGGATGCCGTTGAGCAGGCCGCAGGCCGCACCGATGGCAATTACCAGGGGATAAGCCCAGGCACCGAGTGGTTTGAGGGCCAGCATGAATACGACTGAAACCAGGGACATGGTGCTTCCCACGGAAAGGTCTATGCCACCAGTCAGTATGACGCACACCTGACCGAGCCCCACCGCCAACAGTATCGCCACCGAATTGACTATGGTGAACATATTATAGGATGAGAGGAAACTCGGGTTCCCTACGGTAAAGACCGCCATGAGCACCGCGAACATCCCCAAGGATATGTATATGGGCCGGATCGCGACCTTTTTTCCTTCATTCATGCCCTGATTCGGCTTTTTCATACAATGTATCCTATGACGTCCAGCGCCGTCGGCTTCGCTTCCTTGGGGCAGGAGATTTCCTTGGTCACTTTACCGTCCTTCATGACGATCATGCGGTTGCACAGGCCGATATCCTCTTCCAGGGTATCGCACATCACTATCAGGCTAAGTCCGGCGGCGGCGAGTTCCCGGATACGCCTGTAGATCTCGTCCTTGGCCCCCACGTCTATGCCGCGGGTCGGATGGTCCAGCACCAGGATGCGGGCAGCCGCCGCCAGCCATTTCGCGATGACCACCTTCTGCTGGTTTCCTCCCGACAGGGTGGAGCAGGGAGTCCTCAGTCCGGGCGTCTTGACGAGGCACTCCCTGATCCATTGCTGGGCGTTGGCCTTTTCCTTGCGGGGATCCAGGAAACCCAGGAAACGCATCTTGTCGAGTACCAGAAGATTGATATTCTCCGACACATCCAGGCTCGTTGCCAGGCCTTCGTTGCGACGGTCGATGGGAATGCATCCTATGGATTTTGCGATGGCATCCTTGGGCGAGGCAAAGTGGACAGTTTTCCCTTCCACCACGATCTTGCCCTCGTCGGCTTTTTCCGCGCCGGTCAGGCACTTGCAGACTTCTTCCTTGCCCGACCCGAGCAGGCCTACCAGGCTGACAATTTCGCCCTTCCGCAGCTTCAGGTCAAAGCCGGAAAATGTGTTGGCCAGTCCCAAACCTTCCACTTCCAGCGCGATCCCGTCGGACCCTTCAACCTGCATGGATTCGCGGTAATGTTCCTCGGCCAGCTCATGGCCGACCATGAGCCGCTCGATGCCTTTTACGGTGGCTTCCTTGCCGGAAAGCTCCGCCATGAAGTTGCCGTCCTTGAGCACCACGATGCGGTCCGAAAGGCTGACAACCTCTTCAAGCCGGTGGGAAATGAATACGATGGAAGCGCGCTTTTTGAGTTCCGCCAGAAGGCCGAAGAATATGCGCGTCTCTCCTTCCTGGAGCACGGTGGTGGGTTCGTCCAGGATGAGGATGGGGTTCTCCACCCCGTAGCGCTTGGAAAGCCATAGGAGCCGTGCAATTTCAATCATCTGTTTCTGGGCTGCGCTCAGACTTCCCGTGATGGCAGCCGGGTCCAGCTTGCCCAGACCTACCGTAGACAACTGTTCGCTGGCGACCGTACGCATCAGGCCCCGCCGCAGGAAACCGAAACGCCGGAATTCCTCTTCGTGGCCAAGGAACATGTTGTCCATCACCGACAGGTTCGGGATCATGCAGCCTTCCTGGAACACCATCCCGATTCCGCGGCGTATCGCCGCCTGCGGACCATCGAGAGAGAGTGTTTCGCCACGAAGCACAAGGGTTCCCTCGTCGGGCTTCTGCAGGCCTATCATGATCTTCATGAGCGTGGATTTACCCGCGCCGTTCTCGCCAACCAAGCCCATTATCTCGCAGGGTTTGATGTCGATGTCGACGCCTTTAAGGGCAATCACACCGGGGTAGGACTTGCGTATTCCCCTGAGCTCCAGAATCGCGTTGTTGGTTCCGGTACTCATTTGATTATGCCTATCTTCTTGCGGTCGATCGTCAGGGCCACAGCCGTGATGAGGACCACGCCGTTGACGGCGTTCTGTATATAGGGACTCACCTTCATGAGCACCATTCCATTGTTGAGGGCGGTGACGATGAGGGTTCCGAACACCGCGTTGAGGGCTCCGCCAATGCCGCCCGAAAGGGAGACGCCGCCGACCGCGACGGCAGTCATGGCGGGGAAGAGCATATTGTTGCCGGTACGCGGATTGGAGCTGGCCAGACGCGCCACGAGCAGGAGGGACGCGATTGCGTAGAACGCACCGGTTATGGCGAAGGTTGTGATCTTGACCTTATCCACCGGAATGCCCGCCTGGCGGGCCAGGGTCTCATCCCCGCCAATGGCATACATGTGGGTTCCGAACCTGGTTCTTTTTTGCAGGATCTGCAGTCCGACGAAGAGGACGAGCGCTATCAGGATTGTGTTGGGCAAGCCGAAGAGGTCGCCGTTGGCGATGTTCTGCATGCGCTGGTCCAGCATCTTCACCGCATTGCCTTTTCCGATGATGACGGCGATGCCCTGCGCCACCCACCACATACCGAGGGTTGCGATGAAAGACGGCATTTTGACTTTTGTATTCAGAAGTCCGTTGATCACACCGATGAAGGCGCCGAGAACCACTGCCACGGGAATTACCCAGAAGCCTATATCATAGGGTGTGAAGGGATTCTTGATAAGGAAGCCCGCAACGACCGCGCAGAGGGAAATGACGCCCTCGGTCGAAAGATCCATGGCTCCGATGATGACGATCTGGTGGATACCCAGACAGATGATCATGGGTATGCCCGCCAGACTCAGGATGGTAAGGATATTGTTTACCGAAAGGTAGCCACCCGCGGTTCCCACAGTGAATAGGACTACTACGATCGCGAGCGATACGACCTGCCCCGCTATGCCTTTCGTACCCAATTCCCGGATACGGTCCGCAGCTTTCAGAAAGCTCCGACGCCCGTTCCCCGATTGTTTTCCGTTTTCGCTCATCCCGTAAGTCTCCGTTCGTTGGGTTGTTTTTTCAAGGGAAGGCTGGAAATAACAGGCGGAAGCTCCCGCAGGAGCTCCCGGTCGAGTTTCCGCTTATTTCATTGGGCGGACGTAGTTGTAATAAAGATCGTTCCAATCGTACTTGGGCGTACCGTTCACATAGGTGGCAATGACGTCTTTCACGTTGGACTGGTCGACTTCGACAGCCTTGGCGAAGAAGGCGCGCTTGTCGGCGGGGATGTCCGCGACTTTAAGCTTGCCGGAATACGCGGCGTACGCGAGTGAGAGTCCGATGCCGCCCTGCCAGAAGGAGTCATTAAGTACGGTGGCTGCGGCTTCACCTGCGGCTACCGCGTTCAGCATCTCGACGATACCGTCACAGCCGGTCACGAGTACCTTACCGGCGAGTCCGGCGGCGCGGAGGGCTTCGAGTGCGCCCAGGGCCATGTTGTCGTTGGCGGCCCATACTCCATCGATCTGGGGATACGCGGCCAGGAAGCTCTTCATCTTTTCAAAAGCCTTGGTGCGGTCCCATTCAGCGGTGTCGGCAGCCAGGAGCTTTACGTCGGGATATTTTTTCAGGACGTTCTCGAGACCCTGGAAACGATCGATCGCGACAGAGTTGGCGAGCATACCCTTAATGGCCACGATGTTGCCTTTTCCGCCCATGGACTTGATCAGGGCTTCGGCTTCGAATTCACCGGCGCTGATTCCGTCAAACGCTATATGGGCTACCCAGTGGGGATAATCCGTGACTTTGACATCGTCTGGCTTGTTCCACCACGACATGTAGTACACGCCAGCGGCTTCAAGAGCCTTCGCGATCGGAATGATATTTGGTGATTCGTTCGGGTCGATGCAGAAGATCGCGTCCTTGCCGGCTTTTGCGACGAGGGCTTTGATATCGTTCAGCTGCTTTTCGCTCGAACCTTCGCAAGTCTGGATGACGTGGGTTCCACCGACAGAATCTGAGAATGCCTGTCCTCCGCGCGCCCAAACCGCGTGGTAGGGATTTTCCAAAGACCGGATGGCCGTACCCATGAATACCGAGCCCGAACCTGCCGCCGCTTGTTTTTGTCCTGCCGCAAATGCGGATGTGGCTGCGAGAGCCATGAGGACGACCAATGCCAGAGAGAGGGTTTTCTTCATCAAGAACCTCCTTGGGAATTACGACGCCGTGCGCGAAGCGCGATGTCAGGTTCATGATACCATGAATTCATCCTATGTCAAGAAGTTTTATAACAATATCTCCTAACTAAGAATTACAACTGATAACGATAACAGGAATGATTCCTAAACATGAAGTCGACGTTCGAAGAAATCGGTGATTGTGAAGGCTGCCCCACCGATAACGCCCCGGTCCTCACCCATGACCGAGTACTCGATGCGCACTTTCTTTTCCACCAGGGGTAGACCGATGTGCCTGATTCCATCCCTAAGCAAGGACAGGAAAAAATCGCCCGCCTTGACGTACTGACCCTGGATGACGATGAGTTCCGGATCCAGGGCCATGACGATGTTTCCTATGCCCACCAGGAACCAGCGGGCGGCATCCTCAACGAGTTCGCGGCAAAGCGGGTCGCCCCGGGCAGCACCCAGGCAGACATCGGCTAGGCCAATGCGGCGGGATGGAGGACCATCGAAAAGGACCGAGGTACGCCCGGAAGCATGTGCCGACGCGGCAAGTCCAAGAATGCGCTTGGCGGAAACCATCGCCTCGAAGCAACCGGTATGGCCGCAGATGCACGGCGCTCCATCCACCGGGTTCAGTGTCATGTGTCCTATCTCACCGCATAGGCTCTGATTTCCCTGGAATAGAGCGCCTTTCAGTACCACCCCAGAACCTATACCCTCGTCCAAGGCATCAATGACGATATAGTTGCGGGCACCGCCAGCCACGCCTTTTTCGCGCTCTGCTATTGCCTGGTAACGATTTACGTCATCTATGAAAAGTGGAACATCGATACCGTCGCCCAACGCGGCACGCAGGATGCTGATAAAGGGAACATCCCGCCCCCAGCGAGGGTAGTGGGGGGAATAAATTGAGATTCCTCCAGCGCTATCGACGAGTCCGGGCAAGGCAACCACGATACCTACCAAGCTCTCCTTGGACTCAACCTTCCGCTTAATGCTTTCACGGATAAGCCGCACGATTGTACTTATTATCTCGTCCAGCTCCGCCCCGGGAGAAACGGCGGCTTTGGTTTTATAGTCTATATCCGCGTCCAGATCGGTCGTTACCGAAATGATATCGTCCGGTGTCACGTGCACGCTCGCCACGAAACCGAAATTTTTGTTGAAGCGGTATTGTTCGGGCTTTTTTCCACCCTCGTCGGTCGACTCGCCCTTACCGGCACTCAGTATGAGACCTTCTCCCACCAAATGGTCAAAAATTTTCTTTACTGTGGTTTTGGAAAGCCTGATCGCATCCGAGACATCGGCCACGGTCACCATATCCGCTTTCCTCAGAAGGTCGAGTACCGTGTGGGTATTGTGTGCTTTCAGGTTCTTTGGCTTTTCGCCCTTCTTCATATTATCCGCCTGCACATAGTTTGATGGTAGCATCCAAGAAAAATCAAGACCTTTGTCTGATTATACAACTTAATTATATAACTAAAAGCATAAATATCAGGCTGTCTCCTGGATTCTATCCCAACCCTACCCGGATGCGATATAGTATTAGGATGAAAATCAAACGTTCCTGGGTCCTGTATTCCACGGCTGGAATAGGCGTCTTCATGATTCTATATAGCCTGGTACGCCATTTCTTCAAGATAGGTTTTGGAGAGGCTTTCGAGAAAACCTTCTTCGACGGCCTGTTCATCGCCGCCGCGGTACTCTTCGTGTACAACCGGAAGCTTTCGAATGACGAGAAAAAGTCCAAAGCTGCCGAAGCCAAGGCGGAAGCGGATGCATTGGCCGCAAAGCCCGTGGAAGCGGAAGAAATAACCGAAGACGAGGAACCAGCTGAATCCGAAGATTCTCCCAAGATCGTCTCCTGATATGCCCAGCGTACATCGGTTCGTATTACCGTTGCACGCTGGATGGTTCAGAACTGTATCGGATGTGCCGATACATAGAAGGTGAAATTTACTGATCTGTACTACCCGCTCGCGATCATAATTCTCGGTTTGAACGCCTGGGCGACCATGCAGCTGCTCAAGGAATTCCGGCTTTTCCGCTTGCGTAGCGAGGTTGGCCGCGAAAGCAAGGAAGGCCAGACGATCAATGTCAACTTGGGTGCAAGCGGTTTGGGCACCCCAAAAGTAGTTACCACAACGCCGGCCGAAACATCCACCCCGGCACTTCAGGAATCCGCGGTTCCCTTACATATCGAGCCATTGCCATTAGAGGAGCCTGCCCCCGAGCCTATACCTCCTCCCAAGCCAAAACCCATTGCTTCGGTAAGTGTAACCCCAGCGGGAATTGTCGTGGTAAAATGCCCAAAATGTGGAGCGGAGAACTCAACGTACCGGACGGAATGCTTCTCTTGCGAAAGCCCACTTGGCTGAACGTTTCATGGCAGCCCCACGATTGTTTCTTCACAACAAAGCCTAATCACGCTTTCCGCATCATGCTATGATCCCTGCCATGAAATTGGTTGAAATTTTTGAGTCCTCCAACCGTATCGAAGCCCGCATGGCAGAGGAACTGCTCAAGGACCAAGGCTTGGATGTGCTTCTCCAGTGCGATGACGCTGGCGGACTCTATCCGGGCATGGAATCGTTTTTTGGGTGCAAAGTACTCGTCCGACCCGAAGACGCGGACAAGGCACTGGAGATTCTAGAATCAACCCTGGGTGCCAAGGATTCATAGAAAAATCAGGATGGGTAACATTTACCCACAAGGTGGGTAAAATCCGTTCCGAACGGCAGGCCTGATGGTGGAACCGGCATCAACGGAACACCCTGAACTACAATAAATCGAATATTTTCGATAAAATCCAATATTTCTTGCTTGGCATGATTCATGCATAGTACTATTTGAATATATAGATTTTCGGAGGTACTATGAACATTCGTGGTTTTTCAGCATTTTTGGTAATTGCGTCTTTATTTACGGTCGATGCGTTTGCCGTGCCCGCTTCTGTGATTCCGGCAATGGCTGGCCTGGATAAGGCGTACATTCCCGCCCTCGGCCTTTCCGGCCAGCCGGACCAGCAGGCGAAGGCCAAAATAGCCTTTGTCACCTTTGAGGGTGTCTGGGATTCGTTCCAGTCGAAGTTTGGGGCTCAGGAGGGTTTCGACGCCGAATGGAAGGAAGACCTCGAACGAGTGGATCATGCCATTCAGAAGGCAAAAACGGCTCTTCTTGATAACTCGAACGGCCCCGCCGCACACGAGGCGCTTGAAGCCGTGCGCATGGCTTTCCTGGAGTCCCGTTCCCGCCAGAAAGTTCCCTATTTCATCGACTCACTCACGCTCTTCCACAATTCCATGGAGGATCTTCTGAACAATAAACCTGCGAAAAAAATGGCGGACTGGAGCGTCTCGGAACGGATGGGATTTTCGGCCGATCTGGATATCGCCATCGCGCGCTGGAAGAAAGTAAAGGCCATGGAAGCCCTGCTTTCCGATGCGGCCCTTCCCGCCAAGGCGGCAACCATGTACGCTACCCAATGGCAGACCATCGAATCGGTCATGGCAGCGACCAAGAGCGCCCTGGATAGCAGTGATGAAAAAGTCTTCGCCGAGAAACTGGGTCAACTCAAACCGAATTTCATCAAGACCTTTTTCCTGTTCGGTAATTTCCCCCAGTAATCAAATCAATCCTGATCGGGGAGCTTGGCGGTCTTTTTGGAGGCCGCATCCCCGATGGTATCCTGCAGGGTTCCCAAGGGGCAGACCACGCACCAGGCACGGGGCTTGTAGAGGATACCAATAAGGATGCCCGCAGAGAGCGCGATGATATAGACAATCCAGAAAGCCCTGCCCATGACCGATGCATCCGGAAAACCCCGCGAAATGAGCCCAATCAGACAAAAGAGCATAAGCCCGCAGAGCATGCTCCGTAAGCGGACGTCCACGAAGGCGCGCGGCACCCGGCGGCGCGCCGATATGCCTTTGAGCGAGGCGGCCAGGAAATTGCCGTTGGGGCAGACCCCCGCGCAGAAGGACCGCCTCTTCCTGAAATTCAGCACCAGCGCCGTGACCATCAATCCAAGGATGCCCATCCCCAGCACGGGCCAGAAAAACCCGCCGATGGCGAGACCTGCCACGAGCAGGAAGGAATAGATGTTTCGATATTTGTTACCCGTAAGGGTTTTGAGAAAGGGCATGGTCCTATTCCGCCTTTGTGTATGTGATTGGCCTTGAGCCGATTCAGGTCGCAAGTATAGCTTCTATGGCCTGCAATTCCTGCACGCTAAAGCTCAGGTTTTGCAGGGCTCTCACATTCTCGGTGATCTGTGCTGGTTTGCTGGCGCCTATCAGCACGCTGGTAACCTGGTGCTTGCCCTGTGGTCTAAGCGCCCAGGCCAAGGCCATCTGGCTTAGGGTCTGTCCCCGCTCTGTCGCAAGGTTGTTGAGCCTGCGAACCTTGTCCAGCTTGGCGGCGGTGATGTGTTCCGGTTTGAGGAAGATCGCCGAGGAGCCAGCCCGGCTATCGGCGGGAATACCTTCCAGGTAGCGGTTTGTCAGCAGACCCTGCGCGAGGGGCGAGAAAACGATGCTGCCTATGCCTTCCTCGGCCAGGGCGTCGAAGAGACCGCCGGTTTCCGGGCCACGCTCGAACAGGCTGTACTTGGGCTGGTGGATGAGGCAGGGGGTGCCGAGGTCGCGAAGGATATGGGCAGCCTGGCGCAGCCGTTCGGCGGGGTAGTTGGAGACCGCGGCGTACAGGGCCTTTCCGGACCTTACCGCCTGGGACAGGGCACCCATGGTTTCTTCCAGCGGCGTGTCCGGGTCGGGCCGATGGTGGTAGAAGATGTCCACATAGTCCAGGCCAAGGCGTTTCAGGCTGGCATCCAGGCTGGACAGCAGGTACTTGCGGCTGCCCCAATCCTGGTAAGGCCCCTCGCCCATGGTGTACCCGGCCTTGGTACTGATTACCAACTCGTCGCGCAGACTGGCGAAGTCGGACTTGAGAATGCGGCCGAAACACTCCTCGGCGCTGCCAGGCGGCGGTCCGTAATTATTGGCCAGGTCGAAATGGGTGATGCCCAGGTCGAAGGCGGTCCTCGCGAGGGCGCGGGCGTTCTCGTAGCTGGCGGTTCCCCCAAAATTATGCCAGAGCCCCAGGGATAGGGCGGGTAGTTTGAGGCCCGAACGGCCGCTGCGTCTGTATTCCATGGAGCCATAACGGCCAGGGTCGGGATTGAACATATAAGCCTCCTTCTTTAATGTACTAAAAAATCGTCCGCTGGAGGAAAGGTCATGGCTGAACAATTCCGCGAGATAGCATCCCGCGTGCGTGTATTGAGGGAGATCGAGGGTGTATCCGCCGAGAGCTTGGCGCGGGACCTGTCGGTGGATACGGCGGTGTACGCCGCCTGGGAATCCGGCGAGTCGGACATTCCCGTTGGTGCCCTGTACGGCATCGCGGCTCGTTTTAAGGTGGATATTACCGAGCTGATTACCGGCAAGGCACCGCACCTGCACACCTACTGCCTTACCCGCGCCGACCGCGGACCGGAAGTGGTCCGCCGTTCACCCTACAAGTACCGCAGCCTGGCCTACAACTTCATCCATAAGAAGGCCGAACCTTTTTTAGTGGAGGTAGACCCCGAATCGGAGGGCAGGAAGCTCGACCTGAACAACCACCCGGGGCAGGAATTCGACTACGTGATCGAGGGGCGCCTGCTGGTATCCATCGGTGGCCACGAGCTGGAACTGGAAGAGGGCGATTCGCTCTACTACGATTCGGGCGAGATGCACGGCATGAAAGCCCTGGGCGGGAAACGCGCGCGCTTCCTCGCGATCATACTTTAGGAGCCTCCCATGATAGAACGATTCCTCCCCAAAACGAGCTTTGCCTCCTACGAGGATTTCGCGCGGAATTTTACTGTCAAGATCCCTGAATCCTTCAACTTCGCCTGGGACGTGATGGACGAGCTGGCGCGGACCAAGGGTGATGCGCGGGCCTTGGTCTGGTGCGACGAGCAGGGCGCCGAGGCCTTATTCACCTACGCCGACCTTAAACGCCTTTCCGACGCGACTGCCGCCGCGCTCGTCGCAACCGGGATACGCAAGGGCGACCCGGTGATGCTGGTACTCAAGCGCCGTCACGAATTCTGGCCCTGCCTGCTGGCCCTGCACAAGATCGGCGCCATCGCCATACCCGCCACCCATCTTCTGACGACCAAGGATTTTATCTACCGTTGCGGCGCGGCGGACATCAAGATGATCATCTGCGTGGATGATGCCCTTGTCATGGACCATGTGGACGAGGCTCAGGCCAAGTCCCCCACCCTGACGCGAAAGGCCTTCGTACGTTCGGTTCACTCGGCCGCCGATGCGGACCCCGCTTCCGGCCGTCCCGCCGGAAACAGCGCGGAGGACACCAGTCCCTGGCTCGACCTGAACGCCGCCGTAGCCGCTGCCTCCACTGCGGCATCGGCCGGACCGGCAGTTTTTCCCCGCCCCACCGGGGACTCGGCCTCCAAAAATGACGACATCATGCTGCTCTACTTTACCTCCGGAACCACCGGCATGCCCAAGATGGTGCGCCACAATTTCGCCTATCCCCTGGGGCATATACTTACGGCCAAATTCTGGCAGAGCGTCCGGAAGGGCGGGCTCCACCTGACCGTGGCGGACACCGGCTGGGCCAAGGCAGCCTGGGGCAAGATCTACGGCCAATGGACCTGCGAGTGCGCCGTCTTCGTGTACGATTACGACCGCTTCGTGCCCAAAAACATGCTCGATGTGATCAGCCGCCACAAGGTGACGTCCTTCTGCGCCCCGCCCACAATCTACCGTTTCTTCATCAAGGAAGACCTGTCCCAGTTCGATTTTTCCGCCCTCGAGCACTGCTCGGTGGCGGGCGAGCCCCTCAACCCCGAGGTCTACGAACAGTTCAGGGCGGTCACTGGCCTCAAACTCATGGAGGGTTATGGCCAGACCGAGCTGACCATCACCCTGGCCACCTTCCCGTGGATGGAGCCCAAACCAGGTTCCATGGGACGCCCCTCGCCGGGCTACGATATAGACCTGGTACGCGAAGACGGTTCTTCCTGCGAGGTGGGCGAGGAAGGCCAGATCGTGGTGCGCACCGGGAAGCGCGTACCCCCGGGCATGTTCGGCGGCTATTACCGGGACCCGGCCCTTACCGCGAAGGTCTGGCACGACGATGTCTACTACACCGGCGACATGGCCTGGCGCGATGAGGACGGCTACTTCTGGTTCGTCGGCCGCGCGGACGACGTCATAAAGAGTTCCGGCTACCGCATCGGCCCCTTCGAAGTGGAAAGCGCCCTCCTGGAACACCCCGCCGTCCTGGAATGCGCCGTCACCGGAGTGCCCGACCCCGACCGCGGCATGGCCGTCCGCGCCACCATCGTCCTGGCCAAGGGCTGGTCCCCCAGCGACGAGCTCAAGACCGAAATCCAGGACCACGTCAAAAAGACTACCGCCCCCTACAAGTACCCGCGGGTCATCGATTTCGTCACCGAACTACCCAAGACCATCAGCGGCAAGATACGCCGCGTGCAGATACGGGAGGGGGATAAGTAGAGGTTACATCACCCCAACGCGGTCGAGAATGTCAAAGTAGGTTTTGTAAAGGTAGAGACGATTGCGTTTCTTTCCGGTCACTTCCTTGATCATGCCAAGGTTTTCCAGGATGTCTAGGACTTTGGCGACGGTGTTGGGGACCATGCCGGTTTTTAGGGCGATGTTCTTTACATTCTGCATAGGATAGCCGGAAAAAAGCGAGTGGATGGAGAGGAGTAATGGGACCTGTCTACCGGCAGAAAGAATCTTGGCCCGATCAGTTGCGATGAGGGTGTTCAGGTCGCGAATCGTCTGCACCGCATCGTTGGCGGTCTCGCCGATTGCCTTGGCGTAGAAAGTCATCCAGGATTCCCAATCACCCTCGGTGCGTACCTTATCCAGCCTTTCGTAGTATTCATCGCGATGGAGTTTGAAGTACAGGCTTGGATAGATGAGGGGTTCCTTGAGGATTCCGCCGGTGCAGAGCAATAGCGCTATGAGGAGGCGGCCTATGCGGCCGTTACCGTCCAGAAAGGGATGGATGGTTTCGAACTGGACGTGGGCAAGGCCGGCTTTTATCAAGGGAGAGCTTGCAACCGGCTGATCGTGAAGGAATAGTTCGAATGCGTGCAGGCAATCTGTCATTTCATGGACCGGAGGTGGTACGAAATGCGCAGTACCCGGGCGTGTACCGCCAATCCAGTTCTGGGTGCGGCGGAATTCACCGGGGTCCTTATCCGCACCCCGGCCAGAATCGAGAAGTTTACTGTGCATTTCCCTAATGAGACGCAAGGAAAGTGGGAAACCTCCACGAATACGGCTCAGACCGTGTTGTAGCGCGGAAACATAACAGGAAACTTCCTGCACGTCATCCAGGGGGACTCCCGGTATTTCATCAAGCTCGAAAAG
>Ga0172379_10008868_pt1 | contig 12545 bp, 10 predicted proteins | sample GrowelOW334metaG_FD_119756 | JGI IMG/M metagenome (GOLD analysis project Ga0172379, IMG submission 119756) | Groundwater microbial communities from an aquifer near a municipal landfill in Southern Ontario, Canada - Groundwater well OW334 metaG | ecosystem: Environmental > Aquatic > Deep... | reverse complement strand
CGCGCCAACGCTTCCTGCACTCACCAGGTACATTACCCAGTGCGCGCGCCTGTAGCGGGTACTGTACAGATTGATTATCAACGGCCACACCGGTCCGCAGGAAGCGCCAAGCAGCACGATGGATCCGGCCCGTGCCAAAGGCAACCGGCTTGTAAGCAGCAGGAGGGTAACGCTGGCCAGCATGCCCGAAACGTGTAGGGCAAGTTGCATGCGGATGGAACCGGAGTGGACGAAAATGTAGATGAATCTGGTCGCTGCCAGGCCGGTCCAGTAAAGTGTGAGGTGTAAGGATGCCGCTGCCGGGGTCAGTTTCAGACCTTGTTCCATATAGGCCGGCAACCAGCTCCCAACTGAGATTTCGATCATCACGTACAGGAGTATTGACAGCAGGAACCAGACAAAGGTGCTGATGGGCGGTGCCTCTTCCAGAGGGCCATTCAGAGGGCTGTTTCCGGCTCCGGGTGACGTTTCCTGCAGAGGGGCATTGCCGCTTTTCTGCAATGTGGGCTTCCTCATGGAGGCGATCACCATGAGGTACACCGTAATCGCCAGCAGGAGCGTTAGCGCGCCGACCACGAGGCCGATTATGCCATCAGGAACGCTTCCTGTCTGCAATATCCCGATTACCCCGGGCGCCAGCAAGGCTCCCAGGCAGTAGAACAATTGGGAAACATGCATGTAGGTACCGCGCGGGCTGGTGTCGCAGCGGGAAAGGATGCCGGTTCCGTTGGTTTCGACCAGGCCGCCGCACCCGCCTATTATCACCATGAACAGGATGAAGAAGGGGAATGAGGGGATGATGCCTATGAATGGCAATAGGATCCCTGTAACCACCAATGCCCCCACAAGGATCAGTTCCGGTTTTGCGTGTCCCCGGCCGGAGATGTAGCCGCTTAGAAAGGAGAGTACGGCGAAGGACGCATACTGGAAAAAGAAGGCAATGCCGAAAAGCCCGGAATTCATCGCGTAGCGCCTGGCCAGACCTGTGACGAGCGGGGGAAGCGTGTTGGCCGAGACGGAAAAGCCCGCGATGCTCAGTATGATGCCCGCCACAAGGAGGCGATTGGATGGGATTTGGCTTTTTATCACCTTGGTATGTGCTTCACCGAATTCCTGATGATAAGCTCCGGACTCAGTATTATCTGGAGGTGTTCGTTCTGATTCTTTTCGATCTGCTCCAGCAGCAGGTTTATGGAAAAGAGTCCCGTCTGTTCCTTGGGTTGGTGCAGCGTGGTGAGCGCCGGGTTCAGGTACTTGGTGTAAAGGATATTGTCGTAGCCGACGACGCTATATTTTCCGGGGATGCTGAAACCGTGTTGCATGGCCGCTTCGTACACGCCGATGGCGATCACATCGCTGAGGGTTAGTATGGCGGTAAAATCATCCCGCCCCAGGCCATCCTCGCCGGAAAAAATCGCATCCATCTGGGCACAGGTTTTCTCGATGGAAATATAATTGTGCTTGATCATCCTATCGTCCACCTCGATACCGTACTCGGTCAGTGTCTTGATATAACCCTTTTTAAAATACTGGGATGATGAGAGTTTTGCGGGGCCGTTCAGCAGAAGGATTTTCCTATGTCCTGCCTGGATGAGATATTCCGTCCCGATCCGTGCGGCTTCTTCATGATCGACATATACGCAGTTGATATTCGGGTTGGAAGGATGGTTGTCGATGAATACCGTCTTTACGTGTTCTTCCAACAACAGACGGATATTGTCCGAATCTTCGCTCACGGATGAGATTATGATTCCCTCGACACCTTGGGAAATCATCGTCGAGATATTAATCATCTCCCGCTCTTCGTCGTGGTTCGAATCGGCCAGTAGCATAGTGTAGCCACGTTTGCTCAGAACGTCACCAATGGCCTTGTAGATTTCGGAATAAAAAGGGCTTTGCAAATCGTTCAGGATCATGCCGATGAATTTGGTTTTTCTGTTCCGCAATCCTTTTGCCAAAATGTTAGGCCTATAGTTGAATTCCTTGGCGATTTCCTTTATTTTTTCACGGGTCTTCTCGTTTATGGCGGGGTCGTCGTGCAGGGCTTTCGCGACGGTGGAGAAGGACATGTTCGCCTTTTGGGCGATAACTTTTATGGTGATGCTCTTGGGCTTCATACACTTCCGCTGATTGTAGTTCATGCGTTACAACGTTGTCAATGAATTGGACTTTTTAACCGGGTATGGGGATATCCAGTCCTGTCTGATGAGGTTTCGCTAGCCCTTTTAGTACCATCATGGCAATAATGAAAATAAAACTTGACAAGCCGTAATCATGGTATATGATGGGGATAATATTACAACGTTGTAAACATCCTGCATCTTCATGATATTACAACGTTGTAATCATGTTGGCACGAGGTCTGGATAAATGAGGAAAGCCGTTTTTTTTAAGTTGAAACCTGGTGCAGCGCAGGAATACAAGAAAAGGCACGATAACCTGCCCGAAGCCATGTGCGAGGTCCTTGATGAGGCGGGTTTCCGGAATTACTCAATCTGGCGGATTGATGACTTTTTATTCGCCTACTGGGAACTGGACGATGAGGAGCGTGCCGAAAGGGTCCTTCGTTCGAGCGCCGTTTTCAGACGCTGGCGGGAATGGATGGAGGATGTTGTGGCGGTGGACGCCGAAGGTAAAAAAGAATGGCCCATGGAACTGATGTTTTTCCATGGGGGTGGAGCGGAATGAAACTGGGATGCGTATTCCTATAAGGAATTACAACGTTGTAAGGAGGAAGTCGGTGTCGTACTTTAATGCGGAAGAGACGAAGGCTCGTTTGGAGAAGGTCCGGAATATACTTCGCGGCAAGAAGCTTGATGCCGCGCTGATTTACTACGATGAACTGAACGTGGCCAACGGTTGGTATCTTACTGGCTGGTGCCCCCAGTTCGAAAAGGGTTGCGTGTTGCTCCCCGTTGCGGGTGAACCCCTGTTGCTGGGAGGACCGGAAAGCGAACCCTTCGCCAAGATGAGCAGCGCGATTACGGATACGCGCAATTTCACACCTTTCATGGTTCCCGACGAGGAATACCCCAACGCCTCCATCAGCACCTTCGATTCGCTGTCAGCGGAGTTGAAAAAAAAAGGTCTGCCCATGGCGAGCATCGGCATCGTCGGGACGGCGGCTTTGCCCCATAACGTCTATACCCAATTCGAATCAGGTTTCTCCTCGAGCCGGCTTGTGGACATCACCGCCGAGTACGAAAGCCTGCGGGCGCACAAATCGTCCTGGGAAATCGCCAACATCAAGTCCTCCTTCGGGCTGACGTACCAAGCCTACGAGGCCATGAAGAAAAAGATTGCCCCCGGAAATATCGAATTCCAGGTGGCGGCTGAAGGCGAGTACGTCTGCCGAAAGGCCGGTGCGAACAGTTTCGCCTTCTCCTGCATCGTTGGTAGCGGCGAGCGCGCCAAGGCAGTGGTGCCCACCGCGCTGAACAAGGAAATGAAGGCTGGCGAACTGGTGATGATAGGTATATCACCCCGCACCAACGGATACGCGGGGGTTATCGGCGACACCCTGCCTGTAAGCGGAAGCTACACCAAACGGCAGAAGGAATGCGTGAATTACCTGCGCGAGGCCTTCCGTCTTACCCGGGCGATGCTCAAGCCCGGAATCAAGGGCCGCGAGATCGACGTCCCCGCCAGGAACGCATTCATCAAGCACGACCTGATCAAATACCTCGTGTGCCCCTTCGCACATACGATCGGATTGATGGAGGCCGAAGGCCCCTTCTACGGTCCCAACAGCGACGATGTGCTTGCGCCGGGGATGACAGTCTGCGTGGACGTCAGCTTCTTCGGTCACCCCGAGTTCCATGGAGCGCGTATAGAGACGGGCTACGAGATTACGGAAACCGGCTACAGGCCCCTATGCCCCGAAATGGACGAGCTGTTCTCCAAGGATGCCGAATAACAGAGCTGGAAATTTGAGGTAGAAGGGAGTGGGATTTTGGCAAATTGGGTTGGTGTTTCGGTAAAGGAAGGCATCGGGCAACTGCTCGAGCGTTACCTCGGCTTGTACGAAAGTCCCGAGAACCGCCGGCGTCTGCAGTGTCCGGGTACTTCCTGGTCCATACTCCCCGAGTTTCCCCTCCTGGCCCGGGTCACGGGTGCCAGCCTCCGCGATACGTATCTGGACCCGGAGGCCTTCGTGGGCTTCACCCTCGCCCAGCGCATCTACCGTTTTGAACGTTGGCGTGACTGGACGCCGCTCACCCTGGACATCGCCTACTGGCCAGGGGTGATCCTGGAAACTTCAGTTTTTGGGATGACACCTGAATACCCCGAAGGTGAGGATCCATGGATAGACCACGTGCCGATTGTGAAGGGCAAGGACGACATCGATTCCCTCAAGGCTCGCTTCGATCCCGAGAGGGGCATGGTCGGACTCATGTTCGAAATGTCGGAATTTTGCCGGGATCGTTTGCCGGGTTTCAAGGTGCAGGTGCAGGCCTGGGACCGGGCGGCCGTGGGTATCGCGATGGATCTGATGGGTACCGAACAATTCCTGATGAACACCTGCGACAGGCCGGTTCTGTTACATGAACTCATGCGGCGGATCGTGGATGAGGGGTGGGCTTGGTCCATCGCCCGGGACAGGGAACTGGAAAAGCGCGGTTTCCCCAAGGAGTCGAGCATTTCGCCTGGTACCGGATCGTCTTCATCCATGAACTCCTCGTACGTGAATATCATCGCCGACGAGGTGAACATGCCCATGATGTCGCCGGCCATCTACGAAGAGTTCGTTTTTCCCTACGAGAAGGAAACGGTCGGACACGCCGGCCACCTGAATTATTACCATTCCTGCGGTTGCCTGACACCGTTCCTGCAAGATATCGCGACACTCGAGCCCGCGATCCAGCACGTGAGCGCCTGGACCGATTGGGAGACGGCAGTACGGACCTACGCCGGAACGGAAACCGTCCTGCAGAAAACACTGCACCCCATGCGGGATGTGCTGGACAGGGACGAAGCGGGAATGATGGAAGTCATACGGAACATCCAGGGTGTCGCTGGTGAAAAGGTAGGCTACTGCCTGATCGCCAACGGTATCGACAGCGCGTCCGGTGACCTGGAAGGGACCATGGCGGCCTGCGACCGTTGGGCAGGAGTTGCGACCACCTGTTTCGCTTGAAGTGGAAGGAGGCATTGCATGACGATAGGAAAAAACGTGTGGGTTTTCGCCGACGGAGATCTTCCACCCCATCCCGCCGGGATGGCGGAACCCAAGGCGCACGAAGCCCTCATGGTGGTGAACAACAATGATAAGCCGGCCAGGCTGAAAATCACCTTGTTGTTCGAGAACGCGGAACCCCGGACCGATCTGGTCCTGACGGTTCCGGCGAAACGCGTGAACTGCTTCAGGATGGACCAACCCATCTGGGGCGGGGATTGGGTCATTCCTTTTGGACAGTACGCGCTGATCGTCGATAGCGATGTTCCAGTGGTAGCGGTGTTCGGACGTTTGGACCGGAGGAAGGATATGGCCTATTACCCGGTGGCACCCTATGCCCAATGAGGTTTTCGAAGGTGGACGGAAGGATTCCGGACGCCAGGACATAATCGGCTGGGGAGCCGAACAAGCTTCCCAGGTAGCAATCTTTCAAGGAGGGTTTGCAGGATGAAAAAGGTATTGGTTTCGGTACTGGCACTGGCGCTCGTCGCCGGTATGGCATTTGCCGCGGGCGGGAAGGACTCGGCGAGAACCTCGAAGAAGATCATACTTTCGAACGCCTATTACACGGCACCCTATTGCGCGTCCTTTAATCCATCGGCGATTGCGAAGGCGAAGGAACTTGGGTACGAGCTCCAGATTCTGGATGGCGAGGGGAATCAGCAGAAACAGCTGGAGCATGCCCGTCTGGCGATTTCCGAAGCGGCGGGGTTCATCTATTTCCCGGCTGATGTCGCGGGTTCCATCCCCATCGTGGAGGCTCTGGCCAAAGCCAAGCTTCCCTACGTCATCGTGAACAATTATTCGCTGGACGCCCTGAAAGCGAACAACGTTCCTTGCTATGTGGGTACCAACGTGAAACAACATGGCCATAACATGGCGACCCTGATCAAGGAACTGCTCCCCAGCGGAAAGGGCAACCTGGTAGCCATCGAAGGTACTGCGGGACACGCCCAGACCATAGCGTTCAACGAGGCGTTCGCCGAGGATTTGGCCGGCACCCAGATTACCTTCCTGGACAAGCAAAATGCCGATTTCGACGCTGACAAGGCACTGAACAAGATGAACGACTTCCTGACCAAGTATGGCGACAAGATCGACGTGATCGTGTCCCATGACGGTGGCATGCTGGCCGGTGTTGTGGCTTCCCTACGTACCGCAGGCAAACTGGGTCAGATCCCCATCGTCTGCGCAGGTTCGAACAAGATCATCTACGATGCGATCAAGGACGGCTACGTATATGGAACCTCCACCCAGGATCCAGGCGTGGAAGGCGCCCTGGCGGCATCGACCCTGATCGACATCATCAACGGAAAGACCCCACCCCAGTGGGTGGAACTCCCGATCAAGCCCGCCAACAAGAGTACGATCGACAATTTCAACTGGTTCTGATTCCCGATTTGGAAGAGATTGATTCAGAATAGTTTCATGAGCAGCGGTTCGGAAGGGAAGTCGACTGAGACTTTCCTTCCGATACGCCGATGGCGGGCCCACGTGAAGGACGGAATGCAGTGAGCGGGACAAGGGGGACGTGCGCGTGAGCCAGTTTATTCTAGAGATGCGGGACATCTGCAAAAGCTTCCCCGGGGTGAAAGCCCTGGACCAGGTTTCCTTCAGGGTACAGGCAGGCGAGGTCCATGCCCTCGTGGGCGAGAACGGCGCGGGCAAGTCGACCTTGATGAAGGTCCTGAATGGTGTTCTGCAGGCTAATTCCGGCACGATCCTCATAGACGGCAAACCTTCCGTCTTCAAGGGAACAAAGGAAGCGCAAGCCCATGGCATCAGCCTGATCTACCAGGAATTCAACCTGGTGAACACCCTTAGCGTAGCGGAGAATATCTATTTGGGTTTTCTTCAGACGGGCAAGTCGGGGCTGATCTATTGGAAAACGGTACGGAAGGATGCATCGGACCTTATCGGCAGGTTGGGTTTCGATTTCAGCGTAAGGGAAAAGGTCCAGAATCTGAGTGTAGCGGAAAAGCAACTGGTGGAGATAGCGAAGGCCCTATCAGTCAACGCGCGCATCATCGCGATGGACGAACCCACATCGGCACTCACTACAAAAGAAATCGAAAAATTATTCGAGATCATCCGGGGTCTCAAAGCCCAGGGGATCACAGTCATTTATATTTCCCACAAGCTGGACGAGGTATTCGCCATCTGCGACACCGTCACGGTCCTGCGCGACGGGCATATCATAGACACGAAAAATGTCCGTGACACCAACCATCCGGAAATCATCTCGAAGATGGTGGGCAGGCCGGTGGAGATGAGTTATCCCCGCCGTGCGGTTGCTATTAGGGACGATGAGACCGTGCTGGAAGCGAGGGGTGTCGCGTGTGCGGGCTTCGTCAAGGACGTGTCCTTTTCCCTTAAAAAAGGGGAGATCCTCGGTATTGCCGGCTTGGTGGGTTCGGGCAGGACGGAACTGGTGGAAGCCATTTTCGGCGCCCGTTCACTGCACGCGGGTGAGATCCTGATCCATGGCAAAAAGGTCCGGATAAGGAGTACCGCAGACGGGAAGGGTTGCTCCATGGGCTTGGTAACCGAAGACCGCAAGGAAACCGGACTGGCGTTGCATTACAGCGTGAGCGACAATATCGTCATCACCAACCTAAAGAAGATCTCGAAAAACCTTTTTGTGGACAGGAAGCTGTCCCAGGAGCAAGTTGGCCGCTATGTACGGGAGCTGGGGATAAAGACGCCATCCGCCAGACAGACGGTGATGAACCTATCCGGAGGCAATCAGCAAAAAGTGGTACTTGCGAAGTGGCTCTTCTCGGATGTCGAAATCCTGATCATGGACGAACCCACCCGCGGTATCGACGTCGGAGCGAAATACGAGATCTACCTCCTAATGAACAAATTGGTGGAGCAGGGGAAATCCATCATCATGATATCTTCCGAGCTGCCCGAGGTTTTGGGAATGAGCGACCGGGTGATAGTGATAAACGCGGGACGGAAAAAGGGTGAGCTGCGCGGCGACGGAATGACACCGGAAGCCGTCATGAGCCTGGCCATAAAATGAGATATTGAAGGATAGACGGATGTTCGGAGAACAAGGGATTCAGTATCTCAAAGCCAATCTGACGAAGGTCCTGAGAAGCCAGGGTGTGCTGCTGGGCTTGGTGCTCATCATCATCGTGGCGTCCATTGTGGAACCCACCTTCATGACGGTGAGCAACATACTCAATATATTACGGCAGGCCTCTGCGATCGGAATCATCTGCCTGGGAGTCACCTTTGTGATGATGACCGGCGGCATGGATCTTTCGGTGGGTGCCATCGTCTCGCTGTGCTCGATGGTCGCAGTTGTCATGATGAACACCTACGGGAGTCTCCCAGGGTCGACCGGAATTGTACTGCTCGCCATCCTGACGGTGCTCGCCATTGGTTTCGCAATTGGCGTGATCAACGGTTTGATAATCACCGCGTTCAACGGCCGGCTGGGGGAGACCTTCATCATCACCTACGGCATGCAGATAGTGGTGGCTTCCCTGGCCTTGCTTTACACGGGTGGCCAATTCGTGCCGGGTATCTTCGCCATGGGGCTCTATCAGCAGCTCAGCATGGGCTTCGTCCCCATCATCTGCTTCCTGTCGCTAGCGGCAATCATGCACGTGGTCCTGGCGTATACGGGCTTCGGCAAGCAGATAAGCTTCATCGGCGCCAACATGGATTGCGCCCGGATGTCCGGCATCAAGGTGAGTCGCCTGAGGGTGATCACCTACGGGATCTGCGGCGCCTGCGCGGGTTTCGCGTCCATCATCGTTACATCCCGGGTGTATTCCGCGTCTCCCCTGCAGGGTACCGGTTACGAACTTGAAGCCATCGCGGCTGTGGTGGTGGGTGGTACGAGCCAGTCGGGTGGGACCGGCGGCATCGTCAATACCATACTGGGTGTGCTCGTGCTGAGCGTGTTGGGGAACGCCCTGAACGTGATAGGCGTGGACGCGAACGCGCAATTGCTGTTCCGGGGGGCCATCATCATCATCGCCGTCGGTCTGGATATGTGGAATAAAATGGCCAAGCAGAGGGAGTCGACCAAATGAGCAGGGCAAAAACGAAGGACATCCGTCCGCTGGAACTGTTCCTTAACCAGACGGTGCTCTTCCTTCTGGTGGGTTTCATCCTGATCATGGCCTTGGTCAAGCCATCCTTCCTGGCTTGGTGGAACATCCAGAATGTGCTGATAGACGTCTCCATTTATGGAGTCGTCGCGTGTGGCATGACGATCCTGATCATTAGCGGAGAATTCGACCTGAGCGCTTCGTCCCAGTACATGTGGGCGCAGATACTGTATATAACCCTGCTCAACTCGACAAACAACCCCTTCCTGTCCATCATACTCACCCTGGGTTCGGGTTTCCTGTTGGGAACCATCAACGGTCTGATAGTAACCCGCTTCCGCATCAATTCGTTCATCGTCACCTTGGGCACCATGACCATGATACGTGGCCTGTGCCTGGTCTTTACGGGAGGGAAGATGGTGGACACCCAGAACAAGTTCATCAAGGCCTTGGGTTCTGCCGAATTTTTGGGCCTGTCCTCGCTTTTCTACATTTACCTGGTGGTCCTCGTGATCATTTCCGCCATGCTGGCCTACACCAACTTCGGACGCAGGCTCTATGCGACAGGCGGGAATATCGAGGTCGCCCATCTGGCCGGAATCAATACGGCCTTCCAGAAGACAGCCGCTTTCTCCATCATGGGCGTACTCTGCAGCATCGGAGGGATCATGCTGGTGGCGCAGTTGCGGGCAGGTTCTACCCAATACGGCACGGACTTGGCGCTGACCTGCGTCGCCGCCACTGTTATCGGCGGCACCCGGCTTTCCGGCGGGGCGGGAAACGCTTTCCGCACCGCGTTGGGCATGCTCGTGATTGTGGTACTGTACAAGGCCCTGATCTACCTTGGCCTGCAGGCCTATTACCAGAATCTGGTGAAAGGTTCCGTGCTCATACTGGTAGTCATGTTCGACCTGTTCATGACCAGGCGCCGGACGACCATGAAGCAGGAACGCTCATGAAAATAGTGGTTGGTTCCCTGCAACAGGAGTCGAACACCCTCTGCTCGCGCATGAGCGTACGGGAAGATTTTACATTGTACCGGGGCGCGGAAATGCTGCCCCATATTTCGGTGAGCGGTTATTTCCTATCCCGGGGAGTAGAGCTCATTTCCACCCTCTACGCCAACGCGGTTCCCGGTGGGCGACTGAGGGAGGCCGATTTCCGTGGACTGGCAGAGGAGTTGGTTTCGATGATTCCTGCCAGCGGGATGGACGGCGTCTGGTTGTATCTCCACGGGGCCCTCGAAGTGGAGAATATAGGTAGCGGGGAATTGGCACTGCTGCGCATGGTTCGGAAGAAAATCGGGTTCCAAATTCCTATTTCGCTGGCGCTGGATTTCCACGCCAATAACACCCATGAGTTGATGGACTTGGTGAACGTCATGGTGGGCTACCGGACCGTTCCGCACCGGGACATGAAGGAGACCGAGTTGCGGGCGGCAGGACTCCTGGTTCATTGTGTGGAACGGAAGTTGTTGCCCAAACCACAAATGGCCAGGGCGAATGTGGTGGTACCAGGAGACTGTGTACTCACCGACGAGCAACCCCTGCGGGGCATCATGGATGCCGCGGCGGAGTTGGAAAAGCATGAGGGCATGCTGGCCTGCAACGTATTCAACGGCCAACCCTGGGTGGACGCCCCCAACATGGGGCCCTCCATGGTGTGCATCCATGAAAGCGACGAGTTCGCTGCAAAGGCAGCCGCAGTCCAGCTTGCTAAACGCTTTTTCGAAGCCCGGCACGACTTCAAGTTTTCCATCGCTGCCTACGAGCCGGCCGAAGCGCTGGACCGGGCGTATGAGGAAGGACTACGTCCGGTTTTTGTCAGCGACAGCGGCGACAACACCACCGCCGGTTCAGCCGGCGACAACGCGTTCCTGCTCGGAATGCTGCAGCAAAAAAGGATGCGGGACGTATTGTTGGGTGGCATCACCGACGAGGCCGCGGTCCTTCGTTGCCATGTGGCGAAACGGGGCGACAAGCTCTCGTTGGAGGTGGGCGGTACCATAGAGCCCGCCAGCACCAGAACCCGTATAGAAGGGACGCTCCTGTTCAAGGGCGATATCGAAGGCTGGTACGGCGAGAACGCCGGACCCTGCGCCGTATTGCGCTGTGACGGCATCGACGTCATCATTACCGCCAAGCGCTGCGCCCTTACCAAGCCCCGTATCTTTGAAGGTTTGGGTCTGAAACTGGAGGATTACCGCTTCGTCGTGGTAAAGCTGGGCTACCTGTACCCCGAACTCGCCAAAGTGGCTAAAAGGACGATTTTGGCATTTACGACTGGGGGGAGTACCGAACGCCTGCAGGACATGGGGATGAAGCGCATCCGCAGGCCCATGTTCCCCCTGGACGATAATTTTGAGTCGGATTTAGGTTGAGTGATCGCCGGTTTCTGTAGTCAAAAACAATCATTTCAGATCATGAACGATTGAATAATGTTGATGACGGTAGTATGCTTGTTCCGAGCAAGGAGCCGTCATGAAAAACCTGGTCTATTATCTGGATAAGCCCAGCGGCACATTCACCCCGGTGGAAGAAGAAATCGGCGATCCCGGTCCCGGAGAAATCCGCGTGCGAACCCTGCGCACCTCGGTATGCCAGTCGGATGTGGTTATTTACCGCCAGGGGCTCTCACGCATCAAGAAATGGCCCGCCATCATTTTGCACGAGGCCTCCTGTGTCGTGGATGCGGTGGGAAATGGCGTTTCCAAATTCAAGGTTGGGGACCTGGTGGGTCTTGGTTGCGACATTCCCTGCGGCGACCGCTCTTGCGTGTACTGTGGCGACAAGGGTACCGGCGACTGGACCAGCTGCCCCAATACCCAGGCGACGGGGCACGAATTCCCCGGTTTCGCGCGTAAATATGCTATCCTGCCCGATTGGTTCGTTTCCCTGGGGCCGATTGTCAGTTTCGATCCCGGCGTGACACCCGACCAGGCCTGCCACCTGGAACCGCTGGCCTGCAACCTGGAAGGCATGAACCGGGTAAACGGCTGCATCGAGAACCGCATCGTCGTGCTTATCGGTGCCGGTTCCCAAAGCACCTACGCCCTGCAGAGCGCGTTGGCCATGGGTGCCCGCAAGGTGATCCTGGTGAACCGCGGCGTCGAAAGGCTCCAGCGGGTAGTGCGGGATTTCGGGAACGAAAAGGTGGTGGGTCTCCCCTGGACCGACGATGTGCGGGAAAAGGTCCTGAAGGAGTGCGCCCCCTTCAACGAGCCCCATTTTGTCATGGTGAACGCCTCGGCGGAGGCCGCCTATCGACTGGGGGTAAGCCTGATGGGTTACGGAACCGTG
>Ga0172379_10008867_pt1 | contig 12545 bp, 8 predicted proteins | sample GrowelOW334metaG_FD_119756 | JGI IMG/M metagenome (GOLD analysis project Ga0172379, IMG submission 119756) | Groundwater microbial communities from an aquifer near a municipal landfill in Southern Ontario, Canada - Groundwater well OW334 metaG | ecosystem: Environmental > Aquatic > Deep... | reverse complement strand
CATGTGTCGGCTGTCCCTAATGGTATAACCGGACGTTCTGAACCATTAAAATTCCGTTTCGATGTTGCCATGTCAGCTAAATTGGGTATGGATTTGCAACCAAAAGACATGAGTCCGGAGGACAGAGCATTTTCTAAGAAAGCCATTCAAGCATATTATGGAATACGGGGAATTGTACAATTCGGTGATTTGTATCGTTTGCTATCACCTTATACTAATCCACGTACGGCTTTAATGTATGTTTCCGAAGATAAAAATGAAGCGGTTGTATTCACTTATTTATTGAAAAAGACTATTATAGGTAATAATCAACCTTTAATTCTGAACGGTTTGGATCCACGAAAAATGTATATTGTAACAGAAATAAATAAGGATCCCAAATCCTATTCCTGGTTTGAGCCACTCAATGGAAAAACGTTTTCAGGGGAGTTTCTTATGAATTACGGATTAAGATTTGTTATGTATAACGAATATGACAGTAAAATTATCAAACTAAATACTGTTCAAGAAAAATAGATATTATTGGTAAACAATATACTCGTACTGTTTCAATCGATATATCTTAATTTTTGAGTGTGTTTTGTTAGCTACAGTTTTGAAATTAAGTTGTTATTAGTCTAAGTCATGTTGAATAGAATATTTTAATTTTGTTTCACAAATTCAATATTCTGTTGATAAATATGAATTTGTTAAACTAGACTATTCTTCAATTTATTAGTCGATAATTCATGACAAAATTTGAAGGTAGTGCCTAAAATGCGATCATTTTTTTTCTGTACTCGCCTGAATTGAACTGAAATTTTAAGGTGTTGAATCAAGTTGATTTTTTTGACCATTACTTTTTATACTTGTCGGGTGTGATATTTTTAACTTTAAAATGGAATTGTATAACAAATAAGGCATTAAATATCCTAAACTTTTGTCGTGAAAATTATTTGTAAATTTAAATATCATATTTTATATTAATGTCTGTCTTGAATGGTTTCGATGCCAGACTTTTAAAAAATGAAAAGTATTGAATGCTGTGACAAAAAGAAAAGTTTATAAAATTAGACGTTGTTAATTATTTTAGTTATAATAAAAAGAAGGCAACTGAAAAAGTTGTTGCAAATAATAGAAAATTAGTTTTTTGAACGGGTTTATTTTAACAATGAGGCCAAATTGGTAATTATTGGCTACGTTTTACTCAATTATAATTGAGCATTCAGTTCGTTAAGAACGGAAATAAACGATACTGATTGTCTTCATTATTTGAAAATTGAAATGAAATCTGGATTTTAAGTTGATTTAAATTGTCAGAAATCAAGTTAACAATTTGTATTACCAAGAGTATTTATAAGAGTATTAATTATTAATAAATTTTTTATTTATGAGAAAAACACATTTATTTATTTATTTCCTGTTGCTGTTTGGCTGCTTACCCATAATTGCACAGAACATCAATATTAATGGAACAGTAAAAGATGCATCAGACTCAGAACCACTGATTGGTGTTAGTATTATTGTAAAAGGGACTTCAATAGGCACCGTCACCGATTTTGATGGTAATTATAGTTTATCAGCACCTTCAAATGGAACTTTAGTATTTACCTATGTAGGTTATACTCCACAAGAAACTGCTGTGAAAAATAGAAAAAATATCAATATCACAATGGTAGGCGATGCACAAAACCTGGATGAAGTTATTGTTGTAGGAGTTTCTATGAAAAAAAGTGATTTGACCGGTGCTGTTGGTAGTGTTAGCAGTAAGGTTCTGGAAGAAAAACCTGTGACCAGCATTAATCAGGCACTTGAAGGTCGTGTGGCTGGGGTGTTGATTAACAGTGCAGCAAAACCGGGAGACGATTCTTCAATCAAAATACGTGGTATTAATACTATAAACGGAGCAACTGATCCGGTTTATGTTGTGGATGGTCTGGTTTTGGATAATTTCGGTGGTGGTTTTAATTCGATTAATATGAACGATGTTGCCTCAATTGAAATTTTAAAAGATGCATCATCGACAGCTTTATATGGTTCGCGTGGTGCCAATGGTGTAGTATTGATCACAACCAAAAAAGGAAAAAGTGGAGAGGGCAAAATCAACTATGATGGTTGGGTAGGCGTAAGAAGCTATGCCAATATGCCAAAAACAATGAACTCTAAACAACTTTTCGAATTACGGAGAGATGCTGCTGTCAACAGCTATAAGGCAAATTATCCGAACGCAACTGATGCGGACCTGAATTCGTTTATCCAAAACAGAGTGATGACGGCTTACAATCCGACCAGCGGAGGTGGTGGTTTTGTATTTGGTCAATATGAGCTTGATGCCTATAATGATCCTAATTTTAAAGATAACGATTGGATGGGCGCCGTTACCCGTGATGGTATTGAGCAGAATCATGCATTGAGTTTTTCAGGAGGCACCGATAAGGGTTCGTATTTTTTAAGTTTTGGCTATTCAAACCAGCAAGGTATGTTGAAGAAGCTGAGCGATACTAAATATAGCGGTCGTATCAACGCAGATTATAATATTAAGACTTGGTTGAAAGTAGGAACCAACACTTCGTTTGTCCGTTCAGAAGCTGAGATTTTCAGTGATGATGGCGTATTTGATAAAGCACGTGGTGCAAATCCAATGCTGGCAATAAGTAGCGATATTTTGACGTTGAATTACGGTGGTTTTTATGATCAAAACTATTTTAATCCACTAAATACACTGAAAATCGATAATAATCGTACCCGTAATCGCTTGATTTCGTCAAATTTCTTGAATATTAGTCCAATTAAAGGATTGAATATGCGTACGACATTGTCGGTAAATTATTTTAATGAATCGGGATTTAAATATGTACCTAACAATATTCAGGAAGCAATTCGATATGCGCATTTTGGTGAAGCAACCCACAATCGGGATGAAAGGACCATGTTGCAGTGGGATAACACGATTACATATGAAAAGACACTCGGCTTACATAGATTCAACGTATTGGTAGGTTCGAGTGCATCAAGAACTGACCGGGATTATACCAATGTTGTTGCAAGAGGGTTTCAAAGTAATATATTCTTGTATTACAATCTTGGAGCCTCAAATAATATTGCGAACCGCTCTGTCAGCTCAGACTTTACAACTTCTTCCTTGTTATCTTACTTTGGACGTGTCAATTATAACTATGCAGGCAAATACTATCTGACTGCAACAGCACGATATGATGGTTCTTCCAAATTTGCACATGGAAACCAATGGGGTTTTTTCCCTTCCATCTCTGGGGCATGGAATGTAGTGGAAGAAGGGTTTATGGAAGGCCAGTCTATTTTTGACCAATTAAAACTTCGTGTAGGTTACGGATTGGTTGGAAACCAGGAAATTGATGATTATTCGTATGTTACCCATTATAATGGTAAGGTAACTCAAGGTTTTACAACGTACGCAGCTGATGATAGGATTGGAAACAAAAATATCTCCTGGGAAGCACAGAAACAATTCAACGTTGGACTAGATATGGGATTCCTAAATAACAGGATTCATGTTACCACCGATGCCTTTAGTATCCTAAACCAAGAATTGTTGATGACTCGTGTTATATTCCCTTCAAGCGGATTTAAAACAGAAGTTGTAAATGTTGGAGCGATCGAAAACAAAGGGGTTGAATTGACTGTCGATGTCAAAGCAATTAACACAAAGGACTTCCAGTGGAATTTATCGGCAAATATATCGGCCGATAAAAATAAAGTAACTCAATTATATGGAAAGAATGATTATATTCTCAATTATGATGCTGACAGAAATCTACAAAAGGAAGGAAACTTGTTTGTTGGTCAGTCCCGTAATACCATTTATATCTGGAAAACCGGTGGTATTGCACAGGAAAGTGATATGGAACGTTTGAACAAGATCGACTGGGGTGGACGTACTGTAAAACCTGGAGATTTATATCCTTTGGATGTTAATGGTGATAATAAAATTGATGACAAAGACCGCGTAATAGTAGGTTCGCCGGACCCGAAGTTTTACGGAGGATTTTCAACTGATTTTACGTACAAAGGTATATCGTTGAATGCCGTGTTTAATTATTCGGTTGGAGGAAAAAAGCTTAGTTATTTATATGAATCCATGATTGGAAGTACGGGAAAAGGTCTTGCGTCAGTTGACTTACTGGATCGATGGACTCCTGAAAATACAGGAGCTAAGTTCCCACGCCCAATGATGGATGATCCATCTGATAATTTATATTATAGTACATTTTCAGCTAGTAACATGGATTTTTCTGTACAGGATGCTTCATTCTTACGTTTGTCGACATTGACCTTAGCTTATACATTTCCTCAAAAGGTTATACATAATTTACTGTTAAGTAATGTCAGGCTTTATACAACAGCTTCTAATCTGTTTTGCATAACTCCATATAAGGGTTATGATCCTGAAACGGGAGATTGGTATCCTCCAACGAGAATGTTTGTTTTTGGATTAAATCTATCCTTCTAATTCAAGTTATTATATCAAATAATCTATAAATGAGTCAAAATATGAAGAATATTAATATAAAAATATTGACAATTGTATTATCAATTGTAGCTGGAACCTATTCTTGTTCCGATTTTCTGGATCAACTACCGAAAACATCTTTGTCGCCTCAACAAGCATATACTGATTTGAATGTTTTGGAACCTTTGGTAGATGGTTTATATACTACTTACGCGAATGCTAAGTCAGGACGTGCGGGTTTGACTTTCACAATGTTAGGATTGGATGAGACAAAACAAGGTATTGTCCAAATGACAGATGCCGGTCAGGCTGGTCTGGATAATTATGATGGGATGTTAAATCAATCTTCGTCTCAGGTGAGTGAAATGTGGCAAAGAAGATGGCCTACTGTTAATGTTGCTGCCCAAAGTATTCGCGGATTGGAGCTTCTTGCTGAAAATACAACAGATTCAACTACTTTAAATAAAATCAAATTATTAAGAGCGAATGCTTGTTTTGTGCGAGCTATGTGTATGTTTGAATTGACTATGTATTGGGGAGAAGTTCCTGTAATTGAGATTCAGGATTTGAATAATACAGCAATAGATATGTCCAGAAAACCATTGAATGTGGTATGGACCCAGATATTTGATGATCTGACCTATGCGTCGCAGCATTTGACTAAAGGGAAACAAACCGGGTCGCGAGCGACTGTTGGTGCAGCTATAGCCATGTTAGGTAAGTTGTTTATGTATGCTCCGGTTGAAAGTGGATATCGTAATTTTGACACAGCCAGAGGATATTTCGCTCAGATTTTGAATAGTTATTCTTTAGAGCCTAAATATTCCACTTTGTTTGATGAATATGGAAAGTTTGAGTTTAACTCCAACGAATCCGTTTTTGAACTGAACTATATTTGTAATAGTCAGGCACCAAATTACTGGCAATGGGATATGGGTTCCCGCACCCTGGCAAGTCTGGGTGAATCCTGTTACATTGGCGGATATGATGTAGTTCTTCCAACGGAGTATGCTTATAAAATGCAGGCAGCTGGAGGAGTATGGGAAGATGGGGACCAACGTAAAGATGTAAGTATTCGTACCGATTTCACCTATCATGGACAAAAGTACACGATCCCATCATGGGGTGCTGATGAACTTGACCCACATATTAAGAAATATGAAGATAGAAGGCTTGATAAATTTACTTCAACAACTCTGGCAACTGATGCAACATCCGGAAGAAGCATCTACTGGTCAGGGAAAAACTATCCTTTAATCCGTTTTGCCGATGTTCTTTTATGTTATGCTGAATGTTTGAATGAACTTGGCAATACAACAGATGCAATGACTGTAGTAAACCGTGTCCGTATGCGTGCATGGGGTGGAATCTTACCGGCAGATAAGGAATGGACAGGACTTTCTCAAGATCAGTTTCGTGTTAATATAATGGATGAAAGGATGAGAGAACTATGTTTTGAAGGTTGGCGTCGTATGGACCTTATTCGTACAGGCAACTTTGTTAAGTTGATTAAAGAACGTAATCCTTGGGCAAAAGCCAAAGGTACTATCCAGGATTTTAATGTTCGTTGGCCTATTCCTGAAATAGAATTAAAGAATAATCCATACATGGATGTGACCAAGGATCAAAATCCAGGGTATTAACTATCAATCTTAATATTTCGGAGTGAAGGATGCTATAAAAGTTTCCTTCACATTCCGGGATAAGAAATTTTTTTTAAATAAGCATCGGATAATGAACAAAAAATCAATATTATTTTTATTTATTTCTCTTTTCACCATTCATTGCCTGCATGCAGTGGATTATGAAGTAGTGTCGCCAAATAATCAATTAAAAATAATCCTACACGTTAATGCTGGTACGACCTATGAAATCTGGTATTCGAATACGCAATTGATATCGCCCTCTTCGATAGGGCTTAATCTCTCGAATGGAACTGTAGTGGGGGCCGGGACTGTAAAAGATACCCAGACAAGCAGCGTTAATAACCAAATTAATACACCGATTGGTAAAAATAAGACCTTAACAGAGGCTTACAATGAATTGGTAATTGAATTTAATGAAAATTACAATCTGGTGGTCCGGGCTTATGATGAAGGGCTGGCATATCGGTTTGTAACGAATTTTGGAGGCCAGATAATCGTAAATAGTGAAGATGCAGTATTTAATTTCACCACTATCCCAAAAGTTTATTTCCCGGAATGTGATACAAATACTAATATGGAACAGGGAGATAATGGAATATCCTATCCGGTTAATGAGGGCTTTCGCAATTTTGAACGGACCTACAATACTTATAGTGCTCCGATTGCAATAGCTGATACTAAGTTTTCAGTTACTCCGGTATTATTTGAATTTTTAGGTACACCTTATAAAGTGGCTGTAACAGAAGCCGGGACGTATGATTATCCCGGAATGTATATGAAAAGTAACCGCAGTTCAGGAACTAAGAGTATGCGTGGTATGTGGGCCAAATACCCGAAAAGCGTTATGGATTCGACTGATTACTATTCTACTCATTTGGTTTATGAACGGGAAGCTTACATTGCAAAAACCAGTGGGAGCCGTACGTTTCCATGGCGCGTAATAATAGCCGTCAATGATGATAAATTGCTGCTGAATAATCAATTGGTTTATTTACTGGCTGAACCTTGCAAATTGACTGATACATCCTGGATTCAACCAGGAAAATCAGCTTGGGAATGGTGGCATAAAGCTATGCTGGAAGGTGTTTCATTCCCGGTGGGGAATAAAAACCTGAGTATACAACTTTATGAATATTATATTGACTGGGCATCGGCTAATCATCTTGAATACATGACCTTAGATGCTGGATATCAGGAGTCTTGGTTGTTGGAGCTTTGTAAATATGCTAAAACAAAGAATGTAAAGATAATAGTTTGGACATGGGCAAGTAATGTACGTCAGAATCCGGGTGACTGGATTCGTAAAATGAAAGCATGGGGAGTGTCGGGAGCAAAGATAGATTTCTTTGAACGGAATGATCAGGTTGCCATGCGGTGGGGGTATGATTTTGCCCAACGTCTGGCAGACAGTAAAATGGTGGCTATATTCCACGGATGTCCTGTGCCGACCGGAACGAACCGCACTTATCCCAATATTTTAAATTTTGAAGCAGTGCGTGGAGCAGAAGATAACTTCTGGCGTAACGATGAAACGCCCGATTACCACACCTTGTTTCCGTTTATTCGTTCCCTGGCTGGCCCTGAAGATTATACACCGGGCTCTATGCGAAACACGACAGCTGCTGCTTTTGTCCCGATTGACCAGGATAATACCGTACCTATGAGTATGGGTACCAGAGCACATGAATTGTCTATGTATATCGTTTATGACCAATGGTTAGGGTACTTATGTGATTCTCCTACCGAATACAATAAATATCCTGATGTGCTGGATTTTTTGTCAAAAGTTCCGACTGTCTGGGATAAAACGGTTCCTTTGGATGCAAAACTCGGTCAATATATTTTAATTGCAAAACAAAAAGGCAAAGATTGGTATGTTGGAGGGATGAGTAATTGGGATGCCAGAACAATAAATGTAGATTTTAGTTTCTTATCTCCTGATACAACCTATCAGGCAACCATTTTGAAAGATAGTCCGGAATCTAGCCTTCAGCCGAAAGAATATGTAAATCAAACAATGACTATCACAAAAAACACCAAGTTGTCCATAGATATGGCTCAGGGTGGAGGATTTGTTATTATGTTGCATAATACACTGACCGATAATGTAACGAACGTTTCTGTTGAAAAACCAATTTCTGTTTATGTGGATGAAGCAGCTGCCAGACTCCGAGTGCTGACAGATGAAAAGCTGCTTTCGGCTCAGATTTATGATATATCCGGTAAGTGCGTATTAATAGGAAATTCTAATGATAATACCGAACTTCGCTCTCTAAGTTTATCAGGACTGTCGAAAGGAATCTATATTGTGAAATTCCAAACAAAACAGCAAGCCTCCTGTCTGAGGTTTATTTATTAACTATTTAATTATTTAATCATTTAATTTTATTTATTATGAAAACAAATTACTTATTTAAAAAAGCGCTTTTAACTGTTTTTTTTGTATTCGGTGTTTTGTCAGTTGGGTCAGTGTATGCTGCCGATCCTGCAGTAGTTGTAGATGGTATTGCATATAATGTAGTAGATGGAGCTGCGGAAGTTGCTGCACTGCCGGATGGTACGACCAAATATACAGGTACGCTGACTATTCCTGCAAATGTTACTATTAATGGTACAAGTTATGCCGTTAATAAAATCGGAGACAATTCATTACGTGATGCCCCTGCTTTAACAGCAGTTGTAATTCCTGAAGGTTTAAAGACTGTAGGAAACAGTGCTTTTGCAAGTTGTACAGGAATAACCAGTATTGTTCTTCCTGCTTCAGTAGATTCAATTGCAGATTGGGCCTTTTATGGTTGTACAAACTTGGCAAGTATAAATATTCCAGATGGTATAACTACAATTACAGGGCACTTATTTCAAGGATCAGGATTAACAAGTATTACTTTACCAGCAAGTGTAAAATCCATAAAAGTTTGTGGTTTTCAGGATGCACACCAACTTGCGTCCATAAACCTGGAAAATATTACTCAAATTGAGAATTGGGTATTTTATGCTACTGCAATTACTTCTGTGAATGTTTCCAATGTGTTTTCTATTGGAGGAGATACCTTTCAAAATTGTCCGAATCTTCAGAGTGTTGTTCTCCGCAATGTATCAGACATAGGTTCATGGTGTTTCTCAGGATGTCCAAAACTTTCTTCAGTTGACCTGGGTACTGCTGTGGAATCACTCGAAACGGGTGTTTTTTCCGGATGTCCTTTGCTTACAACACTTACAATTCCAAATACTCTTGTATACATAGGTGATTGGGCATTAGAAAAAAATGGGTTAACTAAAGTATATGTTTCATGGGCAGATCCTACAGTTCCTTATTTTGAAGCTCATGCTTTTGGTGATGATCCTAACAAACCTAACATGACTTGGATGGTTCCTGCTGCTCTTCTGGACATTTACGGACCAACATGGAACGGTTTCCCGGTTGCAGAAACTGATATTACCGGATTAAAAAATGTTCAACTTGAAAACACAAGTGCTTATTATGCCGAAGGAAATCTTAATTTGAAAGGTTTTCAGGGTTATGCAATCTCTATCGTAAGTATAGATGGCCGCACTATAGCTCACTTCGCTGCAAATGAGTTGAATAATATTAAAGTCCCTGCTACACTAACTTCTGGTATTTATCTGGTAAATGCAACAAAAGGAAATAATCGTGCAGTTGCTAAATTTATTGTAAGATAAGCAAAAAGATCAACTTGCTTGTTAAAGATTATTTCATGCGTTTATATAGAACTTTCTGTATAAACGCATGATTAATTATATAGAGCTGATTTTGAAAGTGGATTAAATAGAAATAATTTAGTTTTTATTGAAAACTAAAAAAATGATTTACCAGTTCTGGTAAGGAAATCTTTTTATTTCGAATAGATTTTTGCTCTGGAGCTAATATTGGACTTCCAAATTACGACACCTGGGTTTTAGCTGTAATTCTTGACTAAGACTGGCACTTATCAGACATGGAATTGGGATATAATAGATGTGTGGATAATGCTTTTCTGATTTTAAATTAACGTTATTTTATCTGATTCAGTTGAAAGCGCGATATTGCTAAAAAATAATCAGGCAATATTGCCACTGGATTTGTCTAAGTATAAATCAATTGCGCTGATTGGGCCCAATGCTAACCAAACCGTGTTTGGCGATTATGCATGGACAACAGGCGATACCAAAGTTGGAGTTACATTATTTCAGGGACTATGCGATGTGGTGGGGAATAAGGCAAAGGTCAACTATATGGAAGGATGTGATTGGTGGAGCCGCAAAAGTGATGGAATAGCTGAAGCGGTTTCGTTGGTAAACAAATGTGATATAGCCATCGTGGCTATCGGAACATGAAGTACCTACCTGGGGCGTTCTCCCAAATTCTCGACTGCAGGTGAAGGTTTCGATTTATCATCACTTGAGCTTCCCGGAGTTCAGGAAGAACTTCTTAAATCTATTAAAAAAACCGGAAAACCCTTGATTGTTGTTTTTATTGCAGGCAAGCCTCTTGCGATTCCATGGGTAAAAGAGAATGCAGAAGCAGTTGTTGTGCAATGGTACGGAGGTGAGCAACAAGGCCGCTCTTTAGCTGATATTTTGGTAGGAAATGTAAATCCATCAGGACGGCTCAACGTTTCTTTTCCGAGGAGCACCGGTAAAACACCCTGTTTTTACAATCATATGGTCACTGACAGAGAAGAACCTTTTGACCAACCCGGAAGTGTAGACGAACCAAAAGGGCATTACATTTTCGATGAACCTTCTCCATTATGGGATTTTGGATACGGGCTGAGTTATACAGCGTTTAAATACACTGATTGTTTCCTGAACGACTCAGTTTTTACAGATAATGATACACTCACTGTTAATATAGAAGTTGAGTATGTTGGAAAACTTGATGGAAAAGAAGTTGTGCAGCTTTATGTCCGCGATAATGTCAGTACAGTGGCTACACCCGGGCAACAATTGAAAGCTTTCCAGAAGGTGTTGATTAAAACAGGACAGCGTGAAAGAGTTCAACTTAAACTTCCTATATCCGAGTTGTCGCTTTACAATGCGGATATGAAAGAAGTTGTAGAACCGGGTGAATTCGAAATTCAAATTGGAAGTGCAGCTGATAATATCTGTTATCGAAAAATTATTACAGTTAAGGTTAAAGTTGAATTAGGAAATAAATAACCTGAATATAAGATGTAATATTTTTCAGTTAAAATAAAACAGCGTTGAACAGCTTTAAGTTAAAGACTGTAGTTCAAGGCAGTTTCTTGAAAAATTCGTAACATCCTATTCTTTCGTCAAACTCTAATTAGAAAATTCCAAGGGCGACATTCCAAATATTTTTTGAAATAGTACGATGAAATAAGAAGATGAATTAATACTGACCAGATAGCAAACTTCGCCTACACAGTAGTTTATGATAATTTCAAAAATAGATTTATGACAAAAATAGACAAAGTGATTGAAACAGCTTTCGCAATTAGTCGCAATTTTGTCCTTTCAGGAAATAAATCTTTGAAATGAGACTAAATTACTATTTATTAGTGCCAATGTGCTTGAAAGTGTTGATTAGCTTATGTATTTTTGTTGTTGTGAAAATGATGTACCATGCATTACAACAGTAAGAAGAGCCTTGAAATGAAATTTTTGAAGTAATAAAACAAATAAAAATTAATGATGAAAAATAGAGTATTGAACTTTCTGTTCATGTTGATATCAGTTAGCGCTTTCGGGCAGAATTCGGAAATAATTGGAATTGACACTAAGGACATGTCGATGATTTTTTCGGCAAAACCAAATGAAAAGGTTACTTTTCAATACTGGGGTGCCAAGCTGAATGAAAAATCATCTTTTGTGAATCGGGGTTACAAAGGTCAACCGGATACTCAACAGGATGCGGCACCTCAACTTTATCCGGCTTATGGTGGACATCAATACCTCAATCCGGCATTACGCGTTACTCAGGATGATGGGGTTCTCACTACAGAACTTGTGTATGTTGGTTCCGAGTCAAAGAAAATAGATGAAAATAGAACTGAAACTATTGTTCATCTGAAAGATAAGTTATATCCCTTGTTTGTGGACGTGCATTTTAGTGCTTTTCACAGCGAAAATATAATCAGTGAATTTGTTACTGTTATCCATTCGGAGAAAAAACCAATCGTAATTGTAAGCATTGCCTCTTCTTATATTCCCTTACATGCCGACTCGTACTACCTGACACATTTTTACGGAACATGGGCCCATGAAATGCAAATGAAAGAGGAAAAACTAACTCCCGGGACTAAAACCATTGAATCCAGAAAAGGAGTAAGGACGACACAATCCGAAAACCCTTCTTTTTTATTATCGTTGAATAATCCGGCAAACGAAAATTCAGGGGAAGTATTTGGCGGTTCATTGGCCTGGTCGGGAAATTTTGATTTATCTTTTGAGTTTGACGAAAGTGCTGT
>Ga0172379_10008866_pt1 | contig 12546 bp, 11 predicted proteins | sample GrowelOW334metaG_FD_119756 | JGI IMG/M metagenome (GOLD analysis project Ga0172379, IMG submission 119756) | Groundwater microbial communities from an aquifer near a municipal landfill in Southern Ontario, Canada - Groundwater well OW334 metaG | ecosystem: Environmental > Aquatic > Deep... | reverse complement strand
TGTCAGGTTCATCACAATTAAGGTAAATAGCATTTTCAGGATATTTTTGGAGAATATCTTTTAAAAGGGTTGTTTTTCCGACCCTTCTTGCTCCGTATAGTACAATTACTCGCTCTTTGAAGAGGGAATTCTCTATTTTTTCTTGTATTTTGCGTGTAATATGCATTTTTTTACTAATTAGGTGACTATAATCACCTTATTATATACAAATTAGGTGATTAGTCAAGCTTTTTTATAAAATTCATTAAACTTTTTGTTTATAACTCTTTTTTGGTGGTTATTTGTTGTGAGTATTTATTTTATAGTCCGGTATATTTTAAATCGTATATAAAGTAAAGTGGACTATACTTTATATCCAACCTTATTATTTGTCAACAAAAGAGCAAATTGTTATAACCAATAAAATATCAAGTAAATAAAGGGTATTTTGCGGTAAATTCTTTATGTCGTCGTTATTATCCGTATATTGGTAATCCTTTGCAGGATTCGTATATTCGTATGCATTCGTATATTGGTATCTTATATTCGCGTCCACTCTTCCGGCATTATGTCGTCGGTTTTTACGTTCTTCTTTACATTATTAAACCATTTTTTGGGGCCGATGACTATTTTGTTGGGGTTTTGTGCGAGCCATGCGCCCCACCACGAGAAAGAACTGTTGGCGATGACGAAGTGTTTGCACATACTCATCAATCGCAAATCTTCATAATTTTTGTCGGTGTCGTTGTGGTCGACATACGTTGTCAGGTAAGGAAGTACGATATTTTTTTTCACCCAGTCGTGGTCGTCGGAAAACACAAAAAGATGAGGATTTGGAAATTTTTCTGCAATAATTTCAACGGCTTTTTTGTAGTAATTCGGTCCGAGATTTCCGAAGTAATCAATGTTTTGCGGATTACTGATATAGTCACCGCGTCTTATATGCAGAGCAACGGAGTTAGAGGATGAAATATTTTCTGCCATTTCCGAATTTTTTCCCGATAAAGGAATTTTTACAACAATTTCTTTGCGTATGGTATCTTCAATATCTTTAAAATATTTTTCCGTTTGCCACCATCCTTCGAGGTAACAATCATTTGAGATATCAAAAACTTTTTTATCGAAATGAAATTGCTGTTCTTGAAAATATTTTTTATTATCGGCAATCAATTTATTATACAAAAACCACTTTCGTCCCGGTTTTCTTTTGTATTTTTGAAATTTCGCAATTTCTTTTTCTGTTGCGAAATTTTCTTGAATAGCAAAAACAGAAAGGGCATATTCTCGTTTTGTTATTTCGGGAACATTTTTTTCAAGCGAAGAAACATCAAACTTTAATCCCGTTTTTTTTCGCAGAGAAAGCGTTCGTCCCAAAGCATATTGGAACAGTTGATTTCCGAGCCCGCCTTGAAGTTTAACAATAATCATATTATTTTTTCTTTCCGATCAAATAATAATTTTTCGGCAGGTGCTCTATTTCGCAGTTTTTCCATTCGTAATCGGTATTTTTGTTTTGATATTCTTGAAAATATTTTTTATTATCGGTTGATTCAAATTTTTCCTGATAGGCAATGAGAACATATTGAGGTTTTCCGATTTTTTTAAAAAATGCTTCACGTAATTCTTCCGGTGATTCGCTTAGTGACCATGTCGCGATAACTATATCCGGATTTGATATGTTTAATTTTTTTATTTCGTCAACAAATTCAAAATTTCCTTTTGTCTTTGTCACCCCTAAAAAGTATTTTTGAAGCGCTAAAAATTCAGGAATATCAAAAATAATATATTTACCGCAGAAACCAAGATTATGAATGAGTTTTGCCATACAGCCATACCCGGCGCCAAATTCTACAATAGTATGTATATTTTTAATTTCAATAGTATGCAGGTCAACCAATTGTGAAAGATTATAGGCGGTATGGATTATATTTCCGTTTGTTTTTTTGTCGTATGAATATAATGGCGGATTGCCGGCGGATGTTCCTCTCGTCGTAGGCAACCAATCATTTTTGCTTTTTTTTGTTAGGTAGAAAAACTCGTTTTTATCGGCATAATGAAACATGCTTCCCATTATCGGTTCCCACCGTAAAAAATTTCTCGGGTCATTTTTTGCAATATATAATCTCAGTTTTTGGCGATATTTGTCCCAGGTGTTTTTTGCAAAAATTTGTTTTTTATCCTCATTTTCCATAAAATGAATCAGCTTTTCTTTTTCCGCTTTTTCAAGCGGTGTTTCTTTTTTCAGCATCAAACGAATTTTTATCGCTTTATTTTTTATTTTTGTCAGTATTTTCATAGTTTTCTATTTTTTTATTTTCCATCCCGCACCAATCGTGACCCCAACAAAAACGTACGCTTCTTAATTCCGTGAACGCTTTATCTATCGCCTCTATTGCTGTTTCTATTGTGAAGTTGGGTTTATATTTTTTTGAAAAACCATTTTTTTTGTCACGGATCATTTGAATGATTTGTTTCGCTATATCGTCGGAATTCAAACCATTAAAGTAATACCCATATTCACCCAACTGTTCAATATGTCCCGACAAGTTTGTGCAAGCGACAGGGCACCCGAGCGTTGCGGCTTCAATGAGGGGCATATTCGTCGGGCCCAGAAGTGACGGGAAAACCAATCCGTGAGAATGTTCATAGAGCCAACGTAATTCCTCTTGTGAAACAAAATCAAGCTCTAAAACACTTTTTTCAAGTCCCAATTCGGAAATGGTATGAGTAATGTAATTATTATTTCCTTTTGAACCGCTTAAAACCAGTTGTATTCCGGGAAATTCCTTTACTATTGCCGGCATCGCTTCCAACAAATTAAAATGATTTTTGTGCGCGCTGTATTGCGCGGGATAGTGTATAAAAAAAGCGTTTTCGTCTAACTGCGAAGGTTTTATTGCTTTGCATTCTGAACTGATCACGTTTGAAGAAAAAATCGGAATAACGTTAATTTTATTGCGATTGATACGCAAGTATTGTTCGCATTCTTTTTTCCCCGCTTCTGATTCCGCAAAAATCATTAATGCTTTTTGCGGAATAGTGTCGTGATGAATTTTTCGTTGCTCAAAATTACCATCCATCGATATCTCAGGAAAAGCGTAAGAAGTTATATGCCCCAAATCCCAAAGAGTATATACGTATGGTACATCAGGATATATGCAAACCGGTATTGGATAGTATATAACGTCAGCATATTGATCAACCTCAGTTCTGAGTTTTTTTATTTCTTTATTTATTGATTCTTTTATCTTGTATACACCAATACCGGAAGGACTTATGTTTTTAGCAATTATTAAAAAAAAGTTTAAAAGAGTAAGTTTTTTTTGTTTCCAAAAAATCTTTTTGCAATTAAATTGTTTAATAGAAATTTCTTCATTGCTGAGAAAAACTATTTCGGTGTCTTTGAAGGAATGTTTGTTTATGGCGTTTATCAACTCATTGTAGTATCCGTAAGCTCCTCCCATTTCTGGTGAAATTTTATCTTTATATAGCCAAACCCCAACTCGTAATTTTTTCATATTTTTAATTTCGTTAAAGCGGAGACCACCTTTTTGATCTCTTCATTTGATAATCCCAAACCACTGGGGATATAAAAACCGTTTCTCGCCAATTTTTCCGCTACAGGATATTTTTCATTGGCAAACAAACCAATTTCTTTGAAAACTGGCTGTTCATGCATACACCAAAAGAACGGGCGAGTTCCGATACCAACGGTGTTTAATTCTTTTGCTGTTTTTTCACAGATTTCTTGTGTGTCGGCAATCAAAGGAAAAACCCAATAAATATTTTCGGCGTAGTTTGTTTTTTGCAAAGGGAGTTGAAATCCTTTTATTCCTTTCAGTCCTTTTTGATAGGTGTTGCCGATTTTTCTTTTTTTGGTTACGTGCTGTTTTATTTTTTCGAGTTGCGCCAATCCGAGTGCCGCTTGCAAATTAGTCATTCGATAATTCCAGCCGAGCTCGTGATGAACAAATCTTCTTTCTTTCGGTTCAAAAGCGAGGTTGCGAAGTTTGCGCGAACGTTCCGCAAGTTCGGGATTATCCGTCATTATCATTCCACCTTCGCCCGTGGTAATGTGTTTGTTTGGATAAAAACTGAATGTGCTGATGTCTCCGAAAGAACCGCACATCTTTCCTTTGTAGGTTTGACCGTGCATTTCCGCGGCATCTTCAATAAGAAAGAGTTTATATTTTTTGCAGAGTTTGAGAATCGGGTCCATATCGACGGGAAGTCCGTAAATATGCACAACAAGAATGGCTTTTGTTTGTCGGGTGATTTTTGCTTCAATTTGTCGCACATCCATATTGAATGTTACAGGGTCGCTATCCACCAATACCGGCTTCGCTCCGGCTCGTACAATGGATTGAACAGGGGAAATGATGGTAAAGGTTGGAACAATAACTTCATCGCCTGCGCCGATTTTGAGCGCTTGCACCGCAATATCCAAAGCCCCGGAACCGTTTGAAACAGCCACACCGAATTTTCGTCCGATATATGCGGAAAATTTTTCTTCAAATTTTGCAATAAACGGACCCTCGGAAGATATCCATCCCGTATGGATACATTCCAAAAGATATTTTTCTTCGTTGCCGTTTAATAATGGTGTGTTGACGGGTATGCTCATGTTATTAGATTTTTTTGAGAATAAAACAAACACCCCATGTATTTCCCGACGGTTTGTTTCCTGTTAAAAATTCTTCTGATTTTATCACTTCAAAACCGGTGAGTTTTGCCAATAAATCGATTTCGGGAATACTGAAATGTCTCATCGGGTGGCTTTCAAAAAGTTCGCTTGTTTCTCCTGTCTTCAAATCTTTTGCGAGTATGGAATAGCACACCGTTACGATATTTTTACTCGTGTCAATTTTTGGTTCAGCAATGCGAGTAACAGCGATTTCTTTATTCTGTATTTTTTTTATTCTCGGCACCGCTTTTTGTTCATACACGGCGGGCGAATACCAAACATCAAATAAGAAAATACCATTTTTGTTTAGGTGATTATTGGCATTTTTGAATGTTGAAATTAAATCTTTGTTGTCAGTAAGATAACTTACAACATGGAAAAGGGAAACGACCGCGTCGTATTTTTCTTTCAGTTTAAAATTGCTGATATTCGCGACCTTGCATGGTAATCCTCTTTTTTTTGCTTCTTCCACCATGTATTCGCTCTGATCCAGTCCAAAAATTTTAAATCCTTTTTTTTGCAGAAGAACACCGTGCCCGCCGGTACCCGAACCGAATTCCAAAACGGTTTTTGCTTGCGGGGCAAACGTTTTTATCTGTTTGGCAACATAATCCGCCTCAGCTTTATAATTTTTATCGCCATAGAGCAGATTATAATATTTTGAATACAATTGAAAATTTTCTGACATAATAGTGTTTTTAACTTTTAACTTTTAACTTTTAATTTTTAACTTTTTTATTGTCGTATTTTTACTTTTGATTCTTCTACTTCCGGAAACCGTACTTTGTCTTCTGTTTCCATATAGGGACCTTGTTTGACTTCAATTATTTCCGTAGGTTCAAGCATCTTAAAACCGTGACCGCCGGAAATAAGGAGTAGTATGTCGCCTTTTGATAAAATACGGCTTTCAAGATAGGTGTGTTCATTATCGTAAAAATCCACTCGCGCTTTGCCCGACCTGATAAAGAGAGTTTCTTGTGTTTGCAACACTTCTCTTTTGTGAAGATTGTGAAGGTGCGGAGCGATAGTATAACCTTCCGGTCGGTTCATATATCCGAGCTGTTGAGAATAATGGTTTTCCGTGAAAAACGCAATGCCGTTCTGTTTGAAATCAGCGTCGATAATAATTGCAAGGATTTGGTCGTTATGAATTATTTTTTCTAGCATTTTTGTAATATAAAATATTTAGATTGAGATCCCGCATAAATTTCATTAAATGAATTTATTAAGGCAAGATTGTTTTTTTTAATAAAATCAAAAATAAAAGAGTCAGGTGTTATAACAGCAAATTTATGATTAAGATTAAGCCAATTTTTGGCAGCTTCCTCACTAAACATGTCGTCAGATATTACATCAAAAACGATGTAGCCATCTTTTTTGCAAACTCGTACACATTCTTTCAAATAAACATAATTATTAATAATTGGAAGATATACAAACACGGCATGCGCATGTACCAAATCAATCGTATCAGATTTCGTTTGATATAAAGAAATACCATCCGCGTTATGAATAATCAGGTGTTCGATTTTTGTTTTGTATTCAAGCACTAGATATTTGTTCCAATCTTGGTCGGTTTCATATACTTCGTATTTTTGAACAGGAGCTTTTTCTATTGTTTTTTCAAGATACATACCAGTTCCGGTACCTATTTCGCATATATTTTTTGCACCCAAAAACAAATTAAGTGACTCCATTTTATGGATAACCCTATCTCTCTTTCCTATTTTTCGTTTATCTATATTTAAACTTTCTACATAATCACAAACAGAGAGTCCTTTTATTCTAGATTGGCGGGTAATTTCTTCTGCTTTTATATAGTGTTGTACGTTTTTTGTTAATGAATATCCGTATTTTTGCACCGTTTTCTTAAATGTTTTTAAGACAATAGATTTACTTTTTTTTATAAAATAACAACGCAGGTGTTTGTAAGAAAAAAAAGTAGAAATACGCGGTCTGAGTGTTTTTCTATTTTCAGATAGAATTTTTTGTATTTGTTTTATTGTTGCCTCCGTCGCTTTGCCAGGATTATAAAGTAAATAATTTTTTAATTTATCAGTTTGCTTGAGCTGGTCAGTAGTTTTTAAACTGGAATAGATTGCCGATGGTAACTCTTCCGGTTTGTCTACAGTAACACCAAATTCTTTTCCTCCGTTCACGAAAGAAAATTTTTCCCACCCAGTCATATCAATTTCCGGAACATGTTTTTTTAAATATTTGGAATAAAACAGTGGTGTGTTAATAAAAACAACCGGTTTTTGTAATGCCATAAACTCAAAAGATACGCTTGATACGCAAGTAATAAGCACATCAGATGCTTCAAGTACCGGATCTATCTGATTGTTTTTAAATAATCTGAAATTTTCAAATTGTTTTTCTAATTGAGATAATTCAAAAAACCAATTGACTCCACCGTTCGCGTATTCGTTTTCTTGTGGTTGTAAACAGTCAATCGGGAGTTTCGCGATTACGTTAAAAGAAGCATTAGAGCATAGTACTTTTATTATTTCCAAACCGAATTCACGCAAAGAAGCATTTTTATTAAATGCCGGAGCATATAAAACGGTAATTTTGTTTTGAGGTAAACCGAGCTCTTTTAAAACTTCAGATTTCTTCCATTTGCCGTTTATTACATCATCCGATTTTGTGTACCCAATTTCATAAAGAGATAAGTGGGTTGGTTTTTTATTTTTTAGTTGGGTTTTGACGAAGTGTTCAAAAGCTTCTTTTTGCAGTTGTCCGTATAAAAACAATGCGTCAAAATTATCAAGTTTTCCCCCGACGAAGGTTAACCCTTTTGATGGTTGTCCATGAAAAGGGTAGACGCTATAAATATTAGCTATTCCAATAGCTTCGCTTGAAATATATAAACCGAGTTCTTTATCAGTAAAAATATTTCTCTTGATGTCGCTTAATTTAACATGTTCAAAATTATTAACTATTTCCGGAAAAGTTGCAGAGAATTCTTCAAAAGTTTTTTCATTTTCGTGTGCTATTATTATCGGATTTTTTAATTCAGTGTATGATTTTTGAATTATATTTTTCAAGAATTGAAGCTCTCCAACATATAAACCAAACACAACAGCTTTTTTTTGATTGAGCCGAAGTTTTATTTTTAATGCGATTAATTTTATCAGATTTTTATTAATCATCGTTTTTTTTATAAGCCAAACCAACGACGTAAGAAGCTAGTTCCGTATTTGAATCTATTAATATTGAGTTTACTGAATCAGAAACGTCAAGAAGGTAACTAAACTCTGTACAACCGAGAATGATGGCATCGGGTTGATAGATAAGAATGTACTTGTTTATAAAATTTTTAAAATCAGAAATATTTGCAATTCCATTTTTCTTTATATCTTCAATGTGCGACACAATTAAAGATTGATCAACTTCTTCGTGATCTACAAAGATAAAACCTTCTTTTTCCAAAAACGGTTTATATAATTTTTCTGAATAGGTAATGATTCCGCCTAAAACCGCGATCTTTTTACCCGGATTGAGTTTCTTTTTTAGTTGTTTTGATGTTATTTCAATAATGTTTAAAATAGGAACATTTATTTTTTCTTTTACGGGATTAAGGAAGTGCATGGCACTATTGCAAGGAATGGCGATTATGTCTACCGGATAGTTTTCCAGTTTTTTGCAACTTTCTATCATGCTTTTTACGGGGCTCTCTTCTTTATATAAATACGCCCTGCTTCTGCTTGGAATGTGCGGATTATTGTCAATAATAAGATGCAGATGTTCCCAGTCCTTTTTTGCCGGCGAAAGGTGCAGTATTTTTTCAAAAAATGCCAGTGTTGCATATGGACCCATTCCTCCTAAAACTCCGACTGTTAAGTTTGGTTTATATAACTGTTCCATTTTATTTAAAGACTTGGAATTTATGTGTAAAATAACCTATGCCATTTTCATAAAATACTTTTGGTTTTAATAAGTTCGCCAATTCTGTTATTGCATATAACATGTGATATGTGATAAACGGCGTTTTTCTTAAGATATTTAATCTCGGTGGGTAATTCATATAACGAGCTAATTTTCCGACTCTTAAAAATTGGTATGAATTTTGAGAACGAACTTTTTTAAAATTGGCATTTTTAAAAATATCGGTTATTTCACTTTCGGTTCTATAGATTGCAAAATAATCGTTTTTATTGATAAAATTTCTCGATATTTCCAGAGATACCGTTGATCTGTCAATGAATATACCACAGGGCTTTAAAAATTTTTTCAGATGAAAAACGGCATTGCTAAACTCGTCATCTTCCATGTATTGAGTAACTCCTCCAAAATATATAATGTCAAATTTTTGATTCGTATTAAATTCCAAAGTGTGGATATTATAAAAATCGCAATTATTAATGTTCTTGGATTGGCACGATTTTATAGCCGTATCAATTGAAATTTTACTTATATCTATTCCTGTATAATGTGTTAAGTACTTGCTTAATGCAAAAGCCCATCTTCCTGAACCGCAACCGACCTCAAGAAGGTTTGGTTTTTGTTTTTTGCTAAAGAATTTTATAAAATTTCTTTTTTCAAAATAGCTTCTATAGTATCGTTCAATTGCATTTCCACCACCAAAAGCACACACGCCATCAATTTCTGGGTCTTTAATTAAATTATTCCAGTAATTATTTACTTTTACTTTTGATAATTTGGTCATTGGTTTGTAATCTCATTTAAAAAATTTAGCGAAAGAATCGGGGTAAATTTTTTGCAATTTTTTTCCGAAAAAGGTATGGAGTGCTCTGGTGATGGTGTAATTCCTTTTCCGTAAACAAGATAAGGAACAGGGCTTTTTCCGTGTTTTCCATCAATCGAATTCGTTTCGTGGTCTCCACACACAGCTATTCGAAAATTATTTTTATATTTTTTTTCTAATTCATCAAGAGTGGGTCCGATAATGTAACGATCTATATTTTCGATTGCTTTTGTTTTTCCGACATAATTGCGCTGGTGAGCTTCTTCGTCTGTTGCATTAATATGAATCAGCACTAAATCATTATTTTCAAGTTCTTTTTTTGCGTATTCTCCTTTTGCTTTGTAATCAGTATCTATATACCCGGTCGCTCCTGGGATTATCTCGTAATTAATGTTTGCCGCTATGGCAATACCGTGTAAAAAATCAAGAGCTCCAACAAACGTTGCGGTAAGCCCCGTTCGGGATTTAAAAGACGGCCAATCTGGTTTTATTGAAGGACTCCAAACCCAAAGCATATCAGCTTTACACGTATCAGGCAATTCCATTTTTTTGATTTGATTAATTGTGTCAAATAAAAAATGTTGTACATTTTTCATAATTATATCATTAGAATTGGATTTGTTATACGGATATAGATCATTGATATTATTCCAGATATTCATGTGAGGTTCGAAACATTTTATGTTTTTTACGTCACTGTTCGCGTTTCTGATAACGAGTAAGTTTCTGTAACTTTGTCCTGAATATAATTCCCAATTATCAAAAGGTAATTTTATTTGAGATATAATTTTTTTAGCGTCATCATCAGTAATAAGTCCTGCCGTGAAATCTGATATCTTTTTTTTTGAGTCATCCAATGAAATTATGTTGCAACGAAGAACTAAATCAGATGGGTTTAATACAATACCCCTCGCCAAAGCTTCAAACGATGCTCTTCCTGAAGGATAAAATTTTTCTGGTTCGTATCCTAATAATCCCATGATACAGACCATACTTTCTATTGGGAATCCGTCAAAAACAGTATTTATTCTACCGATTTTTCCGTTTGTCGCCATAAAATCAAGGTGCGGGGTAATAGCAACCTCTAAAGGGGTTTTAAAATCAAGATTTGGATTTGGAACATCTCCCAAACCGTCAATAATAACAAGAACCGTTTTCATTTTATTATATAGTAGCATTAAAAATTTTTTCGCACACGAGAAGGTCTTCTGTTGAATCTATTTCGAACCATTTTTTCCCTTGTATATCTATTACCGAGATATCAAGAGTGTTTAAGTTGTCAGCAAATATTAAATCGTAATATAAGTTTGTTTTGTTTTCAGAAATTCCTTTTTCCAAAATATCGATAACCCCGTTTATCGATTCTTTGTTTATTGCAAGAATTCCAGCTGATTTTAGAAATTTATATCCTTTTTGTTCTTTTAATTCCGATTTTTTGTATATTTTTATTTCTTTTACTTTGTTATTTTTGGTTTTTAAGTAACATCCATCCTGTGCGGTAATACTGGAATCTCCAAACCAGTAAATGGATGATGCTGGAATATTCTCTAATGTTTTTTTCTCAAAAAAAACATCACCTTCCAATATCAAAGTATTATCAATGTCGCCCAAGGATTTTAATCCAAGCCATAGACTATACATACTGTTTGTCGTTGCATAATCCTTATTCAAAACATAATGAATATTTAGTGAATTAAATTTATTACCTATTTGTAGTTGAAACACTTCATGCAAATATCCGATAACAACATAAACTTCTCGTGCTCCGATTTTCTCAAGATTTTCGAGAGCGTTAAAAATTATGGGTTCGTCGTTAACTTTTACTAGGGGTTTTGGTAAATTATCAGTTAAAGGAGAAAGCCGGCTACCTTTTCCCGCTGCTAGAATTATTGCTTGTTTATACATTAAATTATTATTTATTTTGCAGAATAAATCGCGATATGTTTAATTTTCTCGCATTTCTGTCCAAAAGCTTGAAAGATATACTTCGTTACCCCCAAATGATTGATTTGGAAAATTGGTAATCTTTCCATTTATTTCGTCCAAAAATATTTCTATTGGTATCGCTCCTTGAATATTGTCGTCAGATACATGTCCTTTGCTTGATATCCATGGGCTAAAAAAATATTTTCCGGGCAAAAAAGCAATTTTTGGTATTAGTATGGAAAATTCATGAATTCCCTCATCTAACGTGCAAGATAAGCCCTCCCAAGTTGATACAAAGTATGATAAGGGCACACCATTGATATTACTTAATTTAATGCCAATTTCGGCATTTGTCATCTTTTTTTTAATCTTTATTTTTAATAACAGAAGAATATCCTCTCCCATTAAAAAAGTTTTTTGTTCCCGGTTGTTTTTTGGATTAAAAACTTTAAGATCTATTATAAAACTATATATTGATTCCCCTGAATGATTTTTAGAATCGGTCAAGTCTTTCGCGGTTTCTTTTTTTGTCCATAATTTTGAATATGTATCTATTACTTTATTTGTTTCTCCAAACATTTTTACTTCTCCTTTTTCAAGCAAGATGGTTTTTGTGCAGAGTTGTTTGATTGCTGACATATTGTGACTCACAAACAAAATTGTTCGACCTTCGGTTTTGGTGACTTCTTCCATTTTTCCGAGACACTTTTTTTGGAATTCGGCGTCACCGACGGCGAGGACTTCATCTACGAGCAAAATATCGGGTTCCATGTGGGCGGCGACGGAGAAGGCGAGCCGAACATACATTCCACTGGAGTAATATTTTACGGGGGTGTCCAGGAATTTTTCTATGCCGGCGAATTCCACGATTGCGTCAAACTTTTCCGCGATTTCTTTTTGGGTCATTCCGATGATCGCGCCGTTTAAGAAAATATTTTCGCGTCCGGTAAGCTCGGGGTGGAAACCGGTGCCGACTTCAAGAAGGGAAGCAACTTTTCCGTGCATAATAATTTCGCCTTCGGTGGGCGGGGTGATGCCGGTGAGGATTTTGAGCAACGTGGATTTGCCGGAACCGTTCGGGCCGATAATTCCTATCACCTCGCCTTTATTGATGGAAGCGTTCACGTCTTTGAGTGCCCAGAATTCCTCTTTAATTTCCTTCCCGATGGTCTTTCTCACTTTTGCTTTCAGATATTTAAGAGGCGAACGAAGCGTATCCATAATCACGTCACGCAGAGCAATATACCCG
>Ga0172379_10008865_pt1 | contig 12547 bp, 10 predicted proteins | sample GrowelOW334metaG_FD_119756 | JGI IMG/M metagenome (GOLD analysis project Ga0172379, IMG submission 119756) | Groundwater microbial communities from an aquifer near a municipal landfill in Southern Ontario, Canada - Groundwater well OW334 metaG | ecosystem: Environmental > Aquatic > Deep... | reverse complement strand
TCGCTCGTCTCATCGTCTGATTATCTTATCGTCGAAGCCGATGAATATCAGAACAAACTGCAATATTTCCAGCCGAAAGGCGTTTTGCTCAATAATATCGATTATGACCATCCTGATTTTTTCCCTACGCCCGACGATTACAAAAACGTATTCATCGAATTCATAAAAAAGATCCCGGCGAGCGGTTTTTTGGTCGCTAATTTTGACGATCCCTACATCCGCCGTACGGCTGACGTGAATTGCCGGGGCAAAGTTTTGAGTTACGCGATCAATGAAGCGGCGAATTATGTCGCTTATGATCTTAAAAGCTTCAATGGCGAGCAATATTTTAAGGTGAAGATGGCCGCGCAGCAGGATGAGTCGGTCGAAGAAATATCACTCGGTGATTTCAATATCAAACTCGCGGGCGCTCATAACGTTTCGAACGCCTTAGCAGTCATTGCAGCAGCTATAGAGCTTGAAGTGCCGTTGACCCGAATCAGGATAGCGCTCTCGGAATTCAGCGGGACGGCGAGAAGGCTGGAAAAACTCGGTGAATATAACGGCGCGATAATTTATGACGATTACGCGCACCACCCGTCGGAGATACAAGCGACATTAAAAGGTTTGCGTCAGATGTATCCCGATCACCATCAATACCGTGCGGGCCGATGTTATCCGACGGATAATCGACTGATCGTGGTCTTCCACCCCCATACCTTTACGCGGACCAAAGCGCTGCTTGATGATTTTGCACTCAGTTTCGATCTCGCCGATCAGGTGATCGTGCTCGATATATATGGCAGTGCTCGCGAGGTACAAGGCGGAGTCCATTCGAAGGACTTGATTGAAAAATTAGTCGAACATAATCGCGAACGCGCCGATGATTGCGGGCAAGAAATCACCTATGTGCCGACACTCGACGAAGCGGAAAAATATCTGCGAGATCATTTGAAGCGAGGAGATGTTGTCTTGCTGATGGGCGCGGGCGATGTTTTCCGCGTCGGTCAGAATTTGTTGAAATGATTTTCTGCCATTTATTTAAGTTAGAGCTGTAACGTTTGGCTAATTTTTGCGTATATATGAATGATGGGGGTTGTCATCTCCGTATCGAGGCTCCCGTTTTTTGTGTTTATGAGCAATATGCAAACATCCATAAAAACTGAATATAGCTTAAAATACTTCTGGCCGCGACTTTGGAGTCTTTTAGCGCCCTCACAGAAACAGATCAAGATACTGTTCGGCTTGATAATGCTTTTAGAACTGTCCAAATTCATCTGGCCATTTATTCTTAAGAACATTATCGACCTCATAACAAATTTTCAGCCTAGTGACGTAAAAAAACTCATATATCTTCTGCTAGCCGCATTTGCCGCGAACCAGGCGGTCTCGATAATCGCTTATTTTTTTGACCGCAAGATATTCCAGATCATTGCTGAAGTGGAGCGCTACTTACCGGTCGAGGCGCATCGAAAAATGATGTTGATGGGCTTGTCCTATCACGAAAAAGAGAATACCGGCAATAAGATTTCGAAAATCATCCGCGGGGTCGACAAGGTAGTCAATCTGCTGGGTAATTTTTTCTGGGAAGTCGCCCCGACCTGCGTCCAGATCGTCTTTACCGCGACCGTTTTGTTCATCGTCGATTGGCGGTTCGGCCTGATTTTCTGTTTTTTCGCGCCGCTGTTCGCGCTGGCGACACTCAAGCTCAACCGTGATCTTTTCCCGCACCGCCGCCTGCGGCACCATAAGTACGATGAATCGAGCGGTCTGATGGCGCAATCGATCATTAATATCAATACCGTCAAGTCGTTCGTCCAGGAAAAACGGGAAACTGCCGATTTCGCCGGTATCAGGGGCAAGATCCGCGATATTTTTACCTTTGAATTTTTGAAGCAGCTCAAATTTAATCTCGGCCGTAATTTTATCATCGATTCCGGTCGTATTTTTATGCTGCTTTTTGGTGTTTTCCTGGTGACGAAGCAACAGATCACGGTCGGTACGTTGGTCTTCGTCTTCACAATTTCAGAAAAAGCGCTGTTTTCTCTATACCGCGTGTCGCGCCTGTATGATCGCATCATGGAATCGAGCGAACCGGTCGATGGCTTGAGCGAACTGAAGGATGCGAGCCCTGAAATAATCAACACCGGCCGGCTCAAGCCCGATAAGATCACTGGCGCGATCGAATTCAGAGGAGTCAATTATGCCTATGATGAAAATAAAGTTAAAGCACTGGATGATGTAAGCCTGAAGATCAATTCTGACTGCGTCACGGCGCTGGTCGGACCTTCCGGCGGCGGCAAAACGACCCTGGCGCGGATGATCTACCGCCATTACGATCCGCAAAAAGGTTGCGTGAAGCTTGACGATAATGATCTGAAGGAATACGATCTGCACACTTTTCGCCGCTTTATATCGATTGTGCCTCAAGAGGTGGAAATTTTTAACGCCAGCGTCCGCGACAATATCGCCTATGCCAAGCCGTCAGCGACGAGAGATGAAGTCGAAGCCGCGGCCCGCATCGCCAACGCTGATGAATTCATCAACTACCTGCCGAAAAAATTCGAGACGCTTGTCGGCGAACGCGGCGTCAGGCTGTCCGGCGGCCAGCGACAGCGCGTCGGCATCGCCCGGGCGATTTTGGCCAATCCGCGCATCCTGATTTTTGACGAAGCGACATCAAACCTTGACTCATATAGTGAAAAACTGATCCAGGAGGCGATCGAGAAAGTCCGCAAAGGCCGGACGATGATCATCATCGCGCATCGTCTTTCTACCATCAAGCGCGCCGACAAGATCGTAGTGCTTGAGGGCGGCCGCGTAGTAGAGCAGGGCAGCCACTTCGAACTCTCTCAGAATTCAGGCGGCCTCTACGCCAAATTGCTCAAATTGCAGCAGTTGGGAGACGTAGTATAATGAACATATTATGGAAAGCGAAAACCTTTTTAAAAATCGACGGGATAAAGCGCTGAAAGACCTTTGGCAGGATGCTAAATACGGCGAACTTATTTCCCGCACCTTAGCCGACTACGAACATCTATTGCGGGCGAATTCAGGTGGGCAATTTCCGCAAGATGAATTTAACGCCAGGCTTAAAAGCGGCAAGGTTTTGGATGTCGGCTGCGGTTGGGGAGGGTTTGTCGATGACTGCAGAAAAAACGGCGTGGATGCTTACGGCGTGGATATAGCGCTAGCGGATAAAACAAACAGGAGTTTTGCGGATAAAGGAGCGGTTGGCAGTGTGGTTGCCGCGGACGCGGTTGGCTTGCCGTTCAAAGATGGCGAATTCCATACGATCATTAATACCGCCGGTGCGTTTTCATATGCTCATAGCGCCGAAGATCTAAAAAGCTACATCCATGAACAACTGCGTCTGCTTCACCGGGGCGGAAAGATCATCATCAATCCGATCGAGATCAAGGATGATAAATTTTTCCCCATGAATTTTGTCGATCAATTCAAGAACGAGGCCGAAGCGAGCATTTCAGGTGGCGCGATCAACGAGCTTAATGACAGTTTTTTTGAAGAAATAAAAAACCTGGAAAATTCCGGGACAATCACCGCGGAAATTTACGACAATGACGAACCGACGGATCACCGGAGCTTGGGGCGACAAGTACAATTCGGGGTTTTGGTGATTGAGAAGCGCTAAGTTTTTATCAGAACGGACCGGAATCCACTTTTTTAGAGTGGATTTTTTTGTTCTTTTTTGCTAAGATAAGGAATATGACAAATAATAAATGGATAAAAATCGCGACGCGTAATTTGCCGTTTTTGCGGATGGTGATGATTTACCAGAGTTTCGCGCGTTCTAAAAAAATAATCGGCTGGCCCTACGGCGACTCGCTCACCACTTTTGATCGCGGCATCATCAATCTCTATCGCCGGAAAAGCGATCTGGAAAAGTATCTGGCGTATTTTTTGAAGCTGAAAGATAAACCAAAATTTTTAAAACAGATCGAAAAGCGAATTATGTCTTTTAAAATCGGCGGGGACAAGGCGTTCGGGGCGCTTTATGGTCAGTTTTTGGAGTTTTGGCCGCTCGCTAATCTGCCGCTCGCGCTCGACAACGCGCTAAGGATTTTAAAATACAAAAAAACTTTGGCAAAACATAAACTGCAGCTGGTGAGATTAAGACGCTTAAGCACGGGCAAGATGGTGCGTTTGGAAAAATTGATCGATCGCTCGGTCAGATCATCCCGGTTGTACGCGATGCCGGACGAAATCTTAAAAAATAAAGTAGACCAGGAGAAATTAAAAAAGAGGAAAAGAGCGGTATTGATCCTCGAAAAGAATAAAGTAAAGATCGTTACCGGCGGCCGCGCGGCGACTTGGTTCAAGATTTTTACCGAGGTGATCGAGGCGCCGACCGTGGCTATCACGGGTCGAAGCGCCTATCCCGGAAAAATAAAAGGCAGAGTCAGAATGGTGATATATAAAAAGGATTTAGAAAAGATAAAAAAAGGCGATATTCTGGTCACACCCATGACCGAACCCGACTTCTTGGCATATTTAAAAAAAGCGGCCGCTATAATAACCGATGAAGGCGGCATCACCTCGCACGCCGCCATCGTTGCCAGGGAACTCAAGAAACCATGTATCGTCGGCACGAAAAACGCGACGAAGATTTTGAAGAATGGGCAAATCATTGAAGTTGATGCCAACAAGGGAATAGTGCGTGAAGTAAAATAAACAGTTTATTGGTGGAGGCTTGTCCCGTAGCTAACGAGCGTCAGCGAGTTATGGTATCGGGATGGATGCGAAGAACGGAATTGTAAATATCATCAAAAAAAGCTAGGATATGATGATGAAAGGAATCGTTATAAAAGGAAAGCAGAGGGGTAGAATATTAGGTTTTCCTACGGCTAATATTAGCTATGAAAATGGTATTGCTAGCGGTGTGTATGCTGGCAAGGTTTATTTCGAAGGTAATGAATATCGAGCCGCCATCTTTTATGGTAACGACAAAAAGATAATGGAGGCGCATCTCCTGGATTTTTCCGGTGATCTGTATGGCCAAGAGATCGAGATCGAAGTCGGCAAAAAAATTCGCGAGGTTATGAAGTTTGAAAATGAGGAGGAATTAAAGAATCAAATAATTAAAGACATAGTTTATATAAATAAATTAACCAATTAGTGAGCTATAAGTGTGAATTTCATTAGAAATTAGAAATTGGGAATTAGAAATTTATATCAATATGTTCACCGGTATCATAAAAAAATTATCGACGGTTGAAAAAGTCGCGCGCAAGAACGGCAGTCTTTTTGTGTCTGTTAATATTCCGAAAAATTGGAAAATCTGGGAAGGGGAGAGCATCTCGATCAACGGCGTCTGCTCCACTGTGCGGAAGTTTGGTAAGAAAAATTTCGAGGTGGAGTATATGCCGGAAACAATCAAGAAGACGACCGTCGGCAATTTTAAAAAAGGCACGTCGGTGAATTTAGAGAAAAGCCTCAAGATGAGCGATCTCCTGGACGGGCATCTGGTCCAGGGGCATGTGGATACGAGAGGGGCGGTTTTAGAAGTCCGTAAAGTCAAAAAGTCAAAAGTCCTTAAGGTTCGGGCGCCGAAGCAGTTTATGAAGTTAATTGCGGAAAAAGGCTCGATCGCTGTGGATGGCATTAGTCTTACAGTGGTGGACGCCGGCGCGGATTGGTTTACGGTTTCGCTCGTGAGCTACACGCTCGATAACACAAATTTAGGTGTGATCAAGGTTGGCGAGGCAGTAAATATCGAGACGGACGTAATCGCGAAATATGTGGAAAAATTATTAAGACGTTAAACCGTATGAACAGAAGTAAAAAAGAAAAAAATAATATAATTGATGGCGCTAAGTATAAAATTGCCGTAGTCGTCTCGAAATTCAATTCAGACATCACTGGCGGCATGCTTAAGGGCGCGCTTGATGTACTCAAAAAAAATAATGTGAAAGACAGTAACATCAAGGTCATCTGGGTGCCGGGATCGCTTGAAATTCCTTTAACTTGCCTCAGGCTCGCGCGGACAAAAAAATATGACGGGCTGATAGCGCTCGGCTCGGTGATCAAGGGCGGCACCGATCATTATTATTACGTGGCCGGCGAATCGATCCGAGGCGTGATGGAAGTTATGCTACAAACCGGCCTGCCGATCGGCATGGGTATCATCACGACGAATAATTTGAAACAGGCTAAAGAGCGTTCAGGCAAAAAAAATAACAAGGGCGCCGAAGCGGCACAGGCGGTTTTGGAGATGATGTAGCCAAAATGAATTTTATAATTTTAAATTTTATATTGTCATTTTGATTTTTGCATTTTTAATTTTGATTTAATGGCTTTTAAAACAATTTAAAATTGTGTCAATTGAAAAAAAAATTCAAAATGGAGTTCCATTGGCTCCTCTGACCACTTTCAAGATCGGCGGGCCGGCTAAGTTTTTTGTCGAAGCTGAAACTAGCAATGATATCGTCGAGGCTATACGCTGGGCGGCGCAGAATAATGAAAAGTATTTTATCCTGGGCGGCGGATCTAATCTCCTGGTGAGCGACAAAGGTTATGACGGTCTGGTCATAAAGAATAATTGTGATCACATCCGTGCGGATAATGACGATATTTACGCCGAAGCCGGCGCGCCGTTGGCCAAGCTGGTACAGGCGGCGAGCCAGCATGCCTTATCTGGCCTGGAATGGGCGGCCGGCATCCCCGGTACGGTCGGCGGAGCGATACGAGGTAATGCCGGAGCTTTCGGTTCTTCTATGCAATCAGTCATCGGATCAGTCGACGCTCTTGATCCTCTGAAGTTTGAAACTTTAAAATTAGATTTTGACGGCTGCAAGTTTTCTTATCGCCATAGCATATTCAAAGAATCAGGACTGATCGTACTGGGTGCAGCGATAAGATTGCATCATGACTCTCAAGAAAAAATCGCTAAAAAATGTGCCGAATTTATCAGCTATCGCGCTGATTCTCAGCCTAAAGAACCGAGCGCTGGCAGTATTTTCAAAAATATTTCGGTGGATGATCTGGCAGAAAAACAGCCGGCAGCCGTCGATCAGGCGGAAAAAGATGGTATAATACGCAATGGAAAGATTGCGGCCGGCTGGCTGATCGGCAGGGAAGGTTTTAAAGGTAAAAACGTCGGCGGAGCGCAGATAAGCCAGGAACATGCTAATTTCATAATTAATACGGGTGGAGCTACTGCCGAGGATGTCCTGGTATTAATCAGCTTAGTTAAGCAAAAAATCAGGGTGAAATATGGCGTTCAGCTCCAAGAAGAAATAAGATTTCTCGATAACTAGATTGGTGGATTATTTCTCAGAAGGACCGCGTACACCGCGGCCTTTTTTTATTTGCTTACCCCCTTGACTTTGCCAGAAGTTTATGCTATATTATTTAAACTAAAAAAGATTTATAATAAATCGTCAACATTGACAGATATCGGATTAATCGTTTAAAAAAATCATAAATATTAATTTCAGCTTGTCAAAAAGGGGTTAAAAATATGTCAGATAACACGAACTTCAATCAAAACGAGGAAAAGAAATCCATACTAGACCAGATCATGACCAATCATCAGGCCGAACAGGTGGCCAGTCTTGACGCGGTCGAGCTTATCTCCGATCTGTTCGGAGAATTGAATGAACGCGAAAGAGATATCCTGATCAGACGTTTCGGTCTTCATGGGAAAGAGAAAGAGACTCTGGAAAACATCGGGCAGGTGCATAAGCTCACCAGAGAACGCATACGGCAGATCGAAACTTCAGCGGTGAAAAAATTGCGGCAACTCAAGAATCTTGAGAATTACATCGCCGGTCTGAAAAAAGTCATAGTTCAATTGATGGAAGAGCATGGCGGTCTGATGGAGCGTGAATATCTTTTGAATAACCTGGTCAATTTTTCCGTGACCAACGCGCGAGGCGGCGAGCAGGAAAAGACGACCCATAAGAACCATCTTGATTTTCTGATTTCGCGTCTGTTGCATGACCACTTCGAAGAAGTGATGAATTCGAAGCTTTTTTCGGACTTTTATAAATTGAAACATCAGACGATCGATCATGTCGAGGAATTGACCGAGGAACTTCTCACGGCAATCAAGAAAATCGATAAGATATATAAGACGGAAGATATGATCAAGCTGATTTCAGAACTCGACAGCTTCAAAAAAAATCAGGAGAAGATGGAAACGCCGAATAATCTCGATATTGCGAACGTTCTCAAGAATGATTTTTTCGAGGAAAATATCGACCTGGTGAACGCAAATAAGGCGACCTATTCCATCTTGCAGGCGGCGAAGGCGATCAAACAGAACAAATTCGGACATTGGGGACTTGATGAATGGCGCGAAATCAATCCTAAGACCATCAACGACAAGATCTATCTCGTGCTGAAGAATAACGGCAAGGCCATGCACTTCGTCTCGATCACCGACAAGATCAACGAGATCGGCTTCGACGATAAGAAAGCAAATGCCGCAACCGTCCATAACGAATTGATCCTTGATCCCAAATATGTGCTGGTCGGACGCGGCATCTATAGCTTGAAAGAATGGGGTTATAAGAATGGTACTGTCGCCGATGTGATAGAAGATGTCTTGAAAAATTCTGGCATGGCGCTGACGCGAGATGAAATTATCAACAAGGTGCTTGAACAGCGGCAGGTAAAAAAAGCGACTATCATATTGGCGTTGATGAACCGAGAAAAGTTTAACAAGACCAACGGCAAATACCAGCTGAAATAGGTTAGCTATAAGGACTTGAAAGATAACAGAAAAGGGATAAATCGAATATCGGATTTAATCCTTTTTTGTTTGGAAAAAATTTAAAAAAATGGTACAATATACGCAGTCTCGCAAGGCATTTTTTTGAGTTTTAAGGCGGCCTGACGCCCGCTTGCTAAATTATGGAAATAATCGTAGACTTCAGTTCGTTCAATGATTTTTTAGCATTGCCGCCGGCATTGATGATGTGGCGGATGTTTTGGACTATCGGCTGGTTGCCGACGGCCATAGTTTTTCTTTGGGCGATGTTTCAGGCCTGGATGCTTTATATCCAGCAAAAGTGGGGAGCAAAACAGAAATTCGTCCTTTTGGCGATCGATATTCCAAGGGGAAATGCTCAATCGCCCAAGGCGGTCGAAAATATGTTCGCCTACTTGGCCGGAGCGCATAGTTCGCCTACCTTGATTGAGAAATATTGGGAGGGAAAATTTCAGGTGCCCTTCAGTTTCGAAATTGTCAGTATCGACGGCTATACCCAATTTCTGGTCCATACGCCTGAAAAATACCGCGATCTGCTGGAATCAGGTATCTATGGTCAATATCCGGACGCTGAAATTATCGAGGTTGACGATTATACTAAGAATGTGCCGACTATCTATCCGAACGATGAATTGGACGTATTCGGGGCCGAATATATTTTACGCCGCAACTCAGCCTATCCGATCAAGACATACAAAGAATTCGAGCACATTTTTGGCGAGCCGGAAACGACATTTCGCGATCCGATGGCTGCGCTGATGGATCTCTGCTCAAGTCTCAAGCATGGCGAGCAATTATGGTATCAGTTGCTCGTTTATCCGATCGGTTTTGACTGGCCGAGCGTCGGTGAGAGGGAAATAAGCAAAGTGATCGGCGAAAAAGTAAAGGTCAAGGACAATATTTTTGATAAGATTCTCGGCTGGATACTGGATATAGTCGGGGAATTTACCGGTATATTTCTCATATCCGCGCCCGAAGAAAAGAAGGAAGAACCGCCGTTTAAAATGATGAATCTAAAGCCCGAACAGAAACGTCGCGTCGAAATGATCCAGGAAAAAGTCGGCAAACTCGGCTTGGAATTCAAGATCAGGGTTGTGTACGTGTCGAAAAAAGAGGTGATGAATAAGTATAAGGTTTTTAGCGGCGTTACCGGCTTTATGAAACAGTTCGCCTGGAACGATCTGAATAATTTGAAGCCGGACATGGACATAACCGGCACCAAACCTGAGTATTTCTTCAAGAATTACAGAGCCACCATCAGAAAGATCAAGCTGGTCGCGCATTATAAGAACCGATCGCGAAAGGGCAGAAATCCGGGAATCATGAATGTGGAAGAGCTGGCTTCGATCTGGCATTTCCCGATAGAAAGCGTGGTCAAAGCCCCGCTCATCCAGAAAGCGCCCGGCCGCAAAGCCGTACCGCCGACCTCCTTGCCGATTAGCGAAGAAGTCGGCAGGGTAATGATCGATGAGTCTATCTTCGGCCCGGCGCCGAAATCGGCGGATGCGAGTCCGTTCGCGAGCGAACCGAAACCGCCGGTGGCGATCGAAAAGATCATGCCGCCGCCGAATCTGCCGATCGTCTAATCTAATGCGAATCTGCCACCGCCGTTGGCGGGGTCCCGCCTTCTTTGATAAGATTTAGGTGGCGGGACGAATGTATGCGAATGCCGCGAATGGAAAAAAGTATAAAAAGCTTGATAAAAAAAATTTGAAGAATTCGAATTAATTCGTCCCGCCACCGAAACTTAATAACTGACGGCGGGATCCCGCCACAGGCGGTGATGGATTCGAATTAACATGTGATAAATTATTCAAAATAACAGTACGCTAAGATTGGCGGTATGGATGAAAAAAATAACAATAATCAAATAACTGTCTTCGGCCAGACGACGTTCCGCAACGGAATGACTAAGTTCGGCATCAAGACCGATGACCGCCGCCGGCATATGTATTTCATCGGTAAGACCGGCATGGGCAAATCGACCATACTCGAAAATATGATAGTGCAGGATATCCGCGCCGGCCGCGGCGTTGCTGTCGTCGATCCGCATGGCGATCTGGCCGAAAAGATCATCGAATACATCCCGAACGACCGGATAAATGACGTGATATATTTCAATCCGGCCGACATGGAATATCCTTTCGCCTTCAACGTGGTCGAGCAGGTCGAGCCGCACTTGCGGCACCTGGTCGCGTCAGGCCTGATCGGTGTCTTTCAGAAGCTATGGGCCGATTCCTGGGGTCCGCGGCTCGAATATATCTTGCGCAATACCATACTCGCCATTCTCGACTACCCGGGTTCGACGCTCTTAGGCGTAACCAGGATGCTTTCCGACAAAAAATTCCGCAAGAAAGTCATAGAAAAGATCCAAGATCCAGTCGTCAAGGCGTTCTGGGTGAATGAATTTTCCAGTTATGCCGATAAATTTGCCTCTGAGGCCGTGTCGCCTATCCAGAACAAAGTCGGGCAATTCTTGTCGAGCTCGCTCATCAGAAATATCGTCGGCCAGGTAAAATCGACGATCAACATCAGGGAGGTGATGGACAATAAGAAGATACTCATCCTTAATCTTAGCAAAGGTCGGATCGGCGAAGATAACTCGGCTCTGCTCGGTGCGATGATGATCACTAAGATCCAGCTGGCGGCGATGAGCCGCGTGGAGATTCCGGAGCGGGATCGGCAAGACTTTTATCTGTACATTGACGAATTTCAGAACTTTACGACCGAGAGTTTCGCGAATATTTTGTCGGAAGCGCGCAAGTACCGCTTGAATCTGATCATGGCGCACCAATATATCGAACAATTGGGCGAGGTCGTCCAACCGGCGATCTTCGGCAATGTCGGCACCATGATCGTCTTCCGGGTCGGCGCGGCGGACGCCGAGGAGCTGGTCAAGGAATTCACGCCGGTCTTCACCGAGGAAGATATCGTCAATCTGCCGAAGTATGATTTCTACATCAAATTGATGATCGATGGCATCGCCTCGAGTCCTTTTTCCGGCCGTGGTCTGCCGCCGCTGACGGAGGAGGAAAAAACTGACAACACCGATAAGGTCGTCAGAGTATCGCGTGAGCGATATGCCAAACAGCGCGAAATCGTTGAAGAAAAGATCATGCGCTGGCATACTGATGATCTTGATCGGGAAGAAAAAACGGCCGAAAGACCGATGAATCAGCCTCAAGCGGCGTCGCGGCCGCCTCAGCCGCCGGCAAAAAAGCCGGAGGAGCCGAAACGATCAGATCGCCCACAACCCGGTTTTATAAACGACCGGCCCAAACTGGCGCAAAAGCCCAGGACGGAATCGCGGCCCCTCGACTCGATCAATAAGTATGAATCTATCTGTTCGCGTTGCGGCAAAAAAACCTATACGTCTTTCAAGCCGGATAATTTGCGGCCTATCTACTGCAAGGACTGTCTGAACATACTTCGCCAGCAAAAAAATACGGAAATCGAAGAAAGGAAAAAAGCCAAGATTGCCGAACTTAGAAAGATTAGCGAGGACGACGGCGGGCGTCCCGGGGTCGGCCTGAAAGATCTGATCGATCGGGGCAAAATCCTCGGTAAGATTGAAGAGCGCCCGAGCAATGCCGGGGCGGCTGCTGCGCCTGAGCGTATAGCCAAGCCGGCGGAGAATGAGATCAAAGAGAATCAGGACATCATATTCGATTAATCAACAGGGTCTAGCACTAATCCGTCAATGTATCGACAAGGTATGAGTTTCATCCAAGGCGGTTCGCATTATAGCGTCGATAATTTTTTCCAGAAAGACTGGTGGTTTTATAATATCCGGATAAACGATTATCAGCTGATGACGGTATTTTGGAATCTTCT
>Ga0172379_10008864_pt1 | contig 12547 bp, 11 predicted proteins | sample GrowelOW334metaG_FD_119756 | JGI IMG/M metagenome (GOLD analysis project Ga0172379, IMG submission 119756) | Groundwater microbial communities from an aquifer near a municipal landfill in Southern Ontario, Canada - Groundwater well OW334 metaG | ecosystem: Environmental > Aquatic > Deep... | reverse complement strand
TGGGAAATTGTCGATGAAATTCTATTGATGTCCGGCTATCGCTCGCCCGCAAGTTCTCCCGATAAGTCGCCCTTGCTCGATACGCACATGCGATGGTCAATCGATACGGTGCTCGGAAGCGGACGCGATTGGAATGTACAGGGGGACAAACTCATTTGCCGCGGATATTTGTCATCGGTTGAAGAAGGAGCGAAGGCAGAAACAAAAATTCGCGAAGGGCACGTTGATAGCGTCTCGCTCGGCTATTCCGTCGATCAAGCGGTGTGGATTGAAGATGGGACGACCGCCGTAGTGAACGGACGTCAATTCACCGGTCCCGTAAAAGTGGCAACGCAATGGACACGGCGTGAACTCTCGCTGGTGCCAATTGGCGCGGATGATTTTGGGAAGATTCGTTCCATGCGCGCCGCACAGCTTGGTTTACCAGAAACAGCAGACGATCAACAGATTCGAAGTATGATTCAAAAAATAAATAACAAACCAACATCACAATCAAGAAAGGAGTCTTCAATGACCCTCGAAGATCTGCAAGTAAAAGTAACAGAGATGGACGGACGTATTGCAGTGTCCGAAAAAGCACTCACAGAGTCGCGCCAGGAAGCAACGACCGCAAAGGCGGAGCTTGAAGCGGCAAAGCTCGAATCAACAAACGTTAGAGAGATCGTGGCAACGGTTGCATTATATCCAAACCGCGCCGATATCGTAACGGCAGGCGATAAAGCAATTACAGAAAAACGCTCCGCGCTCGAATTCCAGCGCGAAGTAATGAAACTCATCGGCAGCAATCCCACACCGGCGCCGAACAGTGATGAAAGTCGCGGCAACATCATCATGCTCGGCGATGTAAAGAAACCGTGGGAAGTCCGTACGGCAAAATATTTACGGTCGCTCGTGCTCGAAGCAAAAGGCAACACCGAAGAAGCTCGCACCATTCGTACGGAATTGCAGAAGATGTATAAAGAACTCCCCGAACAGCAGAAGAACGACGAACTCCGCGAGGCGATGGATCTCATTACACACGCGCCAATCACGCCAAAGCAGCAAAAACGTGTGATGTCATCGCTCAACGGCGGTGCAGGCGGTTTCGCGGTAAATCCAGCGCCGTTATTTGCAGAAATTTTTGTACTCGTTGAGCAATACGGTGCAGCACGTCGGTATTTCCGACAGGTTTCAATGCTTACCGATTCGTTGAAACTTTCTTCTGTAGCAACAAAAGTTATAGCGTATTGGACATTGCAAAACGGACGCATCAAAGCATCCGATCTCGGACTCTCACAAGACACGCTCTCAACAGCAAAGCTTGCCGGTATCACCGTATGGACAAGCGAGCTCGACGAAGACCAGGCAATTCAATTATTGCCGATTATCATCGATGCGTTTGCAGAATCCATAGCGCACGAGGAAGACAAAGCAGCGTTCTTCGGTGATGGCACTGCAACCTACGGAAGTCAAACCGGATGGTTGAACGATGTCGGAACGGTAGTGAATATGGTCGCGGGGAAAACGGCATTCGGTGATGTATCGCTCGATGATTTCAAATCGCTCCGCGATGCAGTGAAAAAATCGCATCGTCAGGGCGCGCTCTTCTTTATGGGTGCGGAACTTGTATCAATCCTTGAAGGAAAGAAAAATCTGCAGTTGGATTATCAATTCCGTTCACCTACCGGAACACTGCCCGCAATGTTGTGGGGGTATCCAATTGCTGATATCGACGGTATCGCAGCGTTCGACGATCTCGTATCGGCAGCAGGCACACGGTTCGCCATCTTTGGAAATCCGAAGAATCGTTTGTTCGGATCGCGCCGCGAAAAAGAAATCACCGTCGCAACAGAAGCGGTCATTCAGGCAGACGATGGATCGATTGCAGTCAATTTGTTCCAGCAGGATGCAAAAGCATTACGCATCACGGAACGAATTGGATTCAAAGGAATCAATCAAGCCGCGTCGGCATGTTTGAAAACAGCTGTAGCATAAAGAAGGATCTATAATTCACGAAATCAAAAAAACAATCAGTCCCGATAATAAAAATCGGGACTGAGCATTACGGAAAAATCATCATGGCAAAGTCAGTAAAATTAAAAGTAACACACATTTTCAGAGGAGCGGGTGATAAAGGCACCGATCTAAAATTTGTTGCAGGTCAAACCTACGACGAAGATCTCCTCAAAAAAAACAAGATCGACAAAAACGATTATGTCGAGGACACCGAAGAAAAAAAGTAACAAACCGGCAGATGCAATTAACGCCGGATCAAATATTAAACCACGACAAATATAAATCATCCTGAACAATTCGCCTCTGGCGGAAAGTGGAAGGATAGAAAGGAAACTATGAAAATAAAACATGCAGCATCATTATTCTTCATAATGATAATCGCGTTGATCGGCGTTGTTCCGCCGATGCAAGCGCAGGATTTTCAAAATCCAAATGATTATCCAGGATATTATCTAATCTCGCCGTTTGCAGCAAAAGCATACTCCCGCAGTTTTGTTGACACATCAATTGCCTACAAACTCGGCGGTGTTGAAATGGCTTCCGTCACAATCAGTTATACCGATACGATGAAAGCGGATTTTTATCTCGACTACAAATTACGAGGCGCGTCAACCTGGACTCAGGCATACGCCGATAGTATCATTGCCGTCGCCGCCGGAAGATCGGAGATAGTATTTCGAAAGCCCGGGACCGATAGAATAGGCGGCATTGACCGCACGGTACGATACCGATTATCACAACGCACCACATCAAACTTTGATACGTCGGCAACACATTCCGACATTATCAATTGGAAACCGTAAAAAAATATGCCAATCGATCTCGTCACACCGTTATTCAGCAACAATCCATTTAAGGAGCAGGGCACATTCACACCCCCTGCCCCCGGTGTGGCAAAACCGATTGATGTTATCTTCGAAAAAACAGAATCCATCATGGCGGCCGGAATAAAAATTCAAAATGCCGATACCACGGCAATCGTAAAAACAGCCGATGTCGGAGATCCGGTGCCAAGCGGATCAACGCTCACAGTAAGAGCAATCGTGTATAAAATCATCAAAGGATTCGATGATTCAACCGGTGTAACAACAGTGCAGCTCAGCAAAAACTAATGTCATTCTCAGCGAAGCGAAGAATCTATGTCAACAATCCGAACCACACAAATTATCGAAGCATTGCAAAGCCGCTTAATCGCAAAGTTGACCGGCGCGGACGGTTACTATACCAACGTGAATGGCCGCGTGTACATCCGAAAGCTCAATCCGTTAAATCCGTTTACCGATCTCCCCGCGGTTAATATTCATTACCTGCCGATGCAGGTCGATGGAGAAGGAGCGGCGGGACCGAAAAACATCTGGAATCGATCGCTCATTATTACGGTGCAATGCTGTCTCAAAGATTCATCGCTCTACGATGATGCCGATAAATTTGTCGAAGATATTTTCAAAGCCGTCGGCGAAGATGAAACATTCGGCGGGCTGGCATTAATGACCAATCCATACGTCGATCAAAAAGGCGGAGTAAAAGAAGCCGAAGAATATCTCGAATCGGAAATATCCGTGATTGACGTTCCTCTAAAAACTAATTATAGGACGAATAAATACAGTGAAAACATTACCTAACGAGCAAACGCCGGTAGAACAATCAACCGTGGTGTCGCCGGAAACGCCAAAGCAGCCGCAATTCATCACGCAAACAAACCGGCATCCGGAGCAAGGAATGCTTGTTCACCGTGATGAAGCGACAAAGAAACTTGTCGATGCGGAAACGAAAACTGAAATCATCGAAAAGAAGAAGGAGAAGTAAACCATGTATCCATCAAAGCTCGAAGTTATCGGAATAAAATCCGAGATCAACCAAAACATAACCGTCGTACCGGGGGCAACGGATTTTTTTCTCGCGGAAGATGTGCAGGTAAAAGTCGTGCAGCAATTCATCCCGCGTGAATTCAAACATTTGTCGCTCGATAAGCTCGCGCATATTCTCGGCAGCGTCTATGTAGATGTAACATTCAAAATGCAGTTAATGGCAAGCGGTGTAAAAGCAACGGCGTACGCTCCGCTCTCAACGGCATTGCAGGCGTCAAAAATGAGCGAAACGATTGTTCCGGTAACAAGCATAACGTATGCACCAATCAGCGCACAGGTGAGCACCAACTTTTTTACAATCGGAAAATCGGCAACCATCGAAGTCTATGAAGGCGCAACACTCACACAAACCGGCGTGAAAAAAATCATCAAAGGATGCGTCGCATCAGGCGGTCCGAAGATCACGCTCGAAGTGGACAAATATCCGATGATAGAATTTTCGTTCCGTGGACTCTACACCGCATGGACAGATGCCGTTGCACCGGCGGTAACGTATCTCGCAGTCAATCCGCCGAAAGTGGAGAATCTGAATTTATCCGCGCAAGGGTTTGCGGCAATCTTCACGAAACTTGAAATAGATCTTGGCTGCGTAGCAACAATGCGCAAGAATGCTAATTCGGTAGATGGTGTAAAAGGATTTGCCACGCTCGACTGGAATCCGAAAGGCTCATTCGATCCCGAAGGAGAATTGATGGCGACGGAAAATTTCATTGCAAAGATGCGGTCCGGTGTAGAAGGGCAGATCAGCGCCGTACTCGGAACGGTAGCCGGGCAAATAACGACAATCACAATGCCGAAAACACAGTATGAAGTCCCCGATCCGGCAGAGCGCGACGGAATGCGCACATATCAATTGCCGTTCAAAATCAATCAGAACGCCGGCGATGATTGTATCACCATCGTTCAAACATAATTCAACTCTATATTCTCCCCCTGCAAAAGGGGGAGAATACAAGAGGGGGTTTGTAATTATTCACGTCATGCCGGACTCGATCCGGCATCCATAAAAAAGAATCGTCATTCCCGCGGATTGTAAGAGGGAATGCATAAAACAAAACAACAAGGAGCAACAATGGTACCAGTCTACGATATCAACGCGGTTCGTCCCTACACTCTTAAATCCGATACCGCCGCACAAAAAACAATCTTCTCGCTTGGCAATCTCGATCCGCAGGAAGAAGCATATTTGCAAAGTTCATTCACCACAATTTCCTACGGAAAGAAAAAAGAAGGAGAAGAAGGGGTCGAAACATTTGTCACGGTCGATGCCTCACACCGCAATATCGAAGCTGTCCGGTTGAAATTAAAAGGGATCGAAAATTTTCCCACGGCAATAAATTTTACAGAAAAGCAATATCCGTTTGGCAAACGCATGGTAGTTGCCGATGAATTCCTGAATGCGATCTCACCGTATATCGGAGAGCTCGGCAAAGAGATCATTGAAGGAGCAACATTCGGAGCGGCAGACGCAAAAAAGTAGAAAACGCCGCTGCGTATCTTTTCAATTACGAGAAGATGAAAAGCGGCGGCATATTCATTGATCAGGAAACCCGGCGTCCGCTCGATGTGGGGCAGTTAAAAAAAGATTTTGAAGAATGCGCAGAGCTGCTCTCGTTCTTTCAAGCAATCGATTCGAAAATGATCACCATAACGCTCAGCGAGTACGTAACATTGCCAACAGGCATTCAGCACGCATGGAATATCTATAAAAAAGCACAGCACGAAAAACAACAGCGCGAAAAAAAATAAAAGAATCCCATGGCAAAATCAGACAAAGAAATAGAATACATCCTTTCCCTTCGCGACGAAGCAACGAAAGTCTTTAACACGTTCACGTCAAGCGTCGAAAAGAATTCAATCTCCATCGGAGGCATGGCAAAAACAGCCGGTGCGGCAATCGGTGCAATGTTTACAATCGATAAGGCAATGGATTTTATGCAGAAAGCCGCCGATGCCGAAGCCGTAACCGCGCAATTAGAAAATGCCGTCCGCCACGCCGCCGATGCCCGCACGGGTGATATCGAAGCATTAATTGCACAATCGCAGGCGCTGAAAAATAAAGTAGCAATTGATGATGAAGAAATTCAGCGGGTGCAAACATTGCTCATTGGTATGACCGGCTCCGTAAAAACCTCCGAACAATTAACAATGGCAGTTCTCGATCTCTCAAAAGGAATGGGAATTTCTACCGAAGCGGCATCGAAGATGTTTGGCAAAAGCGTTGAAGGACAGAACGCGCTCGGTAAACTTGGTATTACAATAAAAGAAACAAGCGACGATGCAAAACGCATGGCAGAAATTGCCGCCGAAGTGGAAAAAAAATGGGGAGGAGCGGCAGAGGCATTTCGAAATACCGATGCCGGAAAAATTCAAGCGACAAAACTCGCGATCGATGATCTTGAAAAATCTGTCGGTAAGCTATTAAATAAAACATTTCTCCCCTCAATGCCGGGTATAGTCGCCGTGCTTGATGCTATAGGATGGGTAGTCGAGAAACTCATAGGAGGATTAAGGGTCGGCGTTGCAGTATATATGACGGCAATTGTAACACCGTTGGCAGCAATGGAAAACATGCTGAACAATATAGGAGTTACAAATAGTCATGTCATGCAAAACTTCATGCAGACAGGTGCGAGACTAACAGAAGAATATGCAAAGCAATTAATGCAAACTGCGGACGCATCAAAGAAATCTTCGAGTGAAATTGTTAAAGATACAACAACCACTACCGTTGCAACAAAGAATCTCAACGAACAAATTGACGAACTGCAAAAAACATTAAAAACGCTCGATCCCAATTCCCCCGCGTGGATGAACGCACAAATACAAGTAATAAAGCTTCAAGGTCAATTGGACGTTTTGGTAGAACATGCGAAACTTGCCGCAAAAGGATTGCAGGGACTTACCCCCGGTGATACGAGTTTCATTCTTCATCTCAAACCAAAAATTGATCCGTTAAATACGGAATCATTTTCCTCGGACACGCAAAAATCCATTGGCGATAAATTTTTTATCACGCCATCATTAAAGCTCAATCGGTTCAACGATTCACTCTCACAAATGATGAGTGAGAGCGAACAGTGGTTCAAAGAATTCAATCAAGAATCGTCGAAGATGTTTGGAGGCGATATCAGCAGCGAAGACATTGCGAAGGTGGAAGAGCAAATGTCGCTGATAAATGATCTTCGTCTGAAATCGATCGGTGGCGGAAAAGCGGCAGAGATTGCACTGATTGATGAGTGGGAACAAAAAGCGGTGGAGATGGCACACGGCAGGGAAGATCTCATCACGCAAATCCACGATACGGCAGAGCAAGAACGGTCGCAGACATCGCAGAAATATGCACTCGAAATATTTCAATCCATTGCAGGATTTGCTACGCAGGCGGCAGATCTGTATGCGCAGTCAGTCAGCCAGTCTGCGCAGGCAATCATTCAAACCATTGAACAAGAACAGGCAAAAGAAATTGCCGCAATTGATAAGCGGAACAAAAAAGAACTTCAGGGATATGATACTGAGAAAAAGAAAATTCAGCAAAAATACGAAACACTGCTTGAAAACGAACAGCTCACCGCCGAACAGAAAAAAGCATTGCGGAAAAAGGAAGATGAAGAGATAGCGGCGAACGAAAAAGCAAAAGCCCTTGCCGAAGAAAAAATGGCAGAAGCGAAGCAGGCAAAGGAAGATGAATATAACAGGCTGATTCGTCAAGAAAAAACAAGAGCATTCCAAGCGCAAAAACAGGCACAAGTAATTGCATCAGTTATTAACACCGCGGTTGAAGTAACAAAAGTATTGGCAACACCATGGATGATTCCAATAGTTGCGGGGTTAGGATTAGCTCAAACGGCAATAATCGAAAGCCAGCCGACCCCAAAATTCCATACCGGCGGCTCCGGTTATTTCGACGCCTCGCCGACACAAGAGGCGTATGTAAAAATACGCGGACAAGAAAAGATTGATGTCTACACGCCGGAGCAAATGGCATCACAAAAAAATACACAAACAATAATTTATGTCACGAATCATTTTAACATGCCGGTAAAGGATGAAGAGTTTGTCCGCAATGCAATTTTGAAAACCCTTAAATCCACCGGATTGCCAATAGAAGAATCATTTGCTGATAAATCAAATTCGGTTGTCTTAAAAAATTAAAATGAAATTCACTCCAACAGAAAAATTTTTATCCGTTGCAAAATCATCGTTTAAGGTGATTGCCAAAAAAATCTATTTCCGCAATACAACGGATCTTACGGTAGCACTCAACACCGGCACGTGGACGGATGCAACACGATTTGTTGATACGATTCCGGACTCCGCATCACAAATAGAATACGATTTAGGAAATTTTTCCATTGATTCGATTTCAATTATTGCAAAGAACATCGTATGGATGACTGCGAATGTGTTAAATGCAACCGCCGCACAATTTATAGAATGCAAAGTAGAATTGACCATCGGGTTCTCCGAAGGAGATATGGCGTCCGATATAGTGTATCATTTTAGCGGGTATATTGATAAAGATTCAATTCTGCCGCATGAATCGTCCGACACCGTCTCGTTTACCATTGACTCTGCAGATGCATTAATGCAGAAAATTGAAGGAACCGCTATCACCACACAATATTACAGTTCGGTAAAGGCAGGAATTGTATTGCTCAACATACCCGGTATATATGTGACCAATTGTAATATTGCATCCTACATGCTCAGTGCGGGGGTGCATACAATTGCATACGATTTTAACAACGGAAATCCGCAGGCACATCTGAACAATGGAGAATGGGTAAAATTAACCGGCACAGGAACATATACCCTCGGCGATGGAGAAACCTCTGCAACCGACCGGCAGCGAATAACAATAAAATTTGACAGGGCAGAGTCCGCAACGGATGACGAGACACATGAAGAACAAATAATTATACCCGCCGCAAACACCATTTTACCGCGAACATGGATCACCGGTATTTCAATGGCAGAAGTTGCTAAAAAAATTTATGCCACGGTCGGTATCATCGCGCCGATCAACAGTTCGCTGTTGTGCAACACCCATGACGGCCGCCGCGAACTATCATTCATCGGATATGCATCCGATGGTCAAGACGTGGCAAATATTGGAACATCGTATGCGATGGCGTACAAGTCAGCGACCGAAATATTTGTGTCAAGCGGTCGAAGAGTAAGCTCATTCAATTCGGAAACAGGAGTAACGACATATCTCTTTTCAGTTGTTGCCGGTGCAACAATTACAAAAATGATTTACAATGCGCGGAACGATCATTTATGGATTTTGTATCACATCAGTACAGAAGATTTTGACGGAGCAATGGTGCGGTACGATGTGGGAACGGCAACACTGCAAACACCCCTCTCAACCATCGGCGCACATCATTACACGCTTGAACTGTTTGATATTGCATATTCCAGCACGTATGAGTATTGTCTGCTCTTCATAGATTATGCCGGTCCCTATGTAATACGTGTTGATGGATTAACAATGGCACAGACAATATTGTTCACCAGCGCCGGGTTAGGATATAGCGGAGGAAGTGGCATTCGAAATAAATTTGCATATCAAACCGACGGAATTCGGTATCGGTTGACAACATTCCAAACCAATCCTAAAATTCACGAAATCTATTTTTCAATAGCACTTGCCTCGTGGACTTTCACCGGCATCATTAATGCCAATGCACCATGGTCACCGTACATTGCAGGGTATATTCCTGCCACATCCACAATTATTGGTTTTGATGAAGTAAATTTTCGCGTCATCTCGTATACTGATACGTCAAGTGTTGCAACAACACTGCTTCAATTAAATCCCACCGGTTGGCAGGATGTGGTCGAAGGAATGTTTTCCGATGGTCAATATGTTTGTTTCACAACACGTCAGCGTCGGTTCTGGCATTTTGCAGATGCTGCTGGATTGTATACATCAGATATTAACTTGCACTGTGCATACCAGGCATCCACCATTGGCAATGGTAGAACGTATGCGATGGATGTGGTAGGAAGGATCGTTCAGTTTCACACGGTCATAGAGCGATTTCTCGACCGATGTATCTTTGAGGAAAAAGCAAAAGGAGCGCTGACCAGCTCTTTGCGCGCCACAAATTGCATATCAACAATGTCGTTTGCAAAAAAAGCACTGCTCTATCCAAGGGGTGATGAAAATGGAAACCCTGTTACATCGGGAAACATAATGACGTTGACGATATCAAACATCAATGATATTGAAAAAAATGAAGCGTATGGCAAAGCGTTTAATGTGGTTGAAGTAGACAACGGAAAAATAAAAATAAATTACGACGGAACAAATTTTGATGTATTGCCGACGGCACTCAATATGCGTGTATTAACAATTCAAAATTCACTCATACCATCAAACGTAATTAAAGATTATTGCAAAAACTTTTTTGATTATTTCAAAACGGCACGCACGCTCTATACAGTGCCGGTGCTGCAAACAATGTTTCACGCAGAACCGATGGACGGCGTTACATCTAATTTTACAACAACAAAAATAATTAATAGCTCCTCCAATAAACCAATCTATAGCGCTGAATACAAAACCGATGGAACAATGAAAGTTGGAGTATTAATCTAATGCCAAATGTAAAATTTTTATACGAAGGGATTGAAGGGGCAACGCTCACGGCGTCGGGGGGAACATCGGCGGGATATAATATTGAAGATGTGAAGGATCGAAACCCAAACACGCTGTGGGTCTCATCAACTCAAGATCTTACACAAACATTCAAGGCAATACTCCCCGCGTCGCGGAATGTAGATACCATCATTATCGATGGAATCAACGGGTCGGCGCTCGGGATAAACAGCGGGTTCACTTTAAAAATAAAATCATCGCCAAACGGTACAGTTTGGACGGACCGGTACACATTCAATGCCGCCGCCGTGAACGGTAAAACACGCCTTGTGTGTGAAATAGCCAGCGCAAATGCACAACAGTGGATGCTGGAGTTTAACGACACAGACACGTCACTTGCCGCCGCGCCGCAAATAGGCTCCATATTACTCGGCACACGATTCGAGCCAGCCACGCCGTACGACGAAATACCAAAACATGGCGAGCAATTCACCACAACATTTTCGCGAGCATTAGACAGTACGCCGTATGGCTCGCAAAACATTAATGATGGAATTGAAATATGGAAGAACATTCAATGGCAAAGAGTTACCGGAGCAACTCGTCTGGCATTTCTTACAATGGGGCATACTTGCCGAGGGAAATTACGGCCGTTGTATTTTATAGATGTTGATGGAACATCATATCTTGTCTATTTGCCCGATAAGATTGAAGAGCAGCATGTAATGTATGATCAATATACAATCAGCCTTGAATTGGAAGCATTTTCACCCGGAACAATAAAGTTAACATAATGGCGCTCCGCGAAAAAATAACACCCGATCAAATTTCTCCTCGTATGCTTACCGCCGCGATGATGGCAACCAACATCATCACTGGCATATTGCCGCCATTAGCGGCAAAACAAAACTATGTTGTTGGAGTAAATGCGGTAGAAGACGGGGTAGAATTAAAAGAAATATTTGCCTCCACGGGAATTGCCGTAACACACTCAGCGGGAAGAATTACAATAACAGCAACGGGCGGGGTGGCGCCGGCAGCGCACGGGTCAACGCATCCGTACGGCGGTGTAGATCCTATTCCATTAGCCAACGGAAAAATCTTTATTGGAAATTTTCTCGGCTATATGGAGGGGAGGACAGTAAGTGGTGATGCAACCTTAACCAATGCCGGAGTAATGACATTGGCATCCAGCGGAGTAATTGCAGGAACGTACGGCACCGCATCGGCGCTATCATCATTTACCGTAGATGCCAAGGGCAGAATTACAGGTGCATCCTCAATCGCGCTCAACACATCAAATATCGTCGAAGGGACCAATCTTTACTACACACAGGGAAGATTCGACACGGCATTTGCAGCAAAATCAACAACCAATCTTTCTGAAGGTACAAATCTCTACTACACCGATGCCCGTGCTCGTGCAGCGTTCAGTGGAACTGCAAATCAAATTATTTATAATTCTGCAACCGGAAATTTTTCAACGCCACAAAATATTCATACCGGTGCAAGTCCTACGTTTGCAGGTATTACTGCAACGGGCAGTATCAATGCCGGGACACTATTAACAGCACCTCCATCCGCATCTGGCTCAATACAAGGTTTGAGAATTGGCAGTGCAAATTCTTATCAAGCGGGTTATTTACAATCATCATTTGATACCCAAGCTTCATTTCTCATTGGTCATAATATGTATGTTGATTCAAATGGAAGTGGAGTAGCCAGTTATAAATGGGCACAAACACATGGAAATTTTGGTTCAAGAGGAATAGAATTTTCTTTTAATACTGGTATTAAATTTTATTTTGATAACGCAGCTGCAACTGGCGGAGCTTCATTTACACCTACCACAAGGATGATATTACAAAGTGGTTTAACAGTTGGTTCAACGTATGGAACTGGTAGCGGTAATGTTTATGTTGGAAAATTATACCAAGGAACAACCCAAGTTATGGATGCATCAAGAAATTTTTCAATGTCAATGTTGACAGCATCCGGTGCAAATTTTTCTGGTGATATAAGATTTCCAACATTCGACGGATACATTTATTCATTTAACGGAGGAATAAGTGGT
>Ga0172379_10008863_pt1 | contig 12549 bp, 18 predicted proteins | sample GrowelOW334metaG_FD_119756 | JGI IMG/M metagenome (GOLD analysis project Ga0172379, IMG submission 119756) | Groundwater microbial communities from an aquifer near a municipal landfill in Southern Ontario, Canada - Groundwater well OW334 metaG | ecosystem: Environmental > Aquatic > Deep... | reverse complement strand
TCTTCGACCACAGCGGTAGCGCAGAACTCGTTTTTGTTCATAAGGCTGATAAAGCCGGCGCTTTTTAAACCCCTTATCGTTGCTGCCCAGTCGAGATATTTCTCAACTAAACTTGCCGAATCAATGTATCCGGGCACCAAACAGCAGTTCAAACTTATCACTCCGGGAAACTTTCCGGCATACTTTTTCAATTTATCAAGGGTTGCCGTTTTAAGTCCAAACACCCGATCATTCATCTCCTGATCGAAATGGTGCCGGCTTACATGGATGGTGGAGAGTCTGTCCGCGTGATCCAAAAGATTCAAATTTCCGAGCAAACTTCCGTTGACGGTAATATCCACCTTGGCGTTGGGCTTCACGGAGAATATTGTGTTTAGGAGTTTATTAGTTCTGTCGGGGTTCAAAAGCGGTTCGCCCCCGGTTATGGAGATCTTACTAATTAGATTATCCCCAAAAAGGCCGGTTAGGGTCCTTCTGAGTTTATCAAGATCGGGTTCCGGTTCTGGTTGGTTTAGAAATTGCTTTTTAATATCACAAAACAGACAACTACCGTTACACTTTTTCGTTGCCATCAGGTAGAAGATAAACTGCGGGTTGGCCATCTCTTTGCCCACTTTTTCTCTGCAGTCACTGCAGTAGTATCCCCTGCAGTTTATCAAAGTTCCAAGGACCATTACCGGCACAGTTCTCATGAACCTCTCCTAACAGCCACGGTCTTGGGAAGATCCGGCACAAGGATCTGACTGTGTGGGCCTTGATCGAGGCACTTTTATCTTGGTTGACTTTCGTTTTTTATTATCCGTGCTTTTATTGATGTAATCAGCCAGAAAAATAGTCAATTCGTCTTCGCTTGTTTCAGGATAAATCTCGGCGAGCACACTCAGAATCTTGATTGTTCCAATTCCTTCACGTCGCATACGATCAATAACTTTATAAGCGATTTCAGTTTCGGTCATTGTGGCCATCCTTTCTCCTTATTTTAATGAGCATTGTACTGTATCATATTATAACATTTGGGATTAAACAATGTTAGTGTTGACAATACACTATGTCTTGGATATACTAGGCTTATTAATAAATAAACCAATATGAACATAACCTCCCTGTTCGACATTAATACCATTTTTTTCACTTTTCTGAACTATCCCATGAGCTATCTCGAATTTGTCGGTACCATCTTTACCGGATGGTCCGTGTATTTGTCGGCCAGAAATAAAGTGCTGTCGTGGCCAATAGGTTTGATCGGAGTGGTGTTGTTTGGTTTTCTTTTCTTTCAAATTCAGCTGTATTCCGATCTTGTCGAACAACTGTACTATCTGTTGACCGGTTTTTGGGGCTGGTGGCTTTGGACTCATCCGAGGGGAATAGAGACGGGTAAGAACTGTGAGCTGAAAACCGGCTATGCGGGAGCGAAATTTAATATGATTGGATTCGGCTCCGTCGTCTTCTTTACAATCCTTTTGTACTTCTTGATGTCCAATATCCATCTCTTGGTACCGGCCATTTTTACCATACCGGCTTCCTTCCCTCTGATCGATGCTTTTACTACCGCGCTAAGTCTGGTGGCCAACGTGTATCTAGCCAAGAGAAAGATTGAAAATTGGTATCTTTGGATCGTGGTCGACATTATCGGAGTATTCTTGTATTTCCAAAAAGGAGTGGTTTTCCTATCTATTCTCTATTTCGCCTTCCTGATAAACGCCATCGTTGGTCTAATCGATTGGATAAAGACCGTTAAGAAAGATGAATAAACGATACAAAGAGGGTCTCATCATCGGTAAATTTTATCCTTTTCATAAAGGGCACCAGTTCTTACTCGAAACAGCCCTTAGTCAATCGGAACACGTCTCGGTGATTGTTTGCCACACACCTTTATATGATATTGATCCGAAGATAAGAGCAGAGTGGATCCGGGAACTTTATCCTCTGGTTTCGGTGATCGTTTTTCGGCATGATCCATATTTGGATTCGCCGTCACTATCGATTTCCAAACAGTGGGCGGATATCACCATAGATATATTGGGTTTCTCCCCCGATTGTGTTTTTTCTTCGGAAGATTACGGCAGTCACTATGCCGGACATATGGGTAGTGAACATGTACTGGTAGATAAAGAGAGAACCACAATACCCATCTCCGGAACCATGGCCAGAGATGACCCTTATAAATCCTGGCAGTATTTGAGCGAACCGGTGCGGGCATATTTTGCCAAAAGAATTGTAATTCTCGGGGCAGAATCGACCGGGACGACCACCCTAGCGATGGATCTTGCCCGCCACTTCCGGACCTCATGGGTTCCCGAGTATGGGAGATCTTATGCCGAAGGCAGACTGTTTACCGAGAACGCAGATAAATGGAAAACCGAAGAGTTTGCCCATATTGCCACGGTTCAGAATACGGTGGAAAACGAGCTGGCCAGAAAAAGTAACCGCCTACTGATTTGTGACACCGACGCTTTTGCGACCAGACTTTGGCACGAAAGATATATGGGGTTTTTATCTCCGGAACTGGAGGCGCTGGTTAATACCCAAAATAAATCACTTTATATACTGACCGGTGACGAGATTCCTTTTGTCCAAGACGGAACGCGCGATGGAGAACAAATAAGGCATAAGATGCACCGGAGATTTATCGAAGAACTAAAATCTAACCAGCTGAACTATATCGAAGTAAATGGCACGAAAACCGATAGGCTTTCGAAAGCGGTCGAAGAAATTAATAAACTTTTTGAACATGACTAAAGGGATCATGCATACCCAAATACAAGGTCCGGCCGTTGCGGTTGATACGGTGGTTTTGGGTATTCAGGACGGCAAGCTCAAGACATTGATTTTGAAAATCGGTGATGGAGAGTATCGCGAAAAATGGGCAGTGCCGGGAGGGCTGATAAACCTGTCCGAATCACCGGAAGAGGCGGCGCTGAGAGCTCTATCAAAGAAAACCAACATTAAGGTCGGGCATCTTGAACAGCTTTATACCTTTGGAAAGCCTGACCGTGATGTCCGAGGACAAATAATCTCGATTGCCTATTTTCTGCTGGTAAGTAATATCGATAAATACCGGATAAAATCGACCGATTTTTACCAAGAGATAAGATGGCAAGACGTAAATGATCTTCCCGAAATGGCTTTCGATCATAAAGAAATCGTCCGTTTTGCGAAAGAGCGTCTGCAAAATAAAATAAACTATTCCAATATCGCCTACTCGCTTCTACCCAAAGAATTTTCCCTCACCGACCTCCAGCGATTGTATGAAACGATATGGGGCAAGTCCGTGGACAAAAGAAACTTCCGCAAGAGGATGTTGGGACTTGGGCTTTTGGAAGAGTCGGGTAATTTCCAGAGAGCGGCTTTCCGGCCGGCAAAACTCTATCGTTTTGGAACTAATAAGCTGGTTTTCTTTGAATAAGGTGAAATTATTCGGCGGGGACGAGGAACTCTTTTTCGACCTCGTGTTTTTCTTTGTCTTCGGAATCCGGGGCTACTTTTTGGGGAATTTTCCTGAGAATCATTCTATCCAAAGTAAAAGGTGAGAATAAAGAAATTATTTCCAAAGTAAAAATGGAAAGTTCAAAAGCACAGGGGATTTGATTCGTGATGAAAAAAGCTCCCAGACCAATGAGAGATGCACTGGAGAATTTTTCTTTGAAAAGAGTACTCTGTGTCCGGTCTATCCTCTTTTGAGGTATGCCAAGGTCCCTTGCTATCTTGCCTTTTTTGAGAATATCGTTTACCCCAAACCACATTAGCGTCAAAAACGTGGCAATGGCCGTAACCGTATTGAAAGTTCTGTTTGGTTTGGCCACATCACCGGTAAAGATGCTTACCTTCCAAGCCAAAGGAAAATTCCTCAGGAGAATATAAGATAAGACAAAGAGTATGGCACCGTAGACAATCATGTAACTACTTGATAGCTTCCCCGCTTTATGAACATGATGATGTTCCAATTCGGCTTGTTTGCGATTTCTTCTTTCGATCATTGAACGAACTATGGAAATAATTAGTTCAGCAATGATGATCATGAGCCAAACATAGACAACCGTTTCCATACCCAGATCGATGGACTTGGTCGATACCGGATAGGGGATTTTGAAAAACCTTTCCTGAAGCGGATAATCCGGATAGGGGACGAAAGAATAGAGAAACTTGGGATTTAGGGCCTTGTTGTAAAAATCGGTCAGGAAGAGCTTTCCTATCGTCATGTAGGTCGAAAGCTGAACAAAAAAATCCAGTAGATATAAAGTGAGAGTCCAATTCCCCTGTCTGAATTGACGTCGCAAAAAGTTTTCCTGAGAACCGGTATCCCCTACTTCGACAGTTTCGGTTTTGAAGTCTCTGATGTTTTTGAAATCCAGTAAACGGATAATACGGAAAGGAATCAGTAAAAGCGTCTGAAAAACTCCCAACATAACGACCGACACCCACATCATGTTTGTCCAAGAGTAGAACAAGAAAACCATGCTGGCGTAGAAGCCGTACATCTTGCCGGAGATAAACCAATAAGTGACAACAATTAGACAAATGATGGCAATGACACTGGATAGCGGTAATCTCCGGTTTTCTTTTTTTTCTTCCACGTCTCTCATTTTATCCTTATTTTTGATTTTTGTTTAGGCATTTAATAAGAAAAACCCTCTATTGCTAGAGGGTTTACCGTTTATTGCGGTTCATCAAGGATGACATATTTTCTGATGGTATCAACATCCTTTTGGAGATCGGCTTTGGCGTGAGCCAGAGCCAGTGCCTTTTCGACCAGAGAATCCGGAATATAGGCTCCCATTTGATAGTCCGGTGGATCTTTCCGGGGATTGAAACCGGTGAAGGCAAAAACCTCTCCCTGATAGACGCCAAAGACCAAATTTTCCTTTTCGGGAACGTATAGGCGGAACAGGTACGGTTTGAAGCCGTGGGCGCTTTGTAAAGCGCCGACAGACACCTTTTGACCGATAACTAAACCTTTCAAAGTAGCCTCCTCCTTATTTAGGATGGAGATATTCTACCACCGCAAGGCAAAACGGATAAGTTTTGTGATTTTGTTATACTGAAGGAGGCGTTTATAAATTAGCTTGAAAAAAACAAAATGTTTGATTTAACAGGTAAGAAAGCTTTAGTAACCGGTGGTTCCAGAGGTATCGGTAGAGGCATCGCTCTGGCTCTGGCAACCCAAGGAGCCGACGTGATGGTTAATTATTATGGCAAAGAGGATCAAGCCAATCAGGTGGTGGCGGAAATAAAGGCTATGGGCAGAAATGCGGTGGCCGTACAAGCCGATGTTTCGAAACCGGCCGAAGTGGCCAAGATGTTTGAGCAGGTGAGAAACCTTTGGGGCGGACTAAATATATTGGTCAATAACGCCGGCGTGGTTATGCAGAACCCGATTGAAAAAATTACGGAGGAAGAATGGGATAAAACGATTGATATTAATCTCAAGGGACAATTCTTGTGCATACAAAATTCCCTACCATTTTTGTCGGCCGGATCCAGAATCGTATGTATTTCTTCTATTGCCTCCGGTGGAGTTGGAGTAGGGTTTGGAAATATTGCCCACTATGCCGCCAGTAAGGGTGGAATTATCGGTATGGTGGAAGACTTGGCCATCGAGCTTGGGCCTAAGGGAATCAATATCAATGCCATTGCTCCCGGGGTGATTGAAAGCGATATGACCACTTCGATGCTTGCCAACGAACAACAAAAACAAGGACTGATGGCAAGAATCCCAAAGAGAAGAATCGGTAAACCCGAAGATATTGCGGCCGCGGTGGCGTTTTTGGCCAGTGACGAGGCAGATTATTTAATCGGAACCGTTATCTATGTGGATGGAGGCTGGTTGGCGGGATAAAAACTTTACTTCTGAAAGTTTTTGAAGAGCCAGCCAAAGAGGCTACTGGTTTTTTCTTCCGAAGCAATCTTTTCCTGAAGAAGAGTGTTTTGTTCCGTAAGTAATTGAATCACTTCATCTACCATGGTGATGTCACTCTGGAAGGTTAGCTTGGTCTTTAGCTCTTCCAGCTGGGTTATGCGCAATTGATTTTGAGCTATCTGTTCCGACATATTCTTGAGAGCCTTGTAGTCCGGGCCAAGAAGTGCTTTGAGGATACTGCCACGGCCATTGACTTTTTTCAATTCGGTATCCACTTTTTTCTGAGATTCTTTTTGCTCCTGAGCAATTTGCTTTACCTGCTCTCCGATACCACCTTTGGTGGTTTTGACGGTTAAAAGCTGTTCCACTTGCTCTGCTACTTCACTCATTTTTTCTTGAGCTTTTTCACTACGGGGAGCAGCTACCTTGGGCATACCTTCGCCGGTGGCTTCGTTTTCTTCGCCTTCGGATTCTTGCTCTTGGGTATTTACTTGAAGCGCCGAGTCCTCACCTTCGTTTTGAGTTTGAATTTGGTTTTGATTCTGGATTTGTGGACCTGAAGGCATAGCACTCCCGGCTCCATTCTTGGCATAAACTAACGAGCCTGAAAAAAGAAAGACCGCACTGATAATTAAGAGGGTGAGTTTGTTCATATGGTTTCATTATAGTCTGTTTGTCAAACGCATGCTTTGGGGAAGATAAAATCGACTATAATGTCGTTTTAATGATAGAAAAAGTGAACCGGAGATTGATTTTGAAGGTAAGTGGAGAATTGTTTTCAAATGGAGAAGAGCATATTAGTTTTCCCCGATATGATGAAGTGGCCAAACAGATTATTGATATCGTGGAACAAACCGGAATACAGCTGGCGATGGTAGTGGGGGGAGGAAATATTTTCCGGGGACGACAAAAAAGTGAAGCGGTTGATAAAAATGAAGCGGATTCGATGGGGATGATGGCCACCATTATTAATGGAATTGCCCTGAGGGAAGCCCTCGTTCGCAACGGGGCGACAGACACAAGACTAATGACTGCTTTGCATCTACCGGAATTTGCCGAGCCGTATATCCGACTGAAAGGAATCCATCATCTGGATGAGCATCGGCTGGTGGTGTTGGCGGGAGGTGTAGGTAGACCGGGATTTTCGACCGATTCGGCGGTGGCCCAATATGCGGACGAGCTGGAATGCGATATGGTTCTCAAGGCCAGTACCGTGGACGGCATTTATGATAGTGATCCCCGGAAAAATCCGGAAGCCAAAAAAATGAATAAAATTTCCCACGATTATGCCCTAAAGCATGGACTGGGAGTAATGGATACAACCGCTTTTGCGATGTGTATGAGATCCAAAATGCCGATTTTTGTTTTTGACATTAAAGATTTGGAAAGATTGCCGGATATTTTGGAAGGAGATTTTTCGTTTGGGAGTCTGGTGATTTCGTAATCTCTTTACTTTCGGACAAACAAAACCACGTTGGGTAAATTTCTGCCCGGACCAACCTTGTAGCCTCCACTCCATAGGGCAGTGGAGCCGCCGGAATCAAGATTGATAGCATTTTTTATGCCCATGGCCTGAAGTACCTTGGCCGATTCGGCGACGGTAGCACTGTGGACTACGCCGATATAGCCGGTGTTACTCGAAGATCCGAGAAAACTCCGGTTACTTTTGATACCTTCTTTGTCTTCTCCCCCACTACCAAACATAATATTGCCGTCCAAGACAAGTAAGGGCCGATTGGCGATGACGGCGTCGACACCGGTATCTCTACCCCAGCCGGAAGTTTGACCAATAAACCGGCCTGAATTGCCGGAGAAAATGGCCACGGGAACCGTACTATAAACATTGTTGTCGGAATTGAAATAGACTTTGTTTTTGTTCATGACCAAAACATCGAAAGTATTTTTCTTCTCCGCACAAGACGGATAAGTTTCCGGACAAAAGTATGTTCCGTTGATACCGGCATAGGCTCCACTACGACTGACATAAGTAGCCAGAGGCAAAACGGGACAATTGTTTGTACAAGTTGAGTCCGAAGCCGTGTCGACAATTACTTTGGTACTGTTTAGATCCGCAGCCACTACATCCACCAAAAACGAACTCTCTCCAACGGTAACTTTTTGCCTTCTAAATCCGGAAGCCGGAGCCTCCTTGATATCAGGGACATTGGCGGGAATGGCGGTAACGGAAGACTGGGCCAGTCTGGTCTTTTCCTTTTCAATTTCGGCATTTAATTCTTTGGTAACTTTTAGAGCGGAGTCGAGATCGTTTTTGGACAGAAAATTTAAGATTGAAGAAAATTGACTAAGCATGCCGGTAATTTTTGAACCACGCTCCTGAAGAAGCAATATTTGTTCGTAAGAATTTACCGTGGCTTTGAAAGTGCTTTTTAAGTCCTCCATCTCCTTTTTGGTCTGAAGACTTAGTTTACGTAAATCTTCGTTATTTAGTCGAGTTATTTCCGACTCGATACTCTCGATAGTCCGGGCATTTTCGGCCAGCTTGACGGCAAGGTCTGCATTGGCCAAATGAAGCTCTTGCTGCTTTTGATAAATTTTATAAAAGGAAAATACAAAAGACGGAATGACAACCACTACCACTAATAATTTCGTCCAGGAAAAATGAAGTTTTTTGGCTACTTTAGCCATGTTGAATAATCCTAACATATCTTTTCTTTGCTTTATTCGGTAACGATAAGATTGCCGATCTGTCCCTGACTGCGGTGATTACCGATTGAGCAATAAAACTCATACTCTCCAACCTTATCGGCAGTGAATTCAATTGTCGATGACTCTCCCGATTTGGTAACCGGTACAACCACTTTCAATTCATCAATTTTTAGGTCATGCATCATGCTGACACCAGTAAGTGTCAATTTTATTTTTTCACCTTTTCTCACCCGGATAATATTGGGATTGAAATAATAACTACCGGCTTCGATGGTTACTTGGCCATTAAACACGTCCACCAAGCTCGTTTTGGCCACGACGGGTTCTTCGATAGCGGGAATTGTAGGAACCGGGGTTTCTTTTTTTGCACCAAAGGAACGGAAAACAACTATGGCGGCAATGACAATGAGAAAGGGAACGACGTTAAATTTTTTGGGTTTTTTTATTTCCGGTAGGTTTTCAACGGTTACCTGATCTGTATCTTGTTCCATAATATACTTGGACTTAATTGGTATAAGTAACACCTGTCTAGTATCCCTTCATCAATTCCAACGGGTCGATGAATTTGATATTTGACGGAGGCAGAAATTCCGAATCGGCGATGATGCGACGGACGCAATCGGTACGGTACTTTGTCTCGTCATCGTAACCCTCGGTTTGCTTGACGGTATCAACTTGTCCCGTTTCCTGTCCGACCGGGGTGGGGGTTAGATTTTCGGTTTCGATTTTTGTTTTGTAACCTTCACTAGCCCCTTCCGACCACATATAAGTATAGACACCGTCGTTTAACATGGTCCCTTGTTTGCCTTCGCCAAAATCCGAGCCGGTCATCTTGATTTTCTTGCCGGAAATTAAAATTTGAACCACGGAGTTGTCGGATAAATTGGTTACCTTGCAATCGGCTTGGCCACCTCTTTCTATTATTTGGGCGAGTTTTTCGGCTTTTTGCTCTTCGGTACCGGTAATGGGAGCCGAAGGAGACAGAGAACAACCGGAGAGAAATAGGGCGGTAAGCAAAATGGGAAAGAGTTTTTTCATGCTGAAAAAATAATTGGTATAGATTATTATATCGCGTGGTTTTTGGTGAGCCAAATGACTGCAGACAACAAGCCGACCAGAGTAGCATTTACGAAGGTGCTGATCAAAACGGTTGTCGTGACTGTGTTGGCGAGGGAGATTATCTGCGGTCCCGGTGTAAAAAGAAGATGTATTCCCATGATCCAAAAAACGATTAAGACGACAAGAAAAATGACAACGAGGGGCAGGGTTTGTTTGATATCACTCCAACTGGGGAAAAAAGAGTTCGCAACGGTAAAAAAGAGATAGCCTTCCAAAAATACTAAAGGAATATTGCCTGCCAGATAACCGGATTGGATGAGCGAGCCTAACCAAATTAAAATGATCAAACCGGTAATAAAAGGAGAGATACCCACAAAAAAACCTTGAAGAGGGTTCAATTTTTGGGTTTGGACATAACCGAGAGCAACGGACTTATCCCCGGCTTCGTCTGCCCAATCGTCTTCCAAATATTCCGGAAGGATTCCGATTTTGCCGGTTCGGGCGCCGGTAATGATAGCCAAGAAAAAATGTGATAATTCGTGGATAACGGTACCCGGCAGAAAAATAAGGCTCCAGATAACGATAAGCGTGTGACTGCTGCCACCCAGCCGGTGAACCAATTTGGCAATCGTGGCGGTTAGCCATTTTTTCGACAGAAAAAGGATGACCAAACTTAGGGGCAGATAGAAAACATACATTTAAAATTAGTATACCTTCAAAAAATGAGGTATTATTAAGGTATGAACAGATACGCCCAAAGCATGAGCTTTACCTCTATGAGTCCCTATATCTTTTTGCTGGTCGCGGTGGACTTGATCCTCCGAGGCATTGCTCTCTACAAAAGTGCTCAAAGGAGCCAAACTTATTGGTTTGTGGCACTATTGGTGATAAATAGTGTCGGGATATTGCCACTGATTTATCTATTGCTCAACAAAGACTTGGCGTTTTTGACTGCCGGTAAGTCGACCGTGAAGAAGACCGGCAAAAAAACGAGACGGTAAGACGAGATTAATTCCCGAGGGCTTGGTATACTTAGGCATGGCAAAAACCGCTGATTTTATTACCTTGGAAGGCAGAAATATGGTGCGTGATAGTCTGACTTCGGGGCAAAAAATAAATACCGTATTGATTGGTGCCGGTTCCGCCGGAGACCCCAAGATAAAAGAGATCGAGAAACTGGCCGAGGAAAAAGGGGTGAGAGTGCAAACTCTGCAATCCGAGGAACTACTTAAGATGGCCGAGTCCGGAAATCCACAGGGAGTAATTGCCTTGATGGATATGCCTGAGGTAACAACACTTCAACAGGTATTACAAGCCAAAAGAAATGTTTTTGTTTTGCTTCTAAATCATATAGATTACGAACAGAATTTGGGAGCAATACTGCGAACTGCGTGGGCAACGGGAGTGGATGCGATTGTCGTCTCTCCCAATGGAGTACATGAGATTACTCCGGTGGTAGCGAAAGTGTCGATGGGCGGGGCTGCATATGTGCCCCTGATCTCCATGAGCCTATTTCAGGCTATCAAGATGCTCCATGACTATGCCGTACCCGTGGTGGGGGTGGAGGTAGATATGGGGAAAACCATGTACGAAGCGAAGCTAACCGGTCCGGTGGCTTTCCTTGTGGGAGGCGAATCGGAAGGACTTTCCGAGCCTCTACAGAAAGAGTGCGATTTCTTTGTAAATATCCCCATGGACAGGAAACTAGCCTCTTTGAACGTGAGCGTGGCTACGGCACTGATTCTTTACGAAAAAAATAGACAGGAATCCTTGCCTAAATAAACCTAGATTTGACTTGCTTTTGTACTATGGGATTGGTAGAATTCCCCTGTTCTTGAAAAATCGGTTTAAATAGGAGTAACGATGAAACACATGACTGTTAGTTTCCCCAAGATGTCCAAGCGAAAAAAGAAACATATCTTGAGTATCATCAAAAAAACCGTTGAAGTGTACAACGAAACCAATTCCTTCGAGGTCAAAGAGAGCGAAGTTGCCTACAGCAACGATATAAACATTTCTTTCTTCGACTTTCATGTGGATCGAGAGGTAGCGAACGATATGCTCGAATTTGTTGGATCGTCCGTAAAAGAGGTCGTCGAGACCAAGATTCATATGATCATGCGCGACGGAACCGTCACAGCGGAAGCTTAGAACCAACACCCCCAGAAATGGGGGTTTTTATTTTTTTGGAGTAGAATATGAGGGTTCTTGAAAAATTTATCTCAGGAGGCAGAAATGTCGAGCCAAGTAATTGTTTATCTTCCAAAGTCACTCTTATCCCCCGATCAGGAAGCATTGCTTATGTCGGCTGTACACAAAGCAGTCGATGATTCGATTGATGTAAAGACTCTCGTGAGGATCAGCGAAGTACCTGCAAACAATGTTGAGGTCAAATTTTTTGATTTTAATCTTGAGATCAAAGAACTCCGCGACTTGTATGAATTTGTCGGTTTGGCCGTTCGATTTTTCATTGATAAGGTTACCGAGCAAAATCTTCAGATCAATTTGACCACTCTGAACTGTACCGTCACCGGCAAGGCCTAAAAAATATGCGCTGCGTAGATTTGTTCTTACCTCCAGATTTGCAAAATTTGTATGATTCTTTGGCGACCGCAATCCGGAAGGCCATTGACGATAATATTAAGTTCGAAGTGCAGGTAATACTGGATGGTTCGCCATCGGAAAACGTGACTGTCGTTCTAGATACCTTTAAGCTTGACAAAGAAATTATGAATAAAATGCTTAAAGATGTCGGACGAGCGGTGAGGGGGATCGTCGAAGATCCAAAAATACGAGTCCTCATCTACCTGCATGGAACTGTATCGAGCGAAGTTTGATTTTGAACCCCCAGAAATGGGGGTTTTATTTTTCTTTTGAACGCCTGTTTCCTTCCGGACAATATCCGAGTTCGGAAATCAGGTAATACTCGACAGCCTCAAGAAGATGTTTTTTACTACCTTCATTCT